>Ga0209727_1000813_pt1 | contig 30819 bp, 41 predicted proteins | sample RifGroC1_FD_183995 | JGI IMG/M metagenome (GOLD analysis project Ga0209727, IMG submission 183995) | Groundwater microbial communities from Rifle, Colorado, USA - Groundwater C1 (SPAdes) (version 2) | ecosystem: Environmental > Aquatic > Deep subsurface > Groundwater | place: Rifle, Colorado...
TCCTCATTCTTAAGAGAGAGAAAAGAGAGAGATATAGAAATCAAGAATAAATGCTATTTAAATCTGTTTGTTAAAATTTTTAAGAAAAAATGTCGATGTTAAGATTCAGGGTTGACTTAACAAGCTTCGTGAAGATTAAAGAGAGGGATAAGAATAATAAAACTACTTCACGAAAATATAATTAATTTGCTTAAAGAGACTCTAAATTCGCGATCAACTTTGGTTAAAGATTTCAAATATCAAATTAAAATAATTGCATAAGCCAACGCGACAAAAATAATGACACACAAAACAGACCACAAAGATAAATTTCCGAAAAATATTTTATTTCCGTCAAGGTCTGCCATTGGCAACATATTGAAGGCAGCAAAATAAATATTTAATCTTGAAAAGTCCGGCTGATTTATTAAATAACCGACGACGGCCAGCGCGAGATTTATTGCAATTCCCGCAAATGCGATTAGCCCAATGTGTTCTTCTGTCATTTCTGTATATGAATATAATCCATGCCGTCGGACAGCTCGATGTTTTTTTGGTTTTACTTCAAAAGTTAAAGGAGCAAACCAAGTTAATTTTCCCAAACTAATTGCAGTTAAAAATATTGGGAAAAAAATTCCTGCGGGAAAAGGTCTTTTGAAGTGTTGTTGTTTTTTTATTCCGTATTGATTTATTTCCCAAATTCCAAGTTCAATGCTTGCTTCAAGATAATATGCTGTTATTTTTTTCGCTATTGCGTTCGCGATTATTACAAAAAAAATCAACATTGACGAATATAAAAAAATTCTTGTGGAACTTATCAAACTGATTGCAAAGCCCAATAAAATTGTTGCAAGAAAAATTGAAACAATTTCTTTTTTGTTAAACATAATTAATCTAATTGAATGTGCTTTAATAATTTTACTAACTATAACTCAGATATAACTTTTTTTGTGTAGAAATATTTATAAATCAGTTTGTGATAAATCTTTTATGAGAATAAGAAAAATAACAGAAGTGATTGGCATGAAGGTCTACACTGATTCAGGGGATTTTTTTGGAGAAATTGAAGAAGCAAATCTTTCTGAAAATAAACTTGATTCTTGGAGAATAAAAGTCGGCGGAAATATGACATCAATGATTGGCGGAGCAAGAGGAGTAATTATCCCGCAGGGTTTTGTAAAAGCTATCGGCGATGTTTTCGTAATTAACAAATCTACTTTTCCAGGACAAGAAGAAACAACTGAAGTGTCCGGAGATTTAATATAAGATGGTGAATGAAACTCTTTTGCAAAGCGATATCTTAATGAAATTTGTATTTCCATTTGTCTTAATTTTTGCAATTATTTTCGGACTTTTAGAAAAGACAAAACTTTTTGGAAGCGATAAACATCAATTGAATGCAATTGTTTCCGCAGTTGTGGGATTAATTTTTGTCGGAGCTGTTTTTCCTAAAATTGTCGTCGGCAATATGGTTTTATTTTTAACTATTGCAGTAGTTGTAATTTTTGTTGGATTGTTGCTTTGGGGTTTTGTTTCAGGAGATGAATTAACAACTGACTTTATGAGTCGCAACGGATTAAAATGGTTTTCTGGAATTGTAATTGTTATTGCAGTTATAATTGCTTTGCTTTGGGCGATGGATATTAATGTAGGGGTTTTTGATTTATTATTTAAACAGGACTGGAGCAAGACATTTTGGGTTAATTTAATTTTTATTGCAATAATTGCTGGGGCTTTGGCTTGGGCAATTAAGGGCGGGACATCTGGCGGAAATGGCGGAGATAAAAAAGGAAAATAATTTTGACGACGAGAAATGATTAATAAAGATTATTTGCATTGATTTGTAAAGGGGGATGAAGAAGGCAGAAAAGTTATTCTAAAAAGTATGAGAAAGATTTTAAAATTTCTTTTTCAAAATATTTTTTTCTTAGAAATGTTTATAAACTTTTTTTTCTTAAATAAAATATGATAAACGAGGCGATAAATTTAGCGTCGTATGGGTTTTTTGGAGGCGGAGAAATTTCTACTTTGTTAATGCAGTTTGAACAAATGGGGGTTTTTAGTTATCTTCTTCCTTTTTTAGTTATTTTTGCTTTAGTGTTTGGTTTGATAAGTCAGATGAAACTTTTTCACGAAAATAAATCTATTCCCCCGATAATCGCACTTGCAGTTGCTTTAATGGCTTTGCAATTTGATTTGGTTCCGAGATTTTTTGCAGAGGTTTTTCCTCGTCTTGGAGTGGGATTAGTTGTTTTATTGGTAATTTTAATCTTAATCGGATTGGTCTCTCCGAAAGATGCGTCTTCAATTTATTTAGTTTACGGAGCAATGATTGTCGTCGCTGTTTACATCTTGGTTGATGTTGCAGAAGCAATGAACTCGCCTCTTGCGGACTTGTGGTATCAATGGAGAGGAACAATTATTTTTGTAACTGTTTTTCTTTTAATTGTAGTTTTTATGATTAATCTGAACAAAACAAAACAAGAAAAAACAACTTTTGATGAGATTAAAACTGGACTTTGGGATAGATTGGCTAAATAATTTTTTTAAGAAATATTTTTTTGAAGAGAATAAAATTTATTGGGGAGAAAATTATTAACGAGAAATTGAAAAAATAAATTTACTCAAAATTGCCTCTGGCAAATTTTTTTGCGTTAGAATTTTTAAGATGAAAGGAAATTTTACTATTGGTTCTCGACTACAAAATCGTTGAAAAGATTGATTGCAGATTAGATTAATTGCAAATTTCGCTGAGATAATTTATTATCAATTTAGATTATAATTGCGACGAAGTCACCAAATTTTTCCGCAGAAAAGATAATTAATGTGAAAGAAATTTTTACTCTGGATGCTACGGATTTTATTCTATTTATTCTTATGGAAACTTTTTCTTTCCAAAACTATTAAATATCATTTTCTACTTTTTATTTTTATGTTGATTCGAACTCATCTTGCAATAAGTTTTTTGGCAGTTGTTTTTTTAATTGATTTTATTCAAGGAAATTTTGAAAAATTTATTTTTGCTTTGTTTGTTTTTGTCGCGACTTTTATTCCAGACATTGATTCAAGAAATTCCAAACTTGGAAGTTTTTTTATTTTTCGGCCATTTCAATTTTTTGTAAAACACCGCGACTTTGTGCATAGTTTTTTATTTATGTTTTTGATTTCTGGCTTTATCTTTTTGGTTTCGTCGTCGGCATTTTATGGATTCTTAGTCGGATTTGGATTGCATTTAATTGCAGATTGTTTTAATGTTTCTGGTGTGAGAATTTTTTATCCTCTTAAAATAAAGTTTAGAGGTTTTGTAAAGACAAATGGTATTTTTGAGTGGCTGATTTTTTCTTTGGCGATAATTTTTGGATTTTGGATTTTGTGGAAGAAAGTGATTTGATGGGGGAAAGCGGGGGAATAATGGGTTAAATAGGTTTATATATAAAAAAGCTTATGTAAAAAAGAGGTTAGAAAAGAAATGAACAAACTATTTTTTAATAACAAAAAAGTAAAAATAATCAACGACGACATTCTTCTTACAGATCAAATTTCTATAGGAAGTATAGATTTAATTATTACTTCCCCCCCTTATAATATTGACATAAAATATAACTCTCATGATGATCAGATTAGTTATGAAAAATATTTGGAATTTAGTTTTAAATGGTTGTCCCGTTGTTTTGAATGGTTAAAAGAGGATGGGAGATTATGTTTAAATATTCCATTAGATAAGAATAAAGGGGGGCAACAAAGTGTCGGTGCAGATTTAACTACTCTTGCAAAAAAAATAGGATTTAAATACCATTCGACAATAATCTGGAATGAAGGAAATATTTCTAGAAGAACTGCTTGGGGTTCATGGCTTAGTGCTTCCGCTCCGTATGTAATCGCCCCAGTAGAATTAATTCTTATTTTGTATAAAAATACTTGGAAGAAAAATAATAAGAAACAATCGGATATAACTAGAAATGAATTTATTGAATGGACTAATGGGTTATGGACATTTCATGGTCAAAATAAAAAAGGGGCTGGGGGGCATCCTGCCCCCTTTCCCATAGAACTTCCAAAAAGGTGCGTTAAACTATTCAGTTTTGTAGGAGATATTGTGTTGGATCCATTTATGGGAAGTGGTTCAACGATGATTGCTTCAATATTAAATAATCGGAATAGCATTGGTATAGAAATAGATAACGAATATTGCAATATCGCAAAAAAAAGAATTTTAAAAGAAACAAATCTTTTAAATGAAAGCTTGTTAAAGGATAAAACAAAATGATTAACGATTCGAAAGATATAAGTCAAGCAAATTTAATTATGGAATATTTTAAGGAAAATCCAAAAAGAGAAATTAAACATCCGGAGATTGTTGATTGGGCAGTTGCAGAATGGAAAAAAAGAACCGACGAAGTGTTTAGAGATCCTGATAGGGCAATAAGAAAATTGTCTCAGCAGGGCCAATTAATTAAAATTTCTAAAGGGGTCTATAAATATGATCCTGACTTTATAAAAAATCGTGAACTTGAAGATTTTACTTCCGCTCAAAAAGAAGAAATTTTCAAAAGAGATAACTTTCGTTGTGTTGTTTGCGGGAAGGGCAGAACCGATGGCATAGAAATTCAAGCAGATCATATAAAACCAAAAGAATTTGGTGGAAAAGCAGAGATTGAAAATGGACAAACATTGTGTGCACAACATAATTTTCAAAAAAAATATTATCAACAAACAGAAACTGGAAAAAGGATGTTTATACGACTTTATGAATTAGCAAAGAAAAATAACGATATTGAATTAATTAAATTTTGTGAAGAAATCTTAAAAGTTTACGAGAAAAATAATATTAATGGACATATTGTTTGGGAAAAATGATCTTCTCAATCTTAATTCAGAAATCTTTTGTCGTCGGGATTATTATTTTCTATGTTTCCCCTTTACAATATCTTCAACCATGTCTAATTCTTTTTTTACATTTTCCAAATCTTTTCCATAAGCTCCGACTTTGTTTAAAACTGCAGAATAAATTGTGTCGATGACGTCTTCAATTCTTTTCAGACGGTTTTCAAGATGTTCTAATTTTAATTGCGAGACAACTTTGAATTCATTGACTTCGTTTAATTTTTTTAAAACAGGTTTTAATTTTTCTTCCACAACTTGTCCTGCGATTTCAATTAATGTGTCTGTGTCAGTTGTTTGCGAATAATTTTGATAATCTTGTTGAGGATAAAATTCTTGTTGTGGCTTTTGCGTTGGTATTTCTTGTTCTTGTTGCTGAGGTTCAAAATTGTCTTCTGGAAACTGCTCACCAGCTACGGCGTTTTTCACTTGCGCTTGATTTAAAATTTCATTTATTTCTCCTGGAGAAATTCCCTGTTGTTGTAAATTTTCAATTATTTCTCCTTCTGAAATTCCCTGTTGTTGCATTCCCATTACTTCATCTAATAAACTCATTTTAAGACCTCAATTTTTTTTGCAAGAATTTCCAAGTCCTCTTTTTTTGCAAATTGAGTTAATTCTGCCGACGCTATTTCCAAAAATTTTATCAGGCGTTTCATATTTTGTTTTAAAATTTCTACATCTTTTTTTAGTTCAACAATTTCCTGTTGGTTTTCTTCTCTAAATTCAATCAAGTTCTTTCCAATCAAAAGTAGCCGGTCTTTTAAAATTCTCTGTCTTTCTTCAATATCTTTCATGCCTGTTTGAGAAAATCCAGAATTTTGATATGCTTCTTCCATAATTTATTTAAGTTTGAGGGGTTTAAATTTGTTTTGATGATGTTTGGACTTTTTATGTTTAGTTTTTATCACACAAAACATTTTAAATCCATTTCACTTTCCAAATTTATGAGCATGATTTTCAAAGATAAAAAATTATTTTCTTACGAAATTCATCGAGAAGGTGGCGAAGATATTGTTTACATAAATTATCTTGGCGCGAATTTTGTCCCAGATCTTTCTGATTCTGCAGAAGTTATGGCGAGGACGATTGACGCATTAATTGAAGCTCCAAATGTCTCGCGAATTGTTTTTGTTCAACAGAAAAATTACAACTATGATTTAAAGGAAACAAATTTTCTTTTGGAAGTCGCGCAACTTTATGTTTATCTAATTCGGCAGGAAAAAATTCTTTCGCAGGAAAAATTAATTACAAATTCGGCCCAGTTTTTTTCTCATCGCTATAATTCTGTTTTTTCTTTTTTGTATTTATTAAAACAAGATCCAATTGCAAGTTATTTTGAATTAAAAAAAATTTTAATTGAAGCAAAAGTTGATTTGGAAAAAATTGAACCGCAATATAAAATCGATCAAGAAAGTTACATTCGCTTGTTGGAAAAAGTTCTTGGATTTATGGGGCAATTAAAATTAATCAAGGAAATTATTCCTTATCTTTCTGAATATAAAAAAGGCGACAGAGAAATTTATCACAGAGTTTTCAAATCAGATGTTATTCCGAATTTTACATTTACACGATTAGTTGCAAATCTTCCAGATGATTCTGAAATTGTTGCTCAATATGAAATTGGCGACGATAAAAATAAATCTTTGGTTACAATTTTAAAAAAAGACGAAGAGTCAAAATTTATTTATCATCTTTCTCCGCCTGAAAATTCTCTTAGCGAGGAGCACACTTTTTTGCTGAACCTTGCGCGAAATGTTTTGATTGAGCATCAACCAAAAGCAGAAGAGTTCACAGATACAGAAAGAATCAGAAATGTTTTTTTTAATATTTCAAAAGATTTAATTCAGGATTTGGCGAACAGCAAACAAGTGAAAATAAATTATTCTGATTTGAACAACCTCGCGAATATTTTAGTGAGGCATACGATTGGTTTTGGATTAATAGAAATTTTGCTTCAAGATAAAAATATTCAAGATATTATGTTAAACTCGCCGATTCCAATGAATCCGATTTTTTTAAAACATCAGGACTATGGAGAATGTTATACCAATATTTTGCCGAGTCAAGAAGACGCTGATTCTTGGTCTGCAAAATTTAGAATGATTTCAGGAAGACCGCTTGATGAGGCAAATCCTATTTTAGATACTCAACTTGAAATTGGAAATTTAAGAGCAAGAATCGCGATTGTTCAACAACCGCTTAGCCCAGATGGTTTGGCCTACGCTATTCGACGACACAGAGAAGAGCCATGGACTCTTCCATTATTTATAAAAAATAAAATGATTAATCCAATTTCTGCAGGGGTCTTAAGTTTTTTAATTGATGGTTCGCGAACTTTGCTCGTCGCTGGAACTCGTTCATCGGGTAAGACCTCTTTGCTCGGGAGTTTGATGTTAGAAATTATCCCACAATATAGAATTATTGTTCTTGAAGATACACTTGAACTTCCTGTTGAAAGCATGAGAAAATTAAATTATAATATTTTAAGAATGAAAGTGCGAAGCGCGTTGCTGAAGACAACAAACGAGATTGACGCGTCAGAAGGAATCAGAACTTCTTTGCGACTTGGCGACTCCAGTTTAATCGTTGGTGAAATCAGAAGTGGAGAAGCAAAAGCGCTTTATGAAGCAATGAGAGTCGGGGCATTGGCAAATGTTGTTGCAGGAACAATTCATGGCGCGAGTCCTTATGCTGTCTTTGACAGAGTGGTAAATGATTTGGAAGTTCCAACGACGTCGTTTAAAGCAACAGATATTATCGCAGTTGCAAATCCAATAAAGTCACCAGATGGTTTGCATTCATGGAAAAGGGTTTTGCAAATTGCTGAGGTCAGAAAACATTGGAGCAAAGATCCTTTAGAAGAAAAAGGTTTTGTGGACTTATTAAAATATAATGTAGAAAAAGACGAGCTTGAGGTCTCTGAAGATTTAATTAATGGGGACTCTGAAGTTATAAAAGATATTGCAGGAAATGTAAAGGGTTGGGCAGGAAATTGGGACGCTGTCTGGGACAACATCTTGCTTCGCGCGAAAATCAAAGAAGAAATTGTAAATGTTTCAAAAAAAATTCAAGACGAATCTATTCTTGAAGCAAAATTTAATATTTTATCTAATGACAAATTTCATCAAATCTCCGACGAGATCAGACAAGAAATTGGTTTGCCTTTGAGCGAAAGAGTTTTTCCAGAATGGCAAAAATGGTTGAATGAGAAAGTTAGGGGAAAGGGGATTTAAAATTATTTTATTAATCGGGTTATTATTCATTGTTTAGGCGGGATGTAATTTTTTCTTTCTCGCGGAGTTAAATCTTCTTCTGAAATTTCTCTGTAATCTGATGGGTGATTTAGAGGTTTATATCTTAAAAAGCGTCCTCTTGTTAAATTATATAACGAAAATCCTTTAGAAGAAACAGAAACTTGTGCGATTAAATAAGCATTTCTTCTATTTGGATTGCGGGTTAGAGAATAATTAGCCCTTCTTACAATTTTTCCAGTCAATAATTCTTGAACTTGTTCTGTTAAATTTTTCATAAATTAATTATTGACAAGAATTTTATAAAGATTGTTGTGATTAAAAATTATCTTTAGAAGATTATAATTTATAAACAAACGAAAATATTTATAAACAGATGTTATTTTATTATAACAGATGTTTGAAAAAAATAATAGCTACAAATTACTGAAAGTTTTTTTAGATAATCCTCTGGAAAATTTTAGATTAAGAGAACTTGCTCGGCTTAGTGGAATTTCTCCTGCTTCGGTAATTAATTATCTATCTGAATTTATTAAGCAAAATTTGATTAAGAAATATGAAAAAAGAGGGATTCCGTTTTATCAAGCAGAAAGAGATAACGAAAAATTTATTTTTTACAAAAAAGTAAGCATTCTTTATGAATTGCAATCTTCTGGGCTCGTTGATTTTTTGTGGGACAAAATTTCTCCTCACGCAATTATTCTCTACGGGAGCTTTGCTAAAGGTGAATCAATAGAAGATTCTGACATCGATATTTATCTTATCGCTAAAGAAAAAAAACTTGACTTGCGCAAATTTGAAAAAATATTTAACAGAAAGATTCATTTAATGTATAGCGAAAGCCCAAAAAAAATACCTGAAAAATTAAAAACTAATCTAGTCAACGGAATTGTATTAAAGGGTTATTTTGATTTAGAATGAAAATAAAAACAAACTCAGACAAAAAAAAGGTGGAATCAATTTTAGAAATAATTAAACTTAGAGAAGACGCTTGTTTGCTGTTAAATTCAAAAACCTTTGCTACTATCTTAACCGAATCTTATTATGAGATTATCAAGGAACTTTCTTCTGCTTTAATTTTGCTTGATGGTTTTAAGGTGATTGGGACTAATGCGCATAAAGAGTTGATTGATACCCTCAAAGATTATTCTTTTTCAGAAATGGAAATTTCTTTATTACAAGATTTGCGGTTGAAAAGAAATAAAAGTTCTTATGAGGGAAAACAAGTTGATGGTTCTTTTTTAGAATTTAATGAAAAAAATTTTAAACAAATAATCAAAAAATTAAAATTAATTATTTCCTCTAAATTAAAATGAACCCAAATAATTTTTCAGACAAACCGCGCGTCGACGACATTTTGAAAAAACATTCTGCGCGAATTGAAAATCAAATTAAAAGTTCTGTTGTTGGAAAGAGCAACGAATATTTGAAATTCAGACAAGAAATGATTCCAGAATTTTCTCGTTATGAAAAATGGTGCCATAGTTTGGGAAATTTAATTAAATTAAAGGTCTCTGAAAAAGATTCAAAAGAAATTTCTAAATTTTTGAACATCGCGCATTTGAATGTTGAACCATGGCAGGCGCTTGGTTTGAGTGTAATGAGTTTAATTGCAATTTTTTTTATTGGTTTGATTATTTCTGTTGCAATCGCGTTTGTCAAGGGAAGCATTGCAGAATTCCCGTTTTCATTTTTTATTTTAGTTGTAATTCTTTCGCTATTTTTATTTTATTTTGTAAAAGGTTATCCTCGACGACTTGCAAATCAGTGGCGACTAAAAGCGAGTTCGCAAATGGTTCCTGCAATTCTTTATATTGTTGTTTATATGAGACACACTTCTAATTTGGAAAAAGCAATCGGGTTTGCATCAGAACATCTTTCTCCGCCACTCGCGCTTGATTTTAAAAAAATATTTTATGATGTTGAAATTGGGAAATTCTCGTCGATAAAAGAGAGTTTGGATAATTATCTTGAGACATGGAGAGATTATTCTGTTGAATTTATAGAGTCATTTCATTTAATTCAAAGCAGTTTATTTGAGCCAAGCGAAGATAGAAGAATTTTTATTTTGGAAAAATCTTTGCAGGTTGTTCTCGATGGAGTTTATGACAAAATGCTTTTATTTACGCATGATGTTAGAAGCCCTTTGACAAATGTTTATATGCTCGGAGTGGTTTTGCCGACGCTGGGTCTTGCATTGCTTCCTCTTGCGAGCGCGATGATTGGAGATTTTTTAAAATGGTATCATGTAGTTGTTTTATTTAATATGATCGTCCCATTTATTGTTTTTTATTTGACAGATAAAATTTTATTTTTGCGTCCAGGAGGATATGGCGAGACAGAACTTCTTGAAAAAAATCCGTATTATTCAAAATATAAAAATAAAAAAGTTTATTTAATTTCTTTTTTGATTTGTCTTCCATTTTTATTGTTTGGATTTTTGCCGTTTATTTTTCAGTATACAAATTTTCCTGAATTAATCGGACTTCAAAAAGATTATAGTTTTGCAGAAATTGGTTTGAGTTTTTTTGGAGATAGCAAAATTTTTGGTTTTCTCGACGCTGGGGCTGGAATTTCCGGACCATTTGGAGTAGGGGCTTTATTATTGAGTTTGCTGGTTCCATTAAGTGTTGCCCTTTTCTTTTCAATTAGCGCGAAAAAAAGAACAAGAGAATTAATTGTCGCGAGAAAAAATACTCGCCAACTTGAACAAGAATTTAATAACTCGCTTTTTCAACTGGGAAATAGAATTGGAAACGGAACTCCGCCCGAATTAGTTTTCGGAAGAATCGCAGAGTCCTCAAAAGGTCTGATGACAGAATATTTTTTCAGAAAAGTTAATTACAATATTCAACAAATGGGAATGAGTTTGGAAAAGTCAATTTTTGATTCTAATCGCGGAGCGATTGTTTCTTATCCGTCGGATTTGATTGCAATAAGCATGCAGATTTTAGTAGAGTCAAGCAAGAAAGGTTTGAGAATCGCAGCAACAAGTTTGATGAGCATTTCAGAATATGTAAAAAATATTAACAAAATAACTGCGCGTTTGAGAGACATGCTCGCGGAAATTATTTCTGATATGAAAAGCAATATGACTTTTTTGGCTCCGCTTTTGTCAGGGGTTGTTGTTGGTTTAGCGTCGATGATTACTGCAATTTTAATTAAATTAGATCTCTCTGGACTTGGCGGGGGAAGTGTTGAAGGTCTTGGAAATTTAGCAAATCTTGTTGGACCAAATGGAATTTTTGAAGTTGCAAAGATGATTCCGCCTTATTATCTTCAGATTTCAATCGGGATTTATTTAATTCAAATTATTTTTATTTTAACTGGCGCGCTTGTAACAATTGATTCTGGTGAGGACAAATTAGAAAAGACAAATAAATTCGGAGAAAATTTAATGAAGGGGATTGTTCTTTATCTTGTAACCTCGTTTGTTTCAATTTTAGCATTATTTATTTTGTCGTCAATAGTTTTAAGCGGAGTGGCGTAAAAATCTTGAGAAAATTTAGAAACAAAGATTTATAAATAAAATTCTCTTGAAGAAAATATGCATTCAAAAAGAGGGCAGGAGATGAGCACAAGCACAATTATTTTAATCGTTCTCGGACTTATTGTTCTTGTGATTCTCGCGATTGGTTTTATGATGGGCTGGGAAAATGTCGCGCCCTGGCTTGCTTCAAAAAGCAATGTTGAAGATGTTAGCAGACAATGTTCTCTTGCGTGTTCAAAAGAATCAAAATATGATTATTGTTCAAAATTAGTTGAATTAAAAGATGAAAAGAAAAACGAAATTCAAGGAGCAACTTGCAATCTGCTTTCTGGAGTTCCGACTTTTAAAACAAAATGGGGAATTGAGACATGTTCAAAGATTGATTGTGAGAAATTTGAGTGCGAAGAAGTTGAGGGGGTTATCCCAATTAAAGAAAATATTTTGAAGGGATTGATAATAAATGAATTAACAATAACTGGAGACCCATTGGCAGTAGAAATAATAACACCTGAACAAGGAAAAACTTTTTATGACCTAACAGCATTTGCAAAAGATTTGACTCAAGACACAAGTGTTTGTCAAGTTTTAGCGCTAAATAAAAAAGACCAAAAAGAAACTCCAATTGTCTTAAAATAATTTTGACAGCGACGAGAAAATTGAAGAAAGTTTAATATAGGGGGATAAAAAGAGATAAGTTTCTTTATATCGCGAGACGCAAAAATTTATTTATTTCAAAACTTTCTCAACCAAATATTTTTAAACTTAGAAACAAAAATAATTTTATGATTGAAAGAACTTTGGTTTTGATAAAACCCGATGGATTAATAAAAAGTTTGACCGGGAATATTATAATTGTTTTGTCTGAAACAAAATTGAAAATTACTGGCGCGAAGGTTGTAAAAGTTACAGAAGAACTTGCGAAAAAACACTATTCTGAATTAGAACCCTCACTGAAAAAAAAATTTGGCGAGGAAAAAGGAAAAGAGGTTTTCAAGAATATTGTAGATTATATACAAGGAAAATTTCATACTGACAGAGTTTTGGCTTTGGTTTATGCTGGCGAAAACGCGATAAAAAAAGTTCGCGAAATTGCAGGAGAAACAAATCCTGAAAAAGCTCTACCGACGACAATTCGCGGAAAATTTGGGAGAATACATTCTGAAACAAAGGTCTTTGAAAATGTAATTCATTGTTCTGATTCAAAAGAAAATGCAGAAAAAGAAATCGCGCTTTGGTTCAAGCCAAGCGAAGTTGTGAATTATAAAGATAGATTTGGAAAATAAAAAGAACCTAAGCGGTTCTCACAAAAATTTTTATTTTGTTTTGAAATTTTTGGGACTCAAAAAATCTTTTGCGAGATTTTTTCAGTTTTTGAATCTCCCTTTTCTGTTCATGTTAAGTGGCATTTTCCTATGCCTCCTGCGATGCCACATAGAATTAAACCTAAGAGGCTCTTTCAAAAATTTTTAATTTTGTTTCTAAATTATGATTAACAAAATAATTTATATAGTTTAAAAAATATTTAATGAAATGTTTGAAATAATTTTTTTAATTGCGCTCGCGATTATTTGGATGAGCTTCGGAAGCATTCAGGATTTGAGACAAAGAGAAATTTCAAATTGGCTTAATTTTAGTTTGATAATTTTTGCTCTTGCGTTTAGGTTTTTTTACAGCTTATTTAATTCAGAAAATTTTTTATTTTTTTATCAGGGTTTAATCTGGCTTGGAATTTTTTTTGTCGTCGGTAATTTATTTTATTATTCAAGATTATTTGCTGGCGGAGATGCGAAATTGATGATTTCTCTTGGAGCAATTTTAGGATTTACAAATAGCTTTTTTCAAAATCTAAAAATCTCTGGATTGTTTTTGTTAATATTTTTGTTTGTCGGAGGAATTTATGGAATGGTCTGGAGTTTGGTTTTGTCGTTGAGAAATTTCAAAAATTTCCAGCAAGAGTATAAAAATATTTTCGCAGAAAATAAAAAAATTATAAATCTTGTTTCATTAATTGGTTTAATTATTTTTGTCCTAAGTTTTATAAATAGTTTATTTTTTGTCTTAGGAATTTTCGTTTTTCTTTTGCCTCATCTTTATATTTATGCAAAAGCTGTTGACGAGTCCTGTATGATAAAAGAGGTCTTTCCAAAAAAATTAACAGAAGGCGACTGGCTTTACAAATCTGTAAAAATAAATGGAAAAATAATAAACGCAAGATGGGAAGGACTAAACAAAAAAGAAATTCAACTTCTTCAAAAGTCAGATAAAAAAATTTTAATTAGAAACGGGATTGCGTTTATTCCTGTTTTTTTAATTAGTTTTTTGATTTTGATTTTTGTTTGGTTTGTGGTAATAAACTAAGGAATTCTCAAAGGAAGCCAAGGAATTTTTCCAATCTCAGAAATCATTTCAATTTCTTCTTGGGATTTTTCTTTTTTTGTCTCAGTTTTTTCTTTTTTCAATTTTGTCGTCGGAGTCTTTTGTTCTTTAGTTTCTTCCTGAAATTTTTTTTGAATTTCTTGAAGTTCAGTTTCATTTGCTTTTTTTCTTTGAGAAGAAATTTTTTCATTATCGTAAATCGGAAGCAAATTCAAAATTTCATGCCCGAATAAATTTGAAGAAATAACTTCTACTCTTTTTGGTTTAAAATTTGATTTTATTTTTTTTGAAATTTTTTTTGCAAAATTAAAGACCTCTTCTGGAATTTCTTTTTCTGAAGAAAAATGTTTTTTTGGAATTACTAATGTATGACCTTCTGAAATTGGATTTATTTCCAAAACAGCGACGCTATTTTCATTTTCATCTAATTGATACGCGGGAATTTCCTTCTGGACAATTGAACAAAAAATGCACTTTTGTTTGTCAGAAAAGTCCATATTATTTTGTTTTAAAAAATTTTCAAGTTCTTCAGGACCCATTGAATTAATTTGTTCTATTGCACTTTCTTTTTTGTCGTCTGGAAAATTTTTTCCCACCTGTTCAACTAATTGTTTTTTAATTTGTTCTGATTGTTCTTCTGAAAGCATAATTTTCTAAGAAAAAAAGAATTAATATATTTAATGGTTGGATTATTCCGCAAATACCTCAAGATTTAAATAATATAAATCATTATTTTACTTATGAATAAAAAGGGGCAGGAGATGAGCACAAGCACAATTATTTTAATTGTCCTCGGACTTATTGTTTTAGTTATTCTTGCAATAGGTTTTATGTTTGGGTGGCAGACGCTTGCGCCTTGGTTGTCGTCGGAAAGCAATGTTGATCAGATCGCGCAACAATGTTCTCTTGCTTGTTCTGTAAATTCAAATTATGATTTTTGCTTAAAAGGTTTTACATTAAAAGATGAAAAGAAAAACGAAATTCAAGGAGCAACTTGCAATCTGCTTTCTGGAGTTCCGACTTTTAAAACAAAATGGGGAATTGAACTTTGTCCGTCGATAAGTTGCGAAAAATTTGAATGTGAAAAAATACTTACTTCAACATTTAAGGATATAGTCATTAACGGTCAAAAAATTCCTTTGACAAAAGTTCAATCAACTAAGGATTCAATTTTTCCTAGCGAAAATTTTTATTATTATGATTTAAGTTTTTTTGCTAATGATTTAATTGATACCGCTTCTCAAGTTTGTTATTTGTCATTTCCAAAAAAAGATCAAAATCTTCCAGAAGAAAAGTTTATTCTAAAATAAAATGTCCAATGCAAATTCTGAACAAAGAAACAAGAAAAAAAATAAGCGAAGAGAAAAGAAAAAACACCCTTATAATATAGGCGGAAAATTCAGGACAATAATTTTAAAATAAATCTTCTTTCAGATAAATATTCTTAAAATCATCTAACATCAATATAAAATTTTATTTGAGAAATTCCTCCGAGGGCATTTGCGTTTTGAATTTTAAAGTCCAAAAATCTCCCGTTAGCGTCGGTGTTTAGAGGAATTCCCAAAAGAGCTGAAGAATCTGTTTCAGAAAGTTCAAGAACATTTTTATAAAAATAAAATTTTTCTATTGCAAAATGAATTTCTTCCAAACGACTTACAGAATTAAAACAATCTTTTGCCTTAGAATTCACGATGGAAAAACTAAAAAGAAGTAAACCAAAAATTGCAAGAACCCCTAAAACTAAAATCACTTCAGGAACACTTGCTTTTTTTCCAAAAATCATTTTTGCCTCCCGACAAATTCCAAAAATTTTTCTTTTTCAAAATTTATTTGAACTGAAATTGATTTTTGAAATATTTTGAAATTAAGATGATCCCAAACCCCTGAATTTGGTCTAATGAAATCAAATGGTTTAACCCCTTTATTCCCACAAGGGAATCCATTATTATCGTAATATTGATAACAAAGAAGACGATACCCAAACCAAGCATCAGAATATTCAGGATAAAGATTTTTGAAAATCAAGCCAGCAATTTTCCCATTATCTTTTGTCTCGTCTAAATTTCCTAAAGATTTTATTCCATAATAAAAAATTTCTCCATTTGGTTCCTGAGTTCTTGCATAAGCCAGTAAACTTTCACCGACGACAAAATCCGAAGTTCTAACAGAATTGTAATTTTCAACTTTCGCGTCATTTAATTTAGAAAAATTAACAAAAAAAATCACAATAGAAATTAAAACAATAATTACCAAAGTTGTAATTATCCAAGTCATAAAATCAGATGCTTGGGCTTTTTTTAATCCTAAAAAAAATCCGCGACATTTATGTTGCTGTTGGTTTACACGCGTATTTTTTTGGGAATCCAAAAACTCCAAAACAAACCCGCAGGGTTTTTTGATATTCCAAAATTCTTTAATCATTTTTTTCAGTTTTCCTCACTCCGACAAAAATTTTAGTTGAATGTTTTTTTTGTCCAGCGTCGATAAAATAAGAACTTCTGTTAAGACAAAAAGGATAATTTCCCCCTGAATTTAAATTGCAATCAGATTTTATATTTTGATTTCCTAAATTTAATTTTGAAATACAAGGACCCTGTCCTTGAGAAATATCAAATTCGCACAAAAATATCTCCGCATAAATTTGATCCCCATTCCATCCGCTAAAATCTTCAACTTCAAAAGTCAAATGACAATTTTCCAAAAAAGAAGAACTATCTAATGTTTCTAATTTTAAAATTCCATTGTCAGAAATGCAATCCACAATTTTATTTATTAAAAAATTTGCTTCAATTTCTCTTATATCATATGGCTTTCCATAAAAACTATAAACAAGATAAACACACGCAGCAGCGACGAGAAATAAAATTGCAAACCAATAAATTGAAATTATTTTGTCTGTTCCACGCGAGTTCATTTTTTGTTCCCATTAATTTTAATTATATAAGTAAAATCTGAAGTCATGTCAAAATAAATTGTCGCATCAACATTATTAAAAAAAGAATAATCATATCCTTCTCCACGAGAATTTATTTTCACATTAACAATATTTTCTGAAATGCTTGCAATATTTTCAGGAGCAATCCCATTTGATTTTGCTTTTTCAACTGCATCCTGCATATTCAAATGTATTTCCATAACTGGCTTTGCCCCGTCGACAATCAACGCAATTTGTTTTGCATATTTTTCTTCCAAAACTCCTTCGCCAGACATTCTTGAAAAAATAAACAAAACAAGAATTACAACAAAAACAAGATTAAGAATAATAAAAATAATATTTTCTGTAAGAATATTCCCTCTTTTTTGCATTTAAAAAAATAGGGAGAGAGATTAATAAATTTATCTTAAAAAATCTCTTGAGGAAAGATTACGCGACTTTGTCACAATTGATTTGAAAATTTTTTGGGAAATAAATAATCTATTAAATTCTGAATTAAAGTTAGTCGCGAGTTTTAAAATATCTTCAACTCTCTTGCAGAAAGGTTTCTCGGCAAATAAATCTTTTCTTTAATTAATCCTAAAAAAAATCCGCGACATTTATGTTGCGGTTTAAGTTACACGCGTATTTTTTTGGGAATCAAAAAACCAAAACAAACTCCGCACTTTAGTGTGGGGTAAAAACCCGCAGGGTTTTTTGATTTTAAATAATAACAATTTTAATTTTATCTCTATTTTTCAAAACTATCTTTCCACTGAAATAATCTTTATAAACAGGCGCAAGTTTTATTTTTTATGAAAACAATTTCAATTTATCTTTCTTTGAACTTTTTAAAATATTTAGAACAAAATTCTGTGAGGTTAAGAGAATAAAATGGCAATTAAAAAAGATGATGTTGAAAAAATTAAAGAAGCTGTAACTGGGCAAGAAGAGGAAATCGAGGTGAAAGAAAATAAAGAGATAATCTCTGAACCGCAACTCACTGACTTGCCAGGCATTGGTCCTGCTGTTGCTGCGAAATTAGAGTCAGCAGGAGTTTTTGATTTAATGTCTTTGGCTGTTATGAGTCCTGCGGGTTTAGCAGACACTGCTGGCGTCGGAGCTGCTGTTGCGCGAAAAGCAATTCAGGCAGCGCGAAGTATGTTAGATTTAGGTTTTCAAGAAGGAACAGAATATGCAAAAAAAAGAGAAAACATTTTGAACATTACAACAGGAAGCAAAGAATTAAATAATTTATTAGGCGGATTAGGAATTGAAAGTCGCGCAATCACAGAGGCCTTCGGCGCTTATGGTTCTGGAAAGACCCAACTCGGCTTAACTCTTGCAGTAAATGTTCAAATGCCAAAAGAAAAAGGCGGGGCATCTGGAAAAGCAATTTTCATAGACACCGAGGGAACTTTTCGTCCAGCAAGAATAAAACAAATCGCAGAGTCGCTCGGCGCAAATCCAGAAAAGGTCTTGAAAAATATTTTTGTTGCAAGAGCTTTTAATTCAGACCATCAAATTCTTTTATTAGAAAAGGTCTCTGAAATGATTAAAGCAGGCGAGCCAATTAAATTAATGATTATTGATTCTTTGACAGCGCATTTCCGGGCAGAATATTCTGGAAGAGGACAACTCGCAGACAGGCAACAGAAATTAAATAAATATATGCACAACTTAATGAGAATTGCAGAGACGCACAACCTCGCTGTTTATGTTACAAATCAAGTTATGACAAACCCTGCAATGATGTTCGGAGATCCCACAACTGCAATTGGCGGAAATATCGTGGGCCACGCATCAACTTATCGGCTGTATCTTCGTCGTGGAAAAAAGGGCTCGCGAGTCGCAAAATTAATTGACTCTCCAAATCTTCCAGAAAACGAATGCATTTTCTGGGTAGGTGAAAAAGGCGTAAACGACGACGAAAGCGGAGAAGAAGAATGAAAAGTTTATTTGAGAGATTAATTAAATTAAAACAGGGTAATCTTTTCTATATAGAAGGAGATTTAGTGGCTCAGAGTTTTGGTTTACATACAAGTGGAGGTTCGGAAATGTTTGCAAGATATTCAGGGAAAATTGAAATTGAAAGAGATTCTTTTGATGAAGAAAAATACAAAATTAGAAAATATCAAGAAAGAACATTCCCAGAAATTATTGAATTTTCAGCAACAGTAAATAATTTAAGAGAAGGTAATAATACTCATAAATGTTTAACAGATGTTAAAGGATTGGAAATAAACATTTTAATTATAGAAAGAGGAGGAGAATGACTGAAAAAGATTATGGAGTTGGAGAAATAATTTTTTATAAAACCTACAGCGACGGCGGAGCAATTTTTTTAGTTGAAGTTTTAGAAAATACTTCAGATAGAGACACAGTTCGTTTAAAATTAAAAAAGTTGAAACTCTGTAATTGTGAGGGAGACATTGGTGATGAAATTATTAATTTTTTTCTTGGGCGTCAAGCAGAAAAAACCTACGAGCTTCCAATGGTTGGAAGAGAATATCTTTCACCTATGCGTTGCAAAATTTTACAAGGACATTTAGATAAACTGAGAGGGAGGACAGAACAAAGGAGTAGAGAATGAAACTTGAACAATATGTTTATCTTTATGGAAATGCGTCTGATGAAAGTTGGGTAATTTATTCAAGAACATTGGGGGTCAGAAAACCAATTTCATCTTTGCGAGGATTATTTATTTCAGAGCGTTCTTTAGAATGTGACGCAAATTTTCCATTAAATTCCAATGGACAACTTGTTTTTAGCACTTCAGTTATCGCAGGAGTTGAAAGAACTTTTAACGGGAGATTTCAGGAGTTTTAAATGACACAACAAAATTATTTAGTTAGAATTTGTCCAAGATGCACGGGAATTATTAATCCAAATCCTAAAGAAGAAAGAATTTTTTGTCCACACAATTGCGGGTTTAGTGGAGAACCAGATGCGTACAGATTAGTTGTTGACGACGAGAAGGTAAATCAAGAGTTAGAAAGATTAACAAAATTACTTCATGAGAATACTCACTTGTCTGCATATAGGGAAACTTGCAAAAACCGAAAATAAAATTATTGAGAAACATTTATTAATTCTTTTTTAGTTTTAGTTTTATGAGGGATAAAAAAATTAAATCTAAAATTAAGAAAATTTTAAAAAAATATAAAGTGGTTAAGGCAGGAATTTTTGGAAGTTATGCTCGAGGCGAAGAAACAAAAAAAAGCGATATTGATATTCTGATTCAGCTCAAAAAACCCATTGGGTTTGAATTTGTAAAAATACAATTTGAATTAGAAAAAGAAATTGGTAAAAAAATTGATATCGTCACTTACAAAAGCATAAATCCTTTGTTAAAAAATAAAATCCTAAAAAAAGAGGTAAGAATAATATGAAACAGATTGTTAAAATTTTGAAAGAGGTTAAATGATGAAAAGAAAAAAAGCAGTTATTTCAGAATATCTTCCGTGGATTTTAATTGGGGTTGGAATTTTAGTAATAATTGTGATTTCAATTTTCACATTAAAGCAAACTGGTTTTTCTTTGATAGATAAAATAAAAGATATTTTGAGGATGAGATGATAACAATAGATGAACTAATAAAAATTATCGTCGGCGCCTTAGTCGTCGTCGTAGTTTTGCTCGGATTAGGATTTTATTTCAAAGACACATTTATTCAATTTTTCAAAAATGTTCCAACAGGGAAAATAATTTTAAATTTAATATGAAACAAAAAAACAAAAGAGGATTTTTTTTAGCAGAAGAAACAGTCAAAATAGTTTTGGCAGTAATTGTTATTTTATTTTTGGCAGGATTTTTATTTTTGTTATATTCTGCAAATAGCGCTAACAACAATCTTGAAATAGCACAAAAAACCTTAAAAGAATTAGAAAAGGAAATAAAATCTGGGAAAATTTTTTTTAACTATCTTGCTCCAAAAAATAACTTTGCAGTAAAAGGATGGATATTAGTTAGTTTTCCGATGCAACAGGACTCTTCATTAACAAAACCAAATAATTGTAAAATAGATTCAAAAAATTGTCTTTGTATTTGTGGATTTAAAAATTTCAATTCTGCTATAAACGCAAAAGGCGTCGCAAAAGTATGCGAAGAATTGGGGACTTGTATAGAATCTGAGTTCAAAGTAATCCAAGAAGGAGGAATGGTGCTATCTAATGGTTTATATATCACTCTTGACGGAACAATCTTATTTAATGAAATTCCAACAAAACTAAACATAAATCAAAAAACAAAACAAATAACAAAATGACTCTTGATGATTTTTTAAAATATTTAGTATGGGTTGTATTTTTTGCAATTGCCGTCGCTGGAATTTATATTTTATTAAAAAAACTGGGAGCCCTTGGATGAAAAAAGCAGAACTTACAACTCAGCAGATTGTAACAATAATAATTTTAATAATTAGTTTTGCAGTAATTTTATTTTTTATTTTCAGAATGAATTTTGGAGAAATAGAAAAAAAAGAAATTTGTCATAATTCTGTTTTATTAAAAAGCAAAAGCGTTTTTGGGGGGAATTTTGATTGTCAAACAACTTATGTTTGCATTTCAGGAGGAGATGACTGCGAGGGTTTTTCTTATGACACAAAAATAAAAATTGATTTTTCAAAATCAGATGAAGAAATAAAAAATCAAATATTCAAGGCAATTGGCGATGAGATGACTGATTGCTGGTGGATGTTTGGCGAGGGGAAAGTAAATTATGGATTTATGACTAAGATTAAGAATGAAGTCATAGAAATATCTCCTTTTACAGATTTTCATTGTGCAATTTGCAGTCAAATACAATTTGATAAAAAAATCCAAGAGAAATTTACTTCTTCAATTAATTATTTTGATTTTTACAGATATTTATCTAATACAAAAAAAGACAAACAACAAACATATATTAATTATTTATACAATTTGCCAAAAGCAGATTCTCTTTCGGATTTTGTTGGAGTAATAAAAAATATTAATCTTCCTGAAGAATTTATCTTAACAGAAAAATATTCAATCATTACTGAAACAAAAAATAAAAATGAATTCATTTCCCCTTATTTTGTAAAATCTTCTGAAGTTTCTGATAAAGAAATTGGTTGCGAAGTTTTTGATATAACAGGGGCGTGATTATTTTTGATACATAAAAACATTTCTTAAACAAAACAAATAATCTCCCCTTAAATTTTCAGACATTGTTAACCAACCATCCCCAAACATTTTTCTTTCTGCATCCATCTTTCTTAGATGTACTGTTTTCAGATAGGACTGCCAATCTTGCATGTTTCTAAGATCTTTCAATATTAGAAAATCCCTATAAGGAGATATCTCTCTCTCAAGAACCCCTCTTGTTTTTTTTTGTCCTAGATCATAAAATCTCTTTTGCAGTTTCCACGACTCAACAATCGCTTTGGTTATATCTTCGGAAGTAATCTTTTTTACCTTCCCGCCAGCTTTAATTGATGATCTAATTGCATTCATTATTTCATCTTGATAGATAATCTCTCCACCAATTCTTGAGTGATATCTCAATAAAAAATTTAAAAGAATTCCTTCTTGTTCAAAAACAGGATTTTCGTTTCTTAAACGACAAGGCATTATCAAAAATCCTTTATTTAAAAAAATAGGAACAGATTCTTCTCTTCTGCTTAATTCTTCAATTGCTTCTTTTTTATTTTCTTCATTATTTTCAAAAATACCAAATCCAAATCTGATACTTCCTCTGTCTTGAACTTTTGGAATATAAAATATCTTAAATCTCGCTTTATCGTTATTTTCTCCAATTATTAATCTCAGATAAGTCAACTTATCAGATGAACGAATCCGCTCACGTTGGGAAAAATCCAATTGATCTTCTTTGATTCTTTTTTCTTCACAAATCATCCCCCTTGTCTCTTCCTCTGTCGGCAAATACCATTCTAAAGTTTTCGGAGCAGTTGCAAAAACAGGTTTGCTTTCAGTTCTTTTTTCTAAATTTAAATTTAATTTTATTCTTACTCCGTCGTCAAATCTTGCAAAACCAATTGGATAAGAATTTTGTCCTGACTGCGACGACGGATCTCCGAATGCAGGGTCTGTCCAGAAAGTTACTTCATCGTCTTCTGAAATTTTTCCGCTAAATGGAATTGTAACAGAATAAGCAGTTGAAAATCTCATAAAATTTTTTGGCGGAAGATGGATAGGAATTCTTGTCGTTGAATAACCCTTTTTAATTTCTCTTTTCCCCTCTTCTTCTGCAAAAATTTCTGCATATCTGTCTTTAAGTTTTTCTCCAACTGCTTCTTGAACTTTGCCGGTTAATTCTTCAGGAATAAATTTTGAATCAGGTAATCTTGAAAAAATTTCATCCAATCCTCTATCTACAACCTGAAACATTAATTTTGCTTTTGGATTTTCTCCTTCGCCAAAAACATTTCCATATTTTTTTTCCATATCATATCCAACAAGGAATTTTACTCCAGAAGAGCCCAACCAAAATGAAGGATACCATTCCTCTAATGTGGCGACCCCTCTTTCAATTAATCCAAAGACCGCTTGCGTGGTTTTATGTTCTTCAAATGGAATTGAATTTTCCCAACGATATTCTGGAATTGCAAAATTCTTTTGTTTTGTTTCTCCGACGACAACTGTGTCAGGATGACGAACTAAAAATTGCATATCTCTTGAAAGTGGCGTGTGTCTGTAAATTGGGACAACTTTTTCTGTCTCATCTCCTGTCCAGTCCTGTCTGTCAAAATCTTCTGTAAAATATTCAAAAGTAAATTCATTTCCTGCAGAATTTAGTCCTGCATTTATTCTTACATTATTTTTTTTAACTTCTTCTGCATTATCGCGATGACGCAAAATAATTTCCTGTTGGGTTGATTCTCTTTTTCCAGAAGATAATTCCCAATTAATTGGTTCTGCTTTAAGATAGGGTATAGAAGATGCTAACAAAATCTGCGCAAGTCGAGAAGCTTTTTGAAAAAGATTTCTCATTAATTAATTTAATAAATAAACTATTTAAGTTTATATGAAATTGGATGAATATTTATTTTTGAGATATTTGCAAAATAGTTTGGGATTGTAATCTTGAGGGGTTTTCATCTACAGAGAAGTTTGAATAATTCACATTTTTCTGTCGCAAAAATATTTTTGCAAACTTTATGGAAAATTCCCGACGACAAAGTTGATTATTTTTTGCATAAATCAAAATTAAATTTCAAAAACCTATTTTTGCAAAGTTCTCTACAATTTTTTTAAAATCATTTCTCTAACTTCTCAATCAATTCTTCAACTTTGGGTTCTCTGATTTCATTGACGACAAATTCTAAATTATTAAAAAAAGAATTTGTCTTGACAATTCCTGAAACAAAAAATTCTTTTCCTAAAAGTGCTTGTCTTTGCTGGGCAATTGCTTCTGGATTTTCGTAATTTCTAAAACCAACTGATTGCAAGACCTCGTGAAATAAAACTGTTCTGATTGTTTCTGTTCCGTCGTCAATTACAATATTTAGGACTGCTCTTTTTTCACATACAACACTTCCGTGTTCTACGCAAGTCCCAGAATTAATTCCTTCACTGACTTCAACCTTTTTCTTGCATTTTGAACAAACACTAAAAAATCTTGGCTCAAATGTCTGAACAACAAAAGCTCTAACAATATTTGATTCACCAACTTTAAAATCTGAAATTGGTTTTTCTCTGACGATTCTTTCTGTTTTTACATTTTCTAAAATTATTTTGCTTGGTTTGAATTCTGAAAAACTTCCGAGGTGAATTTCGTTTTCTCTGATTGTTCCGTTGGAAATTTCAATTATTTTTTCTTCAATTACTTCGCCTTTTTCAATTAATTCAATGTGATGCAAATCCCAGAGAACAACTTTTATATTTGATGTCTCGTCTGCAAGAATTAAATTTGCAACTTTGCTTTTCTCTCCTTTTTTTGTCGTGAACTCTCTCACAGGAAAAATTTTTATGACTTTACCGACGACATTTACTTTTCTTAAACCTGGAACTATCTCGCTGATTTTTAATTTTTCGTTGTCAAAATTAATTCCTAATTCTGCTGCAATAACTTGCGCTGCCCCTTCGTCGCTGATTAAACCAGAAAGTTTATTTTTTTTCGCCTGAACTTTTTGCAAAATTTCTTCTCTTGAAAGTTCAGAAACACGCGCAATCTGGCTCACCATCTTTTCAAAATTCGCATTCATTATAAAAAAAATTCAAGATAGTTTTTAAGGATTATGGGAGTAAATGATATTAAATCTCTCCAACTTTAAATTAATTTTTTCAGGGAAATGTTTATAAATAAAATATTCTTGATTGAATAATAAAAATGGCGATACCTTTAGTAACAAGTTCTTCAAATAAAACTAAAAAATCAAAAACCAAAAGGAATGTTCCTAAAAAAATAATTAAAAAAAATATTCCAATTCGTGTAATTAATTCTGAAAAAAAATCTTATCTTCAAGAACTTTTATTTCTAAAACAGATGGCTCCTGTCCTCGGTGTTTTTGCAGGAATATTTTTTTTAGGATTAAATTCTGTAAATTCTGGAACTCAGTTTTCTCCTGGGGCAAATTCTTTTGATTGGAAATCTTTGGTTGGAATTATTTTAATTTTTGCTGGTTTAGTTGCTGGATATTTTATATATGAGAGAAAAAAATAAAATTTAAAAAGTGTAAATCTTATTTTTACTTAGGAGAAGTTTGAATAATTCACATTTTTCTGTCGCAAAAATATTTTTGCAAACTTTATGGAAAATTCCCGACGACAAAGTTGATTATTTTTTGCATAAATCAAAATTAAATTTCAAAAACCTATTTTTGCAAAGTTCTCTAAGAGTTTTATTCGCTTGCACGTGAAAAAATGGCGACGAAGTCGCGCAATATTTTGCTTTAAAATTGCTTTCGGCAAATTTTTCCGCAGAGAAAAACAATTAAATCTAAAGAAAATTTTTACTCTGGGTTATTGGTTGAAATATTTACAAAAAGGTTAAATGGCGACGAGAAAATTGTTGAAGAGAAAATCTCAGGAAGATTTATAAAATAGAAAATATATTTTGTTCTGATAAAGATGGTTGAAAATAGATTTGTAATGAAATTTTTTGGATTGTTATTATTAATTGTGCCTTTTTTTCTTTTTTTTCAAAATATTAATTTTAATTTAATTCTTCCTATTTTAGTTTTCTTTTTTTTATCTTTAATAACTTGGAGGATAGATAATTTTCTGACTTTGTTAGTTTGGACCATTTTGGGCGTAGCATTATTTTCAAATTCTGATAATTCAATTATTTCCACTTCCATTTTTCCAATTGTCCTTGGTGCAATTTGGCTTTTTGTTATTTACAGATATATGACTTGGCTCAAACACATGAAAGTAAATAAAACATTTTCTTTGAAGGGTCGAGAGTATCCTATTTCAATTGGTTTTCCTTGGTTAATTCTTATGATAGGGATTCTAAATGTTGCTCTTGCATTTTTTACAGGCATATCAAACGTCTTTTTTTTATTTGTAGCAATTTTCTTCATAGGGATTTTATTTTTTAAAGAACATGCTTATCTATCGGGCAGTTTGATGATTGGTTTTTCTCTTTTTGTGAGTTTATCAAGCGTGCTTCCGAATTTGTTTGGAATTGAAGAAATTTTTTCATCTGTTGGAGAATTGATTTCCCTTATGACTGAATCTGCAACAACAATTGAAACTTTTTTAGGGGGTTTAATTTATTTCTTAATCTTATTAACAATTGGAATTTTATGTTTTAAATTTGGGGGAAAATTTATTGATAAACTATTTGGTTTTTTTATAATTTTAGTTTCTCTAACTTTTTTTACTTTTATTGAGCAATATGTTCCATTCTATTCTTTATTGATACCTGATGTGGGAATTTTTGAAACTTCAAGGCATATTTTTTTATTTTTTGCAGGTTTAATATTTTTATTAGAAGGAACTGATGCAGGGAAGTACGATGTGGGGGATAAATTTGGAGGGGCATTTTCGTCTATAGATAAAGATGTTAAAAGAAGAAAAGAAGATGAGAGAGAAAGGGAAAAAATATTGATAAGGGAACAAGAAGAAGAACAAAGAAAAATAAGAGAGGAAGAAAGACAAATTCAAAGAAAAAAAGCAGAAGAGGCCGAAAGATTTAGGGAATCTTTGGGAAAATAATTTTTATAAATTTTTTATTTTCTCGTCGAGAAATTTTCCCCCCAAAACTTTCTACTCACTATCTCAATTTTCTGAAATATTATTAAAGTCATTCACTCTTAATTTTTTTCTTCAAATCAATCTCCCCTTTTTTAATGGTGAACGAAAAATATATAAATGTATAATATTTGTAAACTATAATAAATCATGTAATTTAACTAAAAATGGAAAAAATACCTTTGCAAATAAGATTGAAAAGAGAGGTTCATAGAAAAATTGCCTATGCTCAGGACTTGGTTGTGAAAGAGGTCTATAATGTTTTTAATAAAGCGGTCTTGCATGGAGGCACAGCAATATGGAGATGTTACAACGGAAAAAGATTTTCAGAAGATCTTGATTTTTATTTTCCAAAAGAAAAGAAAAAAATAAATTTATTATTTGCAAACTTGGAAAAAATCGGATTTGAAATAAAAAAGAAAAAAATTTCTGAAAACAGCGTTTATTCTGAACTTGAATTTAATAGAATTATTGTTAGTTTAGAAGCGACTTTTTTGACTTGCCGCCCAATAATTTGCGACTATGAAATGTCTGACGGAAATTTAATCTCAATTTATAGTTTATCTATTGAAGATTTTTTGTCAGAAAAAGCAAAAACATATATTAAGAGATTTAAGATAAGGGACTTGTGGGATGTTTTTTTTCTATTAAAATTTGTTGATAATATTTCTTCTGTAAAAGAAATAAATTCTTTAATTAAAAATTATAAAAAACCCGACGACGAGGCGGATTTAAAGACAATACTTCTTGAGGGAATAGCGCCTTCTTCAGAAGAGATGATTCAATATATAAAAAGAAAATGGGAAAGAAAATACATTTAGAAAAAATTGAAAATTTATTTGAGAAAAGTCCTGTTGTTAATTTCTCTTCAATCAAAAAAATAATCAGAAGCAATAAAAAGAAAAGCAATTACGCAGGAGTTTTAATATCTAATCTTCTTAAAAAAGGAAAAATAAAAAAAATTGGAAAAGGAATTTATACAAAAAATAATGAGATCTCTCTTGGTGTTTTTGCATTTGCACCGTCTTATCTGGGATTGCAAAGCGCAGTAAGTTATTGGGGTTTGTGGGAGCAAGAAACAATCCCAATTATTTTAACAACAAAAAATGTCAGAAGAGGAATAAGAAAAATAATGGGCGCAAATGTTCTTGTAAGGAAAATAAATAAAAAATATTTTTTTGGATTTAATTTAGAAAAAGAAGAAAATTTTTATCTGCCTTATTCTGATATTGAAAAAACATTTATAGATTTGGTTGTCTTTAAGGAAAAATTGTCTTCTCAAATAATTGAGAAATTTAAAGAAAATATAAATCATAAAAAACTTTTGAATTATTTAAAAAAATATCCTCTTCACACAAGAAATTTTATCTTGAAAAAATTAAAATAGGATAATTAATCTTCTTTAAAATCTCTTTCTTTTAACTTTTTCCTTCCTTCAAACAAAGCATTTCTCGTCGCTAAAATTATTTTTTCCTTAATATTTTTCTCAAAAATTTTTATTGTTTTTTCTAAGGTTGAATTTCCAATTTGAAAACCTTTTTCAGAAATTTGTTTTTTTAATTGTTTTTTGTTAAACTTTTTTTAACTCAAAAATTTTCTTTTAACCAAACGCCCTTCACAATTCGCAACTCCGCTCGGATTTTTATTTTTCGTTTCACAAATTCAATCTCGCGAAATCGCTTACCTCACCTTCGGCTTCACATTTTTTACGTCTGATTTCATAATTTATTCTTTTCAACCAAAAGCTCGTCCACTCCTTGCCTTTGGTTTTTCATACTTCTTACATTTGGCTTCGCGATTATCTCTTTCAACCAAAAGCTCGTCGCATATCCACAACTTCTACAGAACTAATGTCTTTTAAATTTCTCAATTCGTTTTCAATTGGTTCTAATTCCCCATCTGCTTCGTCTTGTTCAAAATTTGCAATAATTGCTTTAAGTCCAAATGCAATCGGTTGTTCTTCAAAAACAATTCTTCTTGCTTTATTTTTTTCAATTATTTTTTTTGCCTGTTCTTTTATTTCATTTAAATTTACATTTGGAGAATTCGGCATAATTTTTATTTTGATTAAAGTAATTCCCATTAAAGACAACCAGGGGTTTTTCCGGAAATTTTTTTAATTGGTTTGAAATTTCTAGAACCCAGAAAATTCTTTCGGCAAATTTTCTGTATCTTATAGAGTTTTCCCTTTTTGTTCCGGTGTGCGATATCTTCTAAACTCGCGACCTCGCATTTATGGATTATTAGCGAAATTGCTTGATGCCTCTGATGGATATCGCATAGAAAATTTCTATAAAAGTTTTGTTTAGTTATTTGGATTTTCATAATACTCCCTGCAAAAAATTGTTTTTAAATATTGTTGTTTAAAATAAATGTTGAACAAAGTTGATGCAACAAGTTGAATTATAAACTCACGACTAACTTCAATTCAAAATTTCAAAGATTTTTATTTTTTTAATTTTGACGACGAGAAAATTTGGTTTGCTTCGCAAATTTTGAAAATAAAAATAAATCTACCACTTCTTTTGCAAAGTTTATCCAACTATTTTTGGCAATATCAGTCGGTAAAATTAAAAAGCAAAATTTATAAGCTCTGTTTCTATTTATTGTTATGCGTAAAAAGGGGTTTGTCTTAATTTTATTTTTATTAATTTTTTCCAGCATGGTTTCTGCTGTTTCTGTTGAAGAAGAATTTAAAAAAATTTCCAATTATGCAAGCGAGTATGAAACAGGAAATATTAATTACGCCCAACTTTTAATTTATAGCTCTTCTGCCCGAGAACAAATGAATGAAATTTTAGGAGCAACCAAACAAATTGGCGGAATCTTAAAACAAGAGCAAATAAAAAATATTTTGGGCGAGTCAACAGAAGAGACAAAATGGGCTTGGTCAGAAGGCGAGAACAGAGAAATAAAATTAGATGACGCAGTTCCGGTTTGGAAAAAAATAATTTTTGACGGAAAAAAAATTCAGATTCGGTTAAATGCTTGGCCGTCTATATTCTCTAAAAAACAATTTGGGGAAGATGAAAATGAAGTTAAAGAATTAAAAGATTTGGAAGGAAAATTAATTTACAGATTAAATTTTGAAATTGAGTTCAAAAAACCAGAAGAACAACTGAATATTCAAGATAAAATAAATGAAATTCAAAAACTTGCGCAAACATTTAATTTAGATTCGTCGTCGGAAAACGCAGAAATTTTAGCTAAAGAGAGCGTGAATGCTGAAAGAATTTTTGAGTCCCATTTTAGACAAAGCGGAGAAAAATGCGAAAGTGTTATGGGAAATATTTTTGGAACAGAAAACAAAAGACAGACCCAGCAATTGCTTGTTCAAGAAATTGATTTTTGCGAGGGAGATAATTTTGAAGTGATTGCAAGATTGGAAATGTGCGAGGACTGTGAGTGGAATTGGATAAATCTTGATTTTAGAATTGAAAGCAGAGGACCTAATTCTAATTTTAAAGAAGAGCAAAATTCATTTTTACCAAAGAGTTTTGAAAGAATGAGTATTGCTGAACTTGAAGGAGAGATTCAAAAAACAATAAACGAAATAAAACAATTATGCGAAAATAAAGATTTTAATTCTATTATGCGAACAAAAAATAAACTTTGGCCATTAAATGATGCCTTAAATCAAAAATCAAATAATGTTTGGGAAGAAGTTGATAAGACATTTAAGTCCCAAGTTGAATCAATGACTCAAGAACAGCGTCAAGAATTTGATCAAAATTACGGCTGGAT
>Ga0209727_1000814_pt1 | contig 30757 bp, 37 predicted proteins | sample RifGroC1_FD_183995 | JGI IMG/M metagenome (GOLD analysis project Ga0209727, IMG submission 183995) | Groundwater microbial communities from Rifle, Colorado, USA - Groundwater C1 (SPAdes) (version 2) | ecosystem: Environmental > Aquatic > Deep subsurface > Groundwater | place: Rifle, Colorado...
TGGAGCTGGTGGAGAAGAGCTTGCGCGATTCTGGTGTTGATGTTTCAGTTTTTCGCGAGCCTATTGAGAGGACTGACCTCGGTGTGTTTTATACGAGGAGTGAAGAGGGCCCTGTGGTCGACCAGAGGCGGCGGTATATTAAGCGCGGCGGGGATTACGTGGTTAGTTGGCTTATGTTCTCCGAGAGTGGCAAGAGCCATCTACACGAAGAAAGTGTTTCGCAGAGCCTCTATCTGGAGAAGCGCGCTGGCAGCTCCATCCTTGTTATGGTAGAGACTGCTGAGGAGTACGGCATTATGCGGTATGTAGATCCTGAGAAGGAGGAGAAGGGAGAGAAGGGGGAGGGGTTCCTGAAGAAAGTGTAAATTCACTAGTTGACTAACCATGGTAGTCTGACAAACAAAAAAAAAGGAAAAGACGCATAACGCACTGAATGCGGGGTACAAACAAAAAGAGGGGAGTACGAAGGAAAGCGGTAGAGGGAATGCGGTACTCTGACCGCTGCATGAGTAAATGTAAGAAGGAAGGGCGTGGTGCTGTGAGTTCCCAGCACGAAGTATTCGCAGTTCCTTGTATAAAAGACAGCATTGGCGTAAAAAAATTGGAGTGGAAGTGGATGATTAGCGTTAACCATGATGCTATACCAGAGGCAACAGACCCCGAGATCTACATAGGAAATAGGAGCTGTTTTCTGTATTTAGGGCCGAGGTTTACGAAGTCAGTGAAGTATCCCTCGTTTTACTTTTTTTACGACAAGATGACGGTTGGTGAGGTAAATGGGGACCGGGTTTATACGCTCATGGCGCCTCGGATTGAGAGGATAGGGTTAGTTCCGTGCGACGACAAGAAGGCAGTCGAGAATATGGCGCGGTATAGGAGGCTTTCTAAAAGGAGACGTAAGGATGTAGAAGAGTTGTCGGGAGTGCGGCTAGCTAGCTGGTATGATTTATTCCTTGTGGTGCCTACGTGCGGTGTGTTGGAATCTGCGCTGTATGAAGAGTCCCCTTTTGTAAAGAGTTTTCAGTTGATGTTTGAGACTCGGCTAATGTAAATTACCTCTCGTCCAAAAAGAAAAAAAAAAGTGTAAATAGTGTTTTGCGGATGTTTATGGCAAACTTTTTTTCTTTTTTCAAGAATGTCAGGGTGCTTTTCGTGGAGCTTGTTTCTCGCTCTTTGTGAGAACCTTCCTCGCGGGCAATTGGTGAGAGATTTTTTTGATGGGGGAGGAGGGTTTCTATCTTATAAGTCTGCAACTGCAGGAGGAGATGATTCATTGACGTTGGTAAACTTTGTTTATTACGAAGTGTACATTGAGTCTGTGCTCTTGCACCGGTATGGGAACCTTTTCGATGTGGCGTTTATTTTCAACGGGGAGGCGCATAAAGTTCCACCTCGAAGCAACTTGTACAGCATAGTTGAACGTGCGTATCAGTTGTTCGACAAGTATCCGAAGATATGGTTCAAAGGGGAAGAGATTCCGAAACTTAGTGAAGTGCAGCTAGAGCTGGCACTGAGTGCTATGATTGAAAATGATGCATTCAGTGAGGAGGTGTCTAACCCCATATATGCGGTGCCCGTGTCATACAGCCTGAAGGAGCTTGGGAAAAGGAAGTCGACTGTAGTTGATAAGAGGCGCCCACAAAGGGTTCCCACGGCTAGGAAAGTATCGAGTAAGAAAGCAAAAATTTAAGGTGAGCGGTACTACATTTCGTCGTTTCCCACTTGGTTGAGGAACTCTTTGTCGCTGTCTTCTTCAGTAGTGCCCTCGAAGTTGCTTGATTCATCGCTGCTGGTTTCTGGTAGTTCAAGCATTTTGCGCTTGTAGAGCCTTTTTCGAAATGACATGTCGGGGTTTAAGTCGAGGTACATGTCGCTTTCATGAGTGTTAGGAGGCGTGGGGCGGAATATGAGCTCGAAGCTGTTTTCAACGAGGTAGTAGGCTTTGGGGGCAGTTTCATTGAGCTCCTCGCTCAATTTAAGAAAATCTTCGTAGGTGTGTTTTGGTTTGATGCGTGCGTATGGGCGCTCAGATGTTAGCCATTTAACTGGGCCTTCTAGCGCGTGAATCGCAGCCATGAATAGTATGCGCCTTGTTGCAAGTGAGGAGTCTTCTCCAAGTGCATATGATTCACCGTCGTAGTGGATGATTGCGTTGTGTGACAAGTATTGGTCGTCTGTTACCTCGATGGAGATTTCGCCTGTGAATGGTATGTCCGCGTACAGAAACTGCATTGTCATTTCGAAGTATGCGCCTCCATTCGTGTTTACTACTCCAGACACGGAAAACCCATTTAGATTTTCAACGAAGTCTTTAGGATCAGTGGGGTTGGGAGCAAAGATCTCGATGTAGAGGGCGTAGTCCCCAATATACCTTATCGTATGTTGGGAGCCTTCCTCTGTACTAAATGGGCGTAGCATAGTGCCAAAAAAAAATTTTTTTTGTGATGGACGCGTTCATAGGATTTTTCGGGGATGTGGGCAAGGTATTCGCGGATGGGATTTTGTCCTCCTGGGAGGTAAGCGTGCTTGTTACGCGAGTGATCGCGCTTATTGGCGTACTGGATATCGACGTGAAAACAAGGAGGGTTTTGATTGTTGTTGCGATAGCAGGGGGGTCTGCACTATCGGCGTGGATGCAGAAGAAGAAGGTGGGAGTGGGAATACCTGTTTGGAGGCAGGATGGGTTTGATTGGAAGGAAAATGGAGAAATTGATGGGTCATAAAGAAAAAAGTCCTCCCCAGATACGAAAGGGCTTAGTCGAACTCCCCGAGGACCGACTCCTTCAGGTCTCCTTGCAGAGAGTCAGAGTGAACGTAGAAATAGATGTTTGTGCGAGGAGCGATTCTTCCGGTGTTGATGTCGAGAGGGTACTTGACTGAGCGATCCCGCCCTCCAGCGGTGTTAAACTTGATGCGAACTTCACTGATCACTTTGCCTCCCGGTATAGTGAGCCCTGGGGCAGTGCTACCTCCCTGCACTTGGTCTTTTTTGGACGGCTTGAACGCTACGTCCACTGACGCCTGCAGGTCGACGATGATGTGTTTGATTGGCTCTGAGCCTCCTTTGTTGACGATGTAGAGAGTGGTCATTTTTTGCTCAAGACTTTTTTTTTTGGAGGAGCGGTTCTGCGGGATTTTTAGTAGAAGGATAGCGCTTCCTTTTCGAGCGTTTTCTTAGTCCACTCCTTAAGAGCACCCGTGGACCAGTAGTCTGAGGACGACTCCTTCGTGGTTTGGAAGCGCACTGAAACCTTCTTCAAAGAGAAGCTGGGGAAGAGCGAGGCGATAGAGCTGGAGAGTATGGACTGCTCAAATGACTCTCCGTAGCTGCGCTCTAGGGTTTTCCTCTTGAGGTCGAGTGCGTCAATCTCGATGCCTTTACCTCCGCGCATTTTTACGCGGTCCATGCATTCACTCCACTTTGGGGATTCCAGGTGAAGGAAGAGCACGTCGAACGGCAGCTTTTTTTCTTTCAGAATCGACGTGATTCCTGTGTACAGGCATGGAGTGAGGTTCATGTTCTGCTGCGCAAGCATGCTGTACACATGGTCAGGGATCACCTTTGCTTCGAGAAGCCCTTTGGAGAAGAAGAGCTCTTCGATGGGCGCGCGCTCGATGATGATGTACATCGTTTCTCCCGGAAGTGTTTTGATCTTCGATAGTCGCCCGAGGATCTTTGTCATGTACGTCACTTGGACGTAGGATTGGAACAGGGGGCCCATGGTTTCAGGATCTCTAAGGTAGAGATCAAACAGTGCTGCCCCCTCTTTGTCCTTTTGGTTCTTGCTGGACGCCGCCCAAGTTTCCCCGATGATCATGCTCGTGATCTTGCGTTCTTCTAGAGCCTCTTTGAGCGTGTTACTAAGGTGCGTCTTCCCGGCTCCTGTTATTCCGCACAGGAATACGACGTGCACTTTCTTGTCGTCTGTAAGAAGCCCTAGGTCCGTGTAGGGAGAGTTCTCTTCAGGTTGCACGTACACCTCTTGGTAGATGAACTTGGGCATCGAGGGGACTTTCCCTGGAGCGCTGCTGTATTGTCTCTTCACTTCGTCTGGCACGGAGTCAAAAATGGGGTTCTCGGTCATGGGTGTCTTTTTTTTGTCTTACTACTTTTTCGTTGTTGTCCTTTTTTTTTCTCTCCCAAAAAAATCTTTTTGGGCAAAAACAGAAAAAAGATGGGATTTTTCTCAAACCTGGGCAGTAAGTTTCAGAAGTTCGCGTCATCTCCACTGGCAAAGGCGGCATCCAGGTACGCGCAGCAGGCGGCAGATGTGGCGGTGGATTTTCTGCCGGAGCCGCTTGGAGGGTGGGTGAAGATGGGGAGACTTGGGGTATCAACCGCGCTAAAGCTCGCGAAGAATTGGGACGTGTACAAGAACAACAGCGACAAGATAGTTGAGGACTTTGGGGAGGACGGCGCGGACCTTCTGCTTCTTATGGTCCCTGGCACTATCAAGTCTCTCGCAGGCGGGGAAGGGAATCTGAAGAAGATTATCCTTGCATGGCCCGAGATTAGGAGAGAGCCGATGCTGCTTGTCGATATGCTTCGCGGGGATGAGGGCGTTGCGAAAAGGGTGTTTGACTCCCTGTTTAGTCTTTTCCCAGGCGGGGAGCAGGTGGCCGGAATTCTCAAAAACGTGGCAGGACTCCAGCGCGAAAGGAGGAAGCGCGAAGCGCCTTCGCAGATACCGGCACCTACAAAAAGGAAGCCACAGTTTGTGACAAGGCAGGGTCCCCCTCCTTCTGTAGTACAGCAGGAGCAGATTCCGGAAGAGTTTGTTTAAGCTCGGAGAAAAAAAAAACACGCATGAATTTACAGTAAGGACTCCTTTTTTTTCCTTTTCGTCATGGAGGCGACGAAGTATATAGGGGAGAGCTCATTCTCCTCTTCAGAGTACTCGTTGCCGTAGCCTTCCTTTTCTTCTTCATATTCTTCTTCGTCTTCTTCAGGGGCAAACATGCCGCGCGGGGGCCATTCGGGACGTTGGGTGTTTTTGATTGGGGCATTGAGCGCTTTGCTTTTGAAGCTGGTAACTGTCTCAGGTTTGTATACGTAGCATACATGTGTGGATGAAAGCCAGTCGAGGTCGTCAGAGGAGTACGGTACTTTGTTGACTGGGTTGCCACGGAGGCGGTCTTCTTCGATCCCCCATTCTCCCGTGCGGAGTACCATTACTCCTTTTTTTATTAGTGCTTCAGAGTGTTCGAGAACGTCCTCTGAGTATTTTCCGTAGTGAGATGTAAGGGCGGTTTTCATCGTCGTGTCGTTGATGTCAAACCCAGTGGTGATGGTTACTGTTGCTCCTCTGCGTAGGGACGTCGGTGTTTTGAAAAAGTTTTGATTGAGTACGAACATGGACAGGCGCAGCCCGTTGAGCCGTGACATGAGGTCGACGAGAGTGTCTTGGACGCGTTTTTGTTGCAGCAGGTTCATGGCGTCATCTATGATTAAAAGGGCTGAATATGGGTACTCATCAGGGCCCCTGGAGTTCACATAGGCATCGCGTTTGTCCATCACCGCCTCAATGCCGTTTTTCCCCTTTTCCTTTTTATTGTTTGGGTCTTTTTGCAATTTTGTACCATAGAGGCACGCGTTTAGCTCGGAACCGAATTTTTTTCGGTATGCCAGTTTCAACTTTGTGAGTGTTGCGCGGTACTGCATTCGGCTGTTCGTAACGATGTAGACTGTGTCGTATTCGCGGAAGTTGGGGCTAAGCAGCAGTACTTCGAGAAAGAGGAAAAGTACTCTTGTTTTCCCGCTCCTAGGTCTCCCCATAATAAGCATGGAGAAACTCTGTGCAAGCATGAAAAATAGGGGGTTGAATATGTCGCTAAATTCTAGGATGGGCGCTCTTTTTTGTGAGTTAAGGCTCTCCCCCGGGAGTAAGCGCTCATACTCGTAAGTGATCTCTCTTGCTCGGTTTAGCATTGGTGGCGTCGCACAAATAATTTTTGGGAGGCTGTTTGTGGCGTCGGGGGCAATTTAAGAAAATGTCTGAGGAAAGCGTTTTTCCCCCAATGGAGAGAAAAAAAAAGGGGCGCCCGCCGGGAATAAATACGCCTCACCGCACTACGCCAAAAAAAGAAATTCAGAAGCGTGAGGTGCTTATTGAGCAGTTACGCCTAGAAAAGCTAAGGTGCTTGGAGGAGGTAAGCTTTTACCGGCAAAGGAACGTAAAGTTGAGGGCAAAAATCAGAAGGCAGCGCAAGCGAATTGACAAGCTTGAAAACGAATACTCCCCAAGTACGCCCAATCGAAATGAACCAGGGGAACGATGAGGTTGGATACCAAGATCTCGAGGAGGGAGAAGATCCCTTTTATATGTACGTACGTGGGGTAGCTGACGTGAACGGAAGAGGGGCGACTGTCGCGGTCGAGTTCTCTCCAATCTTGTTCGGTTCTCCGCTGATGTTCATGTCTATGGCGGCACGCGCGTACATTCTGAGCGTGAAGTTGGCGGTTGTAAGCTCGAGTATAACGACAAAATCGTTTGTGTTGGACGCGCTCGAGTCTTTGGACCTGCAGTTTCGTAGGGGGTTTAAAACCAGTGACGAGGCAGCTGAGCTTTTGGAAGAAGTTGTTCGAGCCAGGTCGGTTCAGGGGATGCTTGGGGAGGATATGCTCGGAGCACTGCTGGACTATTTGGAGCAAAGCGTGAAGATCGCCTCTTTCTTTTGAATTTACTTCCCCCAATCAATACTCGAAAAACTCGATTGGGGCGTTGTTGCTTCCTGTTACCCTTCTCTGCCAGAATACTCCTGGCTGAATAAGGAAGATGTGCAGGATGCCCGTGATTTGTGTGACAGTTGGGTTGTTGAGTGTGATCGTTATCTTTGCGTTCTCCGCGTTGAGGCTCACTTCTCCCGTGTAGTTGTTTAGGTCGGGGTCAAAGGTGAACGGAAGGTAGTAGTCGTTCCCAAGCGTGTGCAGGCGGAGAAGCGTGCGGCTGACTCGGAGAGCATAGTCACGCATCAGGGATACGGTGGGGTCTTCCCACTCCGTGACGAGGTTGTTCGCGAGCTCGAGTTTGATGTGCTGAATCGGAAGATGCTCGGTAATGTCGTTGCCGGTGTTCGTGACGGCGTCGTCGGTGAGCGCGATGATGATTCCTGTCCCTGGTCCACGGAAGGCGCTGGCAAGCTCGAAAGAGATGCTGTAGCTGTAGGAGCTTGCAGGAAGGGTGAATGCCCGTTTTATCTCCTGAGGCACAAGGAACGGCTGCATTGGCGCGTATGTCTGGTCTTCAGAGATAATCTGATTGACCATCTCTGTTGACTTCGAAACGTACTCAACGACCCACTTCATGTTGGGCGACATTGTGGCCACGTCAGGGGTTTCGCCGGTGTAACTTGTCCACATCAGTGTGAGAGGGCGAATTTCGGCTTCAAGGTTGACCTTGACAGGGTTGTTCGATGTGCACAGCATGGTGCTTCCGTCGCCGAAGTTTCCGAAAGCGGAGTTGTTGTACGCGGGCCAGATGAGATTGCTGGCGAAAGTCCGCGCTGCAAAGTGGTGGGGATTCGCGCTCTGATACAGAGTCTGCAGGTCGAACGTTTCTTTGAACATCAGGCATTTCGGCTCTGGTGCAGGCAGGAAACCATCCTGCGACAGGATGATGTCGGCGATTTCAGGCTCGTTCATTGTCTGTAGGATGAAGTTAAGCATGCTTGGAATGGAGTTGATGACATTTCCGCTGTTGAAGGAGAGCTTGTAGCTTGACCAAACAGAATGCCCTGACCGGACAAAGGAGTGCTTTGCCCTTGCGAGGCGGTCAAAGCTTGCCACAAGCAGGATTCTTCTGACGATTCCCGTGGGGAGGTCTTTTCCAGTCTCGCTGAACGTTTCTGGGGATGTGAGGTTCCCCTTCTTCATCGGCCCGTACTCGATAATCATTGGGAAGTCGGCCTTGTCCCGCGTCTGCTGCGCGTTGATTGCTCCAACGTAGGAGATTCCGCGCTCTGTCTGCTGTATGAACTTCCTTCCGATGATTTTGTCGCTGGGGCTTGCCTGGACTTTGTAGACTTCATTCAGCGTCTTGCTTCCGAAAAGAAACTCGCTACGGGGGTTCTCATTGTACCCAGGATCACGTGTCTGGTCAAGGGCGTAGGGCTGAGCATTCTGCGTCCATGTGTTGAAGATAGACATTTTTTTTTTTGCTTTCGGAAGTGTAAGTTTTGTGGTGGGGGTAGAGGATCTGGGAAGTACAAAAATTTCCAGGTGTGAAAAAAAGGAGGATTTTTTTCTGCGGAAAAAAAAATTTGGATGGACAATCGCAGCTTCTTTCAGAAAAAAATGCGCCGAGATCAAGTTGCGTAGATGGGGTCAGCGACATCGGGGTCCTTACCCTCGAGGACAGCAATGCGGCGCTGAAGGTTCCCCACTGCGGCTACGAGTGCCGCAATAAGTGGCCGATCTTTGTAGTCCTTTGGCTCTCCAGGCCTGCGCGGGTCAGGTTCAAACATCTCGGGTGCAATTCCAGGCACGTTATCCCTGAGGTCCTCTGCGATCATCGCCATCGCGGTGTTTAGGGACTCTTTGCCAGTCAGCAGGGCGTTGTACCTGAATGTCGCCGGGGCAACTGCTCGGAAGTCGTATGGCGCCTGCAGGTATGCGATGTCCTGCTTATAGTACCGCGACGAAGCGGTTGCTCTCGCCCGGAGGATGAAAGCACCTGCGGAATTGTCTAGACCGGTGCTTAGTTCCAGTGTGGCGTACCCCGCAAGCTCTGTGTTCGGGACGAGGAAGTCGTAGGCATGCCGGTAGTTCTGGGTCAGGTCGAAATCCGGTATAAAACCTACTGTTCCAGCGAACAGGAAGAGAGACGGGGAACCGCTGGGCCTGCCGTTTGGGAATGGGCTGTAGACGATGTCGGCTGTGTAGTGGTTCCAGATGCTGTGCCGGAGCTCGTTCTCCGTTGGGAGGCCAACTGTCTTTTTATGCTGCGGGTACCAGTAGATGCGGTCCGCAACAAAGATTTGGATCTTGCTTTCGGTTAGGTACTGAGTGATCGACGCCATTTTTTTGTTTTGGGTCCAAAGCTTTTTTTTTGTGGAAGGAAAAAAATTTGGGAGCGCTTACCTCCGTAAAAGATGGAAGAAGACAGTTTTGATATGGAAGACGTCAATGCTCCGGCAGTGGAGGAGCTGAAAGAAGAGTGGCGCGCTTTTCTCGGAGAATGCATAGCGGCTATCGAGGAGGGGAAGAGGGATAACGGGGGAGAACTGGATAAGTTCACGCCGTACATTGAAAAAGTGTACCGCGGGCACAAGTTTGACGAGAGTTTGCCCGAGTACAAGCGCACAATGCTGGACGCCGATGTTGCGTGGGTAGAGCTGGGGAGGCAGCCAACGATGATACGCAAGGTGATACAGTACGTGTACGTGCCGAACAGCGCGCCAGAACGGCAGAGGAGAGAGTGGCTTAAGAAGCATGAGAAACAGAGGAAGATCATCGACGGGCAGGTAGTATATCAGCTTGGAAGCACTGATACCCCAGTTCAGAAGAAGGAGGAGGAGGAGGATGAGGAGAGAAAGGATTAATTCAGCGCCTTCCAGGGTACGATTCCCGCTTCACAGGGTATATGTCTACGAGTCCGCTGGTAGACCCTATATCGCGCATAGGCGTGATCTTGAGGTACAAGTCAAGTGATACAGCGTCTGGTACAAAAAGTACGCCGTTCTCGCGGTTTTCCACCTGTGACTTGGTGACAATAATTGGGGTCGCGCTTATGCTTATCGATATGATCCCGTTTTGCTCGTCGGGGGTCTCGTACCCAGTTGGGTGTATGCGAAGGCCAATGCCAGGAGTAATGTACACCTTTGGAGGGGTTCCCGAAGCAGTGTTGACTGTGTAGTATTTGTCCGAGTACCCCGAGCTCGTGGTTATCCCACCTAGAGAGATGCGAATGGGCACAAGCCTTCCAATGACGTTTACATCCGAAGATGTGGCGAGCGCGCGCAAAAGCTCCATCGTGCATGTAGACTGCCCTTGTGTGATGCCGATGTTATCATCTTCGCCACCAAAGCGTACTTCGTTTATCCCTGCGGGGATATGCACAGACACATACGACGGGTTCATAAAGTGCTATCCAAAAAAAATCTTTGTTCGGAGATGCTGGTACTTCTGTGGTTTGCGGTAGCAATTTTGATTGTGGGGTACGAAGTTATTTGGGTGTATAAGACAGTCGATAGACTGCACGATATGCTATGCACGCAAATGACAATGACTGGAGAGGTGCTTGCGAAGTTAGGAGGAGTAGAGGAAAAAATAAATAGTGCGTTAGAAGAAGGCGGCGACACAGATTCGAATAGCACTAGCGTTGAAACGGTTGATTTTTCGCAGAAGATTGATGAGGCTGTTGAAATAATCAAGGGAGCGGTGACTGAAGGGGATGATTTTATCACGCAACTTATGACTGTCGCATTTCAAGACTTGGGAATCATAAAGGCAAGGGTTGATAAAGTGTTCTCAAGAATTGAGATCGCGAAAAAAACACGGGCAATGTACTATGAGCCCGGGAGATCAGAGAGGGGAAAGAAAGGTGAGTTTTTCCCATTGAGCAAAGATGTCATTACAAATATGACAGCTGGAGTAGAGACAATGAAACAAGTGGATAACTTTAAGAAGGCTGTTGAAGAGGGGTATGGGCAGATGTAACAAAAAGTACTTTCGCTACCTGGTTCTATCCCAAACACCTTTTTTTTTTACTGTGAGCACAAATGACAGAAAATACTGGGACTATAAACACGGTAGGAGCGAGTAGCAGGGTACTGGATGCCCTTGTAAGGGCCTTTGATACGGACGATAACGGCATCATTTCGGTGGATGAGCTCATTGAAGCCCTTATGAAGGTGCGCGATTTCGCGTCTAGGATGAAGATCGCAGGATGGGTATATGCGGTGTTCATGGCCGTTGTGGCGATCATACTCATTATGCTCGTTGTGAAGACGGATGGGTATAGGGAGGCTGTGGCGAACTCACTTTTCAACGCGACGCATGTTATACTGACAGGGGTAGAAGACCTTTTGCCGTAGCTTTACGAGATCAAGTCCCACGATACAGTGGGACGATAAACGTAGGTGAATCCTCTGGTTCGCGCCCCTTGAGGTATGTAGCACGAAACACTTTGGTGGTGATCTCTCGGCGCACAGACGTAAGGCGTTTTTCAGACGGAACGCCGTCTTTGAGAAAGTGCCTTGCGTACTTCAAAGCCTCTAGTGACACTGACAGAGGTACTGCTGTTTTACTGAGCAGATCATGGTCTTTGGGGCTGGGAGGGATTTTCGCTATCTCCCACACCTTTTTGGCAGCAATGCGTATACTCTGTTCGCTAATGCCCGCCACGTGCATGGTGTAATTGAAGAAGTCTACAATGTCCTTCTCCTCTGTCCACTTTTTGAGAGTAAGCGTACCAAGCCTGAACTGCCAAATGGAGAGGGACAGAGCGTAGTACTCACGTATGACGTATTTGAAGAAGTCTTCAGGTTGAAAGCGTATGGCTGTCTTATTTAGCTCCTTCATTCGTTCTTCTGAATAGTTGTACCGCAGGTCAAGTACGCGCCCCTGTGGGTATACGCCGGTCATAGATGGGTCTCCTGTCTCAAGTGCAATTGGGGCCATGTACTCTCTACGTTCAGTGAATGCTTCATCGACTCTCACGCCCTTGAACGTATTGTGCCCGAAAGATCTTCCGTGCCGAAACTCTCCGGGCTCAGATACTTTGGCGTCATAATAAACGTCCTCGACCACCTTTGCACCACCAAAGAGTACTGCAATAATCGGAGACGCGTTCTCCAACTTGAGTCCCCCGAGCTTCGTTGAGTTCCTGTAGTGCTCGTCCAACTCTAGCACGTTTGCACGGAACGTGTTTTTTGGGCCCCAGTCTACTGTTCGCGAGATCACGTTTAAGGCCACTTGCACGAACACCCACACGCGCACTGAATCTGTGTCGCAGTAGAGTATTTCAGCTAGTCCGTTTTTTATCGAGTTCTCGAACAGTTCGTATAGGCGCATACGTGCGTAGCTGGTGACTTCGCACGCGAGGAGGATGTTTTTTGCAGAGGTTTCAAGGAGTGTCTTGTACCGCATGAGCTTTTTTTGTCCTGCGCCTTGATACACCTCTGTGCTTTCGAACATGCTTTGCAATGTCTCTTCAACTGACTTGCTCTGGTCGTTTGCAAACATGTATACGTCGTTGTCGTGTGTGTTAATAGCTGTGAATCCCCAGCAGTTATTGATGATCGCCTTTGCTGGGTCCCGCATGAGCGTGAGCATTCCGATGAACTGCCCATATGTTGTGTTTGGATTAACTTGTATGTTGTGCTTTTCTGCGAGTTCTTTGCATGCTTTTGAGTAAGATGAGCAACGTGTGATGGTGTACTCCTTTAAGAACTCGCGCATCCCGCGCCCCTTGTCGAATCCCACAAGGTTGTTTCGGATATCTCGCTCCGCAGCAGGCTTGATAGATTTTTTCGCTTCATTGAGGATGGCGTCGATGTCTTCTTTTTTTTTGTAGAAGTAGTCGATGAACTTACGGAATACGTACCCCTCTTTGGAGAAAGTGTACATGTAGTCACGCCGTGGGCGGAACTTCATGCCAAAGAGGCCTTCTTTGATAAGGTACGCGAGTTCTTCGCGCGTAACGAGCGCTTTGGTGCCTGCGAAATCAGACGAATACGCGTAGTCAACTACTTGCCCAGTTTTTGATGGAAAGTACGGTATGTGGTCCTCGGTAACGTACTTGTATACGATCTCAATCAAAAAGTGCTTCATGCCCTTGACAAACTCAAGAAGTTTTTCCACGCGCCCATTGTCGTCTGTGCCAGTAAGAGGCATTTCCCACAGGACATCGAACTCTGGTGGTATTGGGCACTTTATCGGAGGAGAGCATGGGTACTTTCCCCATGATGCTACTGTGGGGTAGTGGGAAGTGAAGTCAGCGTACTCTGCATACCCTGGTTGCACTTCTACGTGTTCTCCGTGCAGTATCCGCATGTACACCCTAAGCAGGTTTAGCTCGGTAATGCTTTTGTCATTGAGCATGTCAACCAGCCATGGAATGCGAGACCTCCAAAATAGTGGTGGGTCTTTTAAGTACTGCAAGATCCCGCGTTCTAGAACCTCATTTTCCCAGTACTCACGCATCGATGGGCCCGGGTCACCTTCTCTCCCTGGGCACAGCTTGTCTATCAGCGTGCGCTTGAGGTTTTCGAAGGAGTATACTTCTCCTTGGTTTGCGCGCTCCCACTCTTGAATAGCGAAGAGCACGGACATTAGTGCGCCTTTTCTGAACGACTCGTTCCTTCCACCCCGGAAGTACTCTATGAATGTGCTCTGGTCTTTTTCTGAAAGAGTGATGAACGGCGCGTTCTCAGGATCGTAGAAGTCAGGACTGAAAAAGATCGCGCGGTCGTATGCCGCGATGGACATAAACGAAAGAATGGAGACCTTTGGCCAAGTGCGCAGAAACTCTGCGTTTGCTGTTTCGATGAGTAAATACAGCACCTCAACGTCCCTCTTGCCATATGCCGAGATCTTTTCGTAGATTTCGGTGTCTTCAAGGGATGCAAACGACTGCACAGACTCGTACGAGAATGTAGTCTTTGAGAGCTCGAGTCCGTATGCTTCCGCGAGCCTACCGAGCCCTCCCATCAGAAAGAACATGTCGTCCCTAAAGATGACTGTTTTACGCTCCACAACGCGGGGTCCTCCGCGCTGTCCAGGGGTGATCTTGAGCATTTCTACTGCGAAGCTCATGATCTTCCCATTGCGGAGCACTAGCCCGGCTACAATTGGGCGTACCTCGTATAGAGCTGGCTCATCGTAAAAAAGCTTGTCGTCTAGCTGTGTTAGGAACCATATGAGGAGAAAATAGGCGTCAAAGCGAGAGCCATTGTGAGCAAATGCCATTATGCGTTTCGCCGCCTCGGCCCAATTCGAGAACACGAGCTTGCACACTTGGATTAGGAAGTCGCGTACGCACTTTGGCCCTATGTATGCCACCGACTGCAGCTCTTGTATCAAGTTACGCCACGCGATCTGAAAGCTGTACGCTATGACGCTTCCTTCGGTGCCGTCATTGCCACTGTTGAAAGTCTCGCTGTCGTAGACGAAAAACTTCGGTGTTACATCGCCGTTAGTATTGCTAGCGTGCTCTTCGTCTTCGAGATCTTGTGGTTCTAGTAACGGCGGGTCCTCTATGTCGTCGTTGGGAGCGGGTAACTCTTTTTGCTTTTTTTCGGGCAAGTAGTACGGACGTGACACCATAAGAGTAGTCCAGCCAGCCCGCATAGGATTAAAGTGGGTGTGCGGGTACACGGCCATTACATGCGCGCCGAAGATCATCAGCTCAATAGATCTCGGGCGCTCCTCTGTGCCAAAGGGGTCACCGCATATGCCGCTTTTCGTAAACGTCCACGTATCTCCTGGGCGCATCGGAGGGTGCACAACAGTGTACTGAAAAGAGTAGTACTCAAAGGTGCGCAAGTTAGCAATAAAGTTTAGAAGCGCCGTGATGTTTGACAACTTCGGGTAGTCTACGTCGTCTTGGTTCCCGCTAAAGTAGTACGGGCTGCGCTCGAAGTTGGGATTTACACGGAGCGTTGTTTGCTGCGAGTCCAAGTAGCGCGGGAGGGAGTCTTTTAGCGACTTTTTTAACGACTTGATCTTGTTGTTTACAGATCTTTTGATGCTCTGTTTGCTGATGTCGTTGTCGCCTGAATATGGTAGGTCACAGAACTCCTGATAGGTGCTAATGCCGAGCTCTTGCAGTTTCCAGCTAATAGCGATGGCGTGGTACAGGCAGTTGCTGTCTGTTGGCTGGTTGAGGAGAGTTTTGCTGCCGTTGCGCAAGTAGTCGATGAGCTCAATGTAGTTTTCTAGACTCTTTGACCCGAGGTAGAGAAAAAAGTGGAGGAGAAGATCGGGGTTGCGTGACCCGTGCATGCGCAGTGAACGAATAGTCGTGTTGACTTGACTGATGTACTTTACGGCGATGCGATCGGGGATATCTGCGCTCGTCGTCAGCGCAAAGTACCTGGGGTCGAGCTGGAAGTTATCGATTCCTGGCTCTCTTCCGCTTCCGGTGCCAAATGGCTCTTCCCCACGATAAAAAAGCCAGCGCGTGTCACGCCCCCATCCACTAATTTGCAGCATTACGCGCACCATTAGCTCCATAGCTATGCGCAGCACTACTTTGTCGATTATGGAGTCTGGGGCCATTGACATGTCTTCGGATGTGAATGGTAGAAACACGCTCGTACTTAGAACGTGACTGTCTCTGTCGTTTACTAGTGGCACATCTCCACTAAGTGAGAAAAAGTCCGTAAGCCACACCTCTAGGTGGATTTCGTCGCCAGAGCGCAGAGAGTTCCGCAATGCCCCCACCTCAGCAAGCATGATCTTGGAGAACTCCCACAGCTCTAGAAAGTGGATCTCTTGGCGGTAGATGCGCATCTTGCGCACCTCCATCAGACGAAACGATGGGAACATCCGGTACTTCCCCGGCTGGGGAGGCTTAGACATCTTGTCTCCTACCATTTCGCGTGCGTGCGCTTGCGCGCCATGCGCTAGCGGGTTTTCTAAGAACTCCCGGAGTACCGAGGGGTTTTGCACGTAGTATTGCGTAAACATGAACGCAAAGCGGAGAATAGAAGTTGACACGGTATCTCCGCCTCCTACATCAACGGGCGGCGTAAACATGAAATGGAGGCCACGCTCCATAGACGCCTCCATCTCTTTAGACAGATCTCCCCACGTATTACCATCCTGCGCGAACATTGGAGAATACTCGGTGTCTACGCCGTCTTGAAGGCTCTTTCTGTGGCTTACCGACATGGCGTACTGTGGCAAGCGCGGCCCCTTTAGAAACCCCTCCCCTGTTCCAAGTACTCCGTTAACAAATGAAGAGCCTGTAGTCGCCAGAAATGGGAACTCTTTTGTCGTGCTTGTAGATAGCTGTTCCCCCAGAGTGGAGAATAAGCTCTGTGCTTGGTCAACTTTGCGTAGAGCTACTGTCTTGTATGTGTCGTTCCACCGCTGGAGATCAGTAGACTGGGGCACTCGGCTTTCGTAGTTGACGCGGAATACGGGCAGGTATGACTGGTCTTCGTCAACCTCTTGCACCGGGTATGGGCTGATGCTCTCAAGGCCGTCCTCTTCGTCCACCCATAGTTCAGGAGCAGCTCTTATACCCGGGGACTCACCCTCGTCGAGGAAGAGGTCTTCTTGTTCTTGCGCAGTGTAACTCCCTAGGGCGTAGCTCCAGTCTTCCATTATGTCAATGACTTTAAAAGACACACTTAGAGCTCCGCCACCACGCTTACGAACGCGTGCGTTGACGAGGAATTGCCTTTCACGGGGGGCACGCAGTACTGCAGGCTGATCTCTGCGCACGAAACGCACGTTTGCACCGGCGGGTATCCACGCAATGTACGAGCTCCCATCTTCTGGAGGGAAGAGACACGCCAAGGACACTTGCAAACTTAGCGGCCTGTTTATGTTCATGGGTACCCACTTCTCTGGAGTAGCTCCACTCGGGTCGCTTGGAGCGAATAACACGCTGTCATCCGGCAATGCAATAGCGCCTGCAATGCGGCGCCCCCCGATGAAAATACGAGAGACTTCAACAGTGTACGAGTATTCGCTTGACCACCCTAGAAACTTTGTTTTTTCACTAAAATCTTCAAGTTGCACCTCGTCTCTTTTGCGGTTCGACATTTTCTTCTTTTTTTTTTTTTTTTTTTTTTTTTTTTTTTTTTTTATAGGGAAGGACTCTATGTTCAAACCAAAAAAATTTTTCCGTGGAAAAAACAACTTTGAAGTTTTTGCGTGTTATTTTCAAAAAAACAGTGTTTTCCGCTTTGTCCACAAAAATGGCCACTTCCTACGAACGAGTCAAAGAAGCAATTGTCAACAACGCCCTTGACCTCACTGACGAACAAATCAAGGACTTCCGCCAGCTCTTTATGGACGCGAAGGATGCAAAGAGGAGGAGGAGGATGGGGGAGAACGTGACCCCGCAGTCAATGTACGCAGAAAAGGCGCTTGGAGAAGACTTTGACGAGGTGCGCTCGGCGTACGGGAGAAAGGGGTACCGCCCTTACGGTGCGCTCAGGGACTTCTCGACGCGTTCTAAAAGGAACGTGCTTCCAGCAACGGAGGATAACTACAAGAAGTGGAAAGAGAACCCTGGGCCCCGTGAGCTTGAGGGCCTTGACACTGACCCCCAGGTGGCATGGAGGCTCCGTGAGAAGCTCGGATACCCGAGGACTGTGACGAAGACCAACAAGCGCGGGATGGAGTACACTCGAGAGGCGAGGGACCCGTGGAACCTTGTCCCTAAGGACGCCATGTGGGGCGATAACGTGCCATTCGTCCCGCGGGCTGCTCCTGGAACTGGGAAGAACTACGAGAAGGGAAGGGCGTACCGTGCGAAGAAGGGGAGGAAGACGAAGAGGCAGTCCCCTTTCGACACTCTGATGACGCAGGAGCCGTACTACCCTGACGAGGGCATTACCGGTATGGGGGAGCTTTGAGCAGCACGAAAGTCAAAACGCATTGGAGGAGACGCACCACAAGCCAAAAATTGAAAAGTTAAGACGCACTTCTTTTTGCCTTTTTTCGCACATCATGGCGCAAAGGGTTCGCATTGAGTCAAATGCGCCTAAATGGAGGCTACCCCGTGAAGTAGCAAGAAACCCTGAGTTATGGGACGAAGAAAAGAGGTACTTTAAAATCCGCCGCGGGAAAGATGAAAAACTACTGAATCAAGTGCAAGGAATCACGACTGGGCGCGGTGCTAAACAGCCGCTTTGGAACCGACTAACCGCAGGGCAAATACCTCGCAAAAAAGGGGTTCTGAGTGAAGAGGACAAGGTAAAACTGGTGACAACGTTTTACAACGCATACAAAGAATCCCGAAACTCACTACTAGGGGCTTACACTGACATGAACAAAAAAAGCCCAATCGCCGCCTCGTACAACGATTTTATCCAAGACCCTGTTAATCTGGACTGGCCTGGGTTTGACAGTGGCGACGAGAAATCGCGAAAAAATGCCATAACGCAGCTTCTTTTCTTCCTTCCACCGGGAACAGAGATACCCCAGTCCGTGACGAAAAAGCGAAAACTTCTCAAAGGCATTCAAGTTACTCCACCCAGCGAAGAAGATCGAATCTGGAGGGTGCGCACCTCGCGATCACAGCCCCAAATGCTCATACCGGACGTGCAGCCGCCGCGCAGAACTTAGACAAACCTACGCTGCAGCCTGTCTACTCTGCTTGGAGGATCTGTAACGCACACACGTAGGAAAAACCTCAGGACGACGATCACAAGCGTTATCCGCGGGTAGTAGTTGGCCCCCGTGTAAAGCACCGTGTACAGCAACAAGTCAGCTTCCATAGTGCTGTTTGTCACAGCAGCTGGTATGAGAGCAGCTACGGCGATCTCCGCACCTAGCCCAATGGAGATCAAAATAAGGTCAGCTATAAAAAAAAAGCCCATTCTCTTCTTTTCCCCTTACCTATCCTTTTTTGTTATTTCACTCGCTTATCCCAAAAAATTTTTTTCTGCCCCTGAAAATGTACAATGGAGGGCGCGAACAGGAGCTCCTCTTGGATGTAAAGATCCGGGCTACGCGCAGCGGAGCTAAAACGTACCAATACGAGTCCCCGTGGCTAAGACGCAACTTTTTCCCATCTTTCCCAGGAATCGAGCAGAAAAACGAGTTCTACAAGTTCATTAAGTACGTCACAGCTATTTGGGTGTATAACTACACAAAGTTTAGCGACTTCCTGAAAGACGTTCAGTCTGTCGACGAACAAGGCGATGAGCAGGAAGACGAAAATAGGAATACGGGTACCGGTGTGACCTCAAAATCGTCGTATCGCAGGTATACCGCGTCAAAGTTCCTTGCTGGGAGGGACTACACGAATATCGACGAGCTCACCCGTAAGTCGCAAGAGTACTACGAGTACCTCATGTCGGCACTCCTTGCGTACGTGAGCGCGTACCACCCCTGGCTTTTGATATCTTTCAAACGTACAAGTGCGTCAACTAACCTCGAAGTGCTAAAGATATCCTTTAGCCTGGTGCGCTCTTTGGCACAAGCGGAGTTCGTGGACGAAAATGACTCTCCCGTCGACTTGCTCACAGTGTTTGAGTATGGATGGTGCGACAACTACTTTGACTTCCTAGACGAGGCACCAAACTTCAAAAGTGCGTACGGAAACACATTTTCTTTCGGTAAAAGGTACGAGGAGTTCTCTGGGGTTCTTCGCCGTATTGGAGGGTACCTTGCGTACATGTTCAACGTCCCCGCTGATACCGCGCTGCAAAAAATTGCCAGTCAGTACAACGCGCTTGACTCTGCGTACCAAGAGATGGTGAAGTCGCAGGAGCGAGAGTCGGGTGTTTTGTGGAAAACACTCGCAGCTGTAGTAGTCAAAGAGGGCATTGAAGTAGCGCTCTCTATTGTCATGTCAAACTCCCCCAAGCTAAGCGAGTTTGTTGGGAATCTGTCGCAGCTTCTTTATAATGTGATGTACGAGGTAAACATCACGCTGCGCACAGAGTCTAAAGCCCGCATGCGCGCAGTAGGTGTGCTTGCAAGCCTTATGTCGCGCGTAGCGCTTATTTTGTATGCAGACTAGGGCGCTTAATTTTCTTTCCCTACCCACTCATCCCCCTGTATTGGCATTGTGGTGTTTCCAAAGTACCCTGGGCCAACCTCTCCCTTGCGCAGCTCCCTCAGCATAGTTATGTCGTCGTCTGTCAAGTTGAGCCTGTCTGCCAAGTCCCTGTCTGCCGTAATGCCAAAGGCGTCTCTTGCCATCTGCTTAATCTTCTCCCAAAAACCGGAGATGAACGACGATATCTTTGTCATCATGTCCTTGATAAACACGCCAATCTCTGGTATCTGAGACACGTATTGCAGCACGTTAGACCACCCCTCGACAGCTTTGTCGCCAATCCATTTCTTCGCCGATGCTATCGCCTTTCCGAGCACTTCAACTCCAGCCGTGAACGACTCTTTTATCTCGCGTGCCTTTTCGGATATCGCGGTTGTAGCCGTATTTAGCAGTCCCATGCCAATAGACCACTCAGGGGACATGCCGAGAGTTCTGCTTATGAAAAATGACCCAATTCCCGACAGTACAGACTTTGTCAGCACAACACGTGCGCTTTCCTGAGATTTATCCGGGAGGAATTTGACGATAGACTCCACAACGCCACCTGTTGCTGCGTTGAGTACTACAGATATTAGCGGGCCGACAAAAGGGAACCCCGCCATATACGACAAAACTTCCGTCTTGACCGCCAAGTCGGCAAATCCTCTTGCCTCCGGAGGTAGGAAGTCCAGTACCCAGTTGTACATGGTTCTTGCCGCACCCCACATCCACTTAAACGCCTGAAAGATGGTTTTCACGTCGTCGGGTACAGATGGGGCAACTCCCTTTATCTTCGTTATGCGACTCTCGATCCATGCTTTAGCTTTTGACCACACTTTGCGCAGCATACCCTGTTGCTCGTTGTCGGGCACGGCCGCCACTATGGACTTTTGGTCGAGCAAGGCAGTGGCGAGCACAAGCGTCATTCCTGTGCCGTACAAAATCGAGCTCGTGCTCATAATCACCTGGGCAGCTGTAAGAGCGTCAATGTTCCCGTTGATATACGCCGCTACTGCAATGTCCATGCGCATCTGCGCGTCTTGCCTCACGACCAGTCTCCGCAGTATAGGTATGGGGGCGTTATTCAGCTTGTGGTAGACAACCAGTAAAGATGCCACTGCAATCTGCGCTAGGTACAGCATTTTCTTCTGCGTCTTCTTGTCTGTGACGGCACTCTCGATCTCCGTAATCCAGTTTTCGGGGAGCACGCTGAGTAAGTCATCCTGCTTAACGTCTATCAGGTTTTTGTACCTTGCGTACACGCCCTTCATGACGTTAGCGTTCAGCTCTTCGGGGCTAAACTTCGGGTCTGCCAAAATGTCCGGGTCGCCACCCTGCCCCGTAAACCACTCTGCGGCATCTGTATCCACGTTGTACTTGAAAAACAGGCCGCATAGCTCGTACGCCAAAAGTATCGATGACGCAGCTCCGTCGTCCACACCTGGCATGTCCGTTTTTGCGAAGTCCCTCCTCCAAACCTCGTCGTCGGTCTCCATCTTATCCGTGGATAGCATGTCCACTATGAATGCGGCTGCGCCATTGGAGATAACTCCTTCTCTCTCTGATGCAGCGTACGCGTTTACGATGGCGTGCATTAGCCCCAGATACCTCGGGAAATACACGCTGTTAAAAGAGCTGACATGCTTATCCCTTGTGTACAGTTCGCTGAGTTTCTCCCCAAACCCAAGCAGAGACTTGGCCGTTACTCTTGCACGGAGGGCGTATATGACGCGCCACCCTGTCGTGTCCACATAGCTGTAATCGTCCTTTACGTGTACCTGCGCAGAATCGACATCGAAAAGTCGTGTCCACTGCCTGTCGTCGGTGGCTTCTGCGAGCGAGTACAGCGCCATGTCTACAACCGATGGGTACTTACCACTGACTATCACGGCAAACACAGCTCCTGCCAAAAGGGACTTTGCGTCTCGGAGTATTTTCAGCATCTCGATAGATACTGGCACCATGTTCAGTGCGTCAGCTGCTGCTTTTACAAGGCCGTAGAACTTATCCTCTGGAGGCAATACTCCCATCTGCAAGACAGCAGGGGTGCCACGGAGAATCACGTCTGTCGAAGGCACGATTATCTCCAAGGCAGGACTGCCTTTCGGTTCGTTGTACGTAAACTGCGCGGAAAGCTCTACAACAGCCTCCCCCAGTGCAGCTGGTATGTCCCTCGCATACTCAATGGACAGCTCGCTTATGCGTTCCCTGCGATCGAAAAACTCGGGGATATTTATCGCGTCCCCAAACAACTCATAGATGGACGGAGTACCATTGTCCTCCGTGTATGGTAGAAACTCGTCCTCCATTGCCAGATGAAAAAAAAAAAAAAAAAAAATATTTGGAGTGAGCACTCAATATGCTTCTGGAGCATAAGTTTTTTTTTACTGGCAATGGATAACGTTTCAAGTGAGAAAATATCTGACGTACGGCTTCCAGGCGACCCCACGCCAACTCCAGAAGAGGAAAACACTAGGAGTTCTCCCTAGGTCTCCCACAAAAAAAAGACGAGAATACTCCAACTTGCGCAGTGCAGAAAAATGAAAGGAGAGAAAAAACTCGAGGACCCCTTCAACAGGATACTACCCCCAAGCAAGTCCTCAATCCACGAGGGGGTACTTTTCGCGGGGGATGGTACCTTTCTACATCCATCTCTTAAAGAGTGGGGTCGCTCCCATCTTCTCGAAAAAAACTTCGATGTAGGGAAGATTGTTTGTATTGTGATGGACGGGAGAATGTGGGTACACCTCCTCCTATCAAAAAGTGGGAGAGTCTTTAGGAACCGGAGATTCAATTGCCCGGGTATTGTAGAGGTGCTCATCACGCCTGAGAGAGAGTCTCAGCCCTCTCGAAGAATACAGAAGATCTGCGCCGGAGCCTCTCACTTCCTCCTCCTCGACTTTGAGGGGAAGATCTACTCCTTCAATACACAAATGAACGAATATGGGCAACTTGGGGTAAGGGACACCGAGTCACACGGGAAACCCCAACTCGTTCTCTTCAACGGAAGCTCGGAGTATAGGATGACCGACATCTCGGCGCATTACGTGAACTCTTTCTCCCTCAGCTCCACAGGTTCTCTCTGGGGATGGGGAAGAAACAATCACGTCTTCGGCATCACAATTGATCCCAATGATCCAGGAAAGGCCATCACATCTCCGTTCGAGATGATTCCTGGAGGAGTCTCTGGCTTCATCTTCCAGGGAGTATCTTGTGGTAACTTCTTCTTCAGGACAGCAGATGGACAAATTGGGTGCTTTGGGTGGAATGGACATAAGCAACTAGGAGCTGGGAACAAAATAAACATCAAAACCCCTTTGTTGAGAAGGGAGATTTCTGGGATTCCATCTTCAGAAGTCCTCTCAATATCCGCCAATCATTCGGCATCGTTCATCCTCACAAAGACAGGAGATGTGTATTCTTCAGGAGGACTAGAAAGCTCCAACGGGTTTCTAGAGCCATCCTCTGAGTTTCAGAAAGTTCCATTCGGCTCCCCAATTTCCCAAATATCATCGGGGGACGGCCGCACGTTTTTTCTAAGTTATGAAGGAGACGTGTTCTACTGCTCTCACAGCGTATGGAGCTTTCTTCCCAAGGAAATCAAAAGAACCCGCCTTCCAGGAACTTCCATCTACAAGCTTGATGACCTTTGTATCCCCGGACTAGCAAAGAAAGAAGTTGACAATATAGATCTCTACCCCAAAATACTCGCGGGGCACAACCCTTCTCTCTCTCTTATGCTTGCAGAAGAGCGCCCATCGCTCTTTGTGCTCTCCTTCTCAAAGTACTTTCCCTTTTAACTTGCCCATTTTCCCCTTATACTCGCCCCTACACCCAGAAATAAAAAAATGAGCACAACAGAAGATAGCACAGGATGGTATCAAACGGCCCTATTCTACAGCTTGTTAAGCACTTATGAACGAAATAACTCAATACCCTACTCTGGGCACTGGCTATTCAAAGAATGCGCGGAGCGAAGGAGGGCCGTCCTTCCATATCTGGAAAATAAAGCAAACCACTACAGGAGTGAACTAGCTCGGGTAGAACAAGAGCCATACGAAAATGATTTTGGGGAATGGTGCCGAGCGTGGGAAACCTCAACGTACCAAAGCGCAGTTGACTACTATGAAAAGTTTATTGCCAAAATAAATGAGTACACTCCTGATTCAGGGAAAAATTAATAGCGAGGGTATTTTTGAGCTCCCGTGCCTTTCCCCTATTTGGTATGGGGATCCTGTCCTTAAATACTCGGAACGCGATAGATCTTGGTGGAGGCTCGTAGACGAACATCAGGCAAAAAAGTTTTTTTTTTCTCGGTGTTTGTGGCTATATTCAGCTTATTTTTCGTCCAACCACGGGCACCCCAAGTTTTTTTCTCGCAGCCTACTGGACTTAAATCCCATATTGTTTGAGCGGGTTCACGTTTTCGAGGAGAAAAATCCATTAGGTAAGTCGCGTGCGCCTCGCGCACTTTTGCCTTCACTTCTTTTTCACATGCAAAGGCAAAACTTCTCTAGTAAGAGCACCTCATGTACTACATGAGCAAACAAAAAAAGAAAAATGAGCGAGGACCTCCTAAAAGAAAGAGAAGAAAGAAACGAGGCCAATGAACTGGTGCGGGCGCTGGAGAAAGGCGCGAAAAGCAAGATGCCTGAAAAGGGCGGGGATTTCTTTAAGAAATGCCGCGCAAATAAGGAGTTTATGAACGTGGCATGCGTCCGCCTCGTTTTTAATCTTGCAAGCGCGCGCTACAGGTATACGCTTCCTAAAGGGAATAGAATGGAGGGAGAAGAAATGATGTGCATCGCACAGCGCCTTGGAGAGTTTCTCGATAACCTTGTAAATTTTTAGCCAAAAAAATAACGAAAAAGTGATCCGAGCTACAAAAAGATGGACGAGCTTCCCGATAGGGAGTTTATTACGCGGAAGCTGGAGGAGTATGAGCGAAATATCCGCTGGGGAACGAAAGCCCTTTGGATGGCCCGATATTACATCGGGCTCCTACAGAAGAGGCACGGCGATTTTGATAGGATGGACGAGCAGGAAGACGATAAATAGGGGGGTCAAGGGTAATTTATTTGCGTTAGCCCAAACATTTCCGCGTCCTTGCATTGCATGAATACGACGTGACTTTTTCGGTTTACGAGGTACTCTTCTCGGGTGATGGCTATGCCAAACTGGCTAGTACCAGCTTCGATACCTTCCTCTGGTATTACCTTCGAGTAGTAGCTCTCGTTTTTGGTGAAGACTGTGTAGTACCCGGTTTCAGCGTCAAGATCGAAGAATACCTCCTGCGTCGCTATGGGGGCACTGTTGAAGGAGTCATTTTCAACTCTCGCCGTATCGTATGCGTTCTTTTCTTTAGCAAACGTAGTGATCCTCAGTTTCATGGCAATATATTTTTGACAGGATGAAAGAACAGGAAGACGGTAAATAGGATGATTAAGGAGGAAAAATTAAAAATCTCCGGAAAAGACCTTCATCTGCCAAGCGGCGCTATCGAGAATTTCTTGCATGCTTGGGTCGCTTGAAGATAGCCCATAAAAAGTGCCGAGAAGCTCATGCTTCTTTAGGGCTTCATAGCCTCTCTTCCACCCCGGTGGGTTGCTTACGCAGGCCACAATGGCCTCGGCAATGCTTTGCTCGAGCTTCTGATTCTGCGCACTCGAGTTTCTTACCAAAAAGACAAACAAGGTGTCGAAACACTCAGTGCGCATATCTTCATCGTGCATCAGGTACAGGTAGTACGCAACTGCAAAAAGAGACTCCACACGAAGGCTTTCAAACGACTCCCCTATTTGCGCGATTTCAGCAAAGTCGACATACTTGCTAAGAAACACGGCGTTTTTGTGCGATATGGGCTAAAGAAGGGGAGAAAAACCTCCTAGGCAAAGAAAAAGAGATCCTGCACGAGATACTGAAGCTTGAGGTGCAAAGGCAACTACTGTACGAAGGAACAGAGGACGACAGCGGCATTCCTACAGAGAAAGAAAAGGATGACTAATACCCGGCGCGCACTATCAATTTACGCCTCCTTCTTAAAGATCCCCTCAAAAATCCCCCTCGCAAACAAAAAATAAAGAAAGAATGAGTGAACAAAAAGAAAACTACGCACCAGCCCTAGACTCCACGGGGGCACCCAATGAAAACGAGCTCGAGCAAACCGAGGTCAATTCGAAAAAACTGGCATCCAAACTATCCGAATCTCTTTGCCTAACGGCGCGCTGGCGGATGATATCTCACCAAAAGGTAAAGCTCATGCTAAAAGAGGAAAAAGAAAACTACTCAGGGGTAAAATTTTACACCGATACAAACTTTTAAAGGCGCCTTCCCCTCCTTCCCCATCCTAGTATGTACTGTCATACAAAATTCTAGGCTCCCACATCAGCATCTTCATGAACTCTTTTGGCACTATTCTGTGCTCTCTATTAAAATCAAACCACCCGTCATACATTACCCTAAACAGCGCAACGGCCTCCTTTAGCAGATCCCCACGAAGCAGAGTTGAGTCCGTCTCCTGTACATCTCCTACCATCAACAAAATCTCTCTCGCCCTCCTAATCGTATCGGTTACGCCACCCTCGAGCTGAAAAACGCGCACAGCCCTCTCTGTATACCAGCGTCCTTTCGCGCCCTTGCCCAACATTTTAAAAGTATTTATTTGCGCGCCCACATGCACATACACATACAAAAATTAATGCGAGGGTAAAAACCACACAAAAAGCAGCAACAACAGTATACTCCCTGGTTTTAAGAAATGCATATGCATGGTTTATTTGAAGTAAACATGCGCTATAGGGGAAGAATAAGAAAAAGCTTTCAGCGAGTTAATTCGTAGACTTGAACGGTATCTTCTGCTTCCTGAACTCGTCCACCTGCTTGTCAGTCACCTTCCCACCAACAAGGGAAGACACGCTTTTAGAGATCTCCGCAGGTTCCCACTTTATCCGGGATACGATCTGCCCGAGATCCACCTTAACAGCGCTGTTGTCTTTGAACAGAAACCCCCCAAACCACAGCGTGCGCTTCACCGCCATCAGGAACTCGTACTCAAAGGTGGCTCCATCCTTGTCCTTTTGCCACATCTTCTTGAGAGCTGCCCCTACTGCGTTGTACATCTGGTTCCAAGTCGAGTATGGGCCTTTGAGTAGCGCCGCAATGTCCACCTGCTCCTCAGTATTCTCTTTCGGGCGCCTTTCGCGGACTCCTTCGTGCAGTGCGCACTTCGCGATCTCCCTTTGGGCCAGAGTACCTCCAATGTCCACAGGCTTCATCAGCTGCACGACCGGGTACACTGCTAGCGCAATCAGCACTGTCGCCTTCGGATCGTCCAAGGTGAGCCCTACCGGAACCATCCTCCAAAAGTCCGGAAGCGAAGACCCTACAAACTCGTTGGCCAAAACATCGTACGAGCTTTTAAGCTTCGAGATCGCAGTCAGTGTCTCAGCAAACCTTAGCGCCTCCTCGTTTAGTTCACTAGGCACGCAGTCTTTCATTTTCTTCTCGTCGTTCGCTACTGACTCAAGGAGTTCTCTCCACGTTGGGTACTCCACTGCAAGCAATGATAGAGAGTCAAGCTCTGCCATTTTCTTTTCGGCCTTTTTACTTTCGATCTTGTTCACTTTTGTGCTCCTATTTTACTACTTGCCGTTATCCTTTTTGTCTCCACTTTTTTTTTTATTTGGGTCTATAGGCACTTAGGAATGAACAAGTACTTTCTGTTAATTATACCCCTGTTTGACGAGAATAAATCTAGCGTATACCACCATGTTCGTCTCTGAAACGTAATCCCCTTTCCACTTGCGGTATGTGACTGAGGGAAACACGGTTTCGCTGGAAAACTCATAGTCCTTAAAAAGAAGGATTGGGATTGACATGTCCCCTCTATACGTGTTACCTGTGTACTCAGAAAGCAAGCACGTGATGGTATGCTCAGGAATTACCACAGTTGGGTTCCCGTAAAACGTTATCTGCTCCCCCACCCAGTTCTTCTCTGGGTCGAAACCGCTCAAAAACGTCAGACCAGCTATGCTTTTCGACCCATACATCTCAGTGGAGAACAAATACGGGATAACATATACAGTCCACTTACCTACAACGTTTGTTATGCATGGAGGAGGCGTAAACGTAACAGTGATATCTGACACGTTCACCTGTTCCTCGACTCCGTTAACAGAGAACACCTTGGAACCAGTGGGAATAGCAAAAAACATGATTCAAAAAAATGCTTTGGGCAACTAATCCCAACGAGACACATACTTCACATTCGTTCCAACCTCCACCTTGAAAAAATCAACCCCTTCTGAGCACACAACTCGCATACCTTCGTCACGGCAGCTATTTACTGCCATTGTCCAAACTCTCAAGAGCTTCAAAGCCTCCTTCAGGCGCTCCACCGACGTATAATTTCTCAGCTGCTTCTGGAAAACATACATGTCTGTTGCCATGTTTAGCCTATGCACAAGCGCAGGCATATCCCGAAGAGGGATGATCTCTGGCACTGACTCATCCTCGTCCCCTTCAAGCATCTTTTCACCACCCTCGCCACAAAAAAAACTTTATGGGGCGTAGCATAACTGCATACATCCCGCCCTCAAAACTGGGCGAATATGCCGGTAGGATAACCCCGGAAAACACCATTATTCTAGGCGTTTTGCTAGAATACCCAACAAATACAAACTTCGCCGTAGAATCCCTCGTCATACTTGTAGTAAACATGCCCAACGCAAGATCTATGTTCACGTACTACGTCTTGGAGTACACTAGTGTCCAAGACTTTGAGGAAACATTCGGAGGATCTCCTCGTACGATCCAAACCAGGTGCCTTACATAGCCAAGTGCCCCAAAACATTATCATTGCCATGGGCGCCTGCGCATGTTTGATATTTTGCTCTCGGTACGGCTGGGTGTACAACGACGAACGCACATCATTCAATACTGTGTATCCAGAAGTTGAAAAGAAGATCATCGAGTACGCAACAAAAAAAGGCTCCCTCCTCAAGTTAGGATTCACATGTGACCTTCTGTACGAAGAAGTCCACTTCATTCTCATGCCAGTGCATCCGCACACAGTTCCCATCAGGGAACGCCAAGAATACACAAAGTACCTGCTTAAATCCGCACTAGCCGCACTCGAAGGAGAAGCCATAAGCACCATATATTCCGCGCCACCAACAGAAATTCTCGGAGGCACCCTGTCGTACGAAGACTTCAAAACTCAGTTGGCCAATGTAGCGCGCGTCCAGAACTTTAACATAACAGGCGATCCAAAAGAACTTCTCCCTCCTCTCCCATGACCTCCTGCAAAACATGCTTCGATGATTGCGTACTCTGGTGCGAAGCAAAATTAGGTAAAATTCGCTCTCTTCTAGTGCGTTATTGGGCTGAATCTCTAAAAGGCGGCGTCCCTACACTAGAAGCATTAAAAATTCAAGGAGAAATACTTTCCCTTAAAACAGAGCTCACCAAACTCGAACTTTTCTCCACCACAACTTGGGGAGTTATACCAACTAAGCTCCGCAGCATACGCGAAGAAGTGACATCGCACCAAAATACACTGTCGCGCATCACTCCAAAAGACTAAAGCCTGCATGAGCAACAAAAAAACAAAACGAGAAGCTCTGGACGAAGTGAAAAAGGAACTCGGAGGTGCGTGCCTCACTGCGTCAGACACAAGATACCTAGCAACAATTCTCCCTGGCATGTTTAAAAATCCCACAGCATTTGGCCCCTTCCCAACCCAAGCGCGCATAAACCTGCTTAACAGGTACGTTCAGATTTTGGCTGACGATGACGACTAAACATCAATTAAAAAGCGCACCGCGCGCACCATCTCCTCATTAGAAGCCCCATTTACCATCACTATCGTAGGGACAACCCCCGTCTCCCCTAGAAAATCCCGCATCTTTTCGATGTACCCATTGTACACTCCAACAATGGCCTCCGTGTAAACATCACTGTCAAAAACCCCCTGTGACGTCAAATCGGAGTCCCGAGAAAGAGCCCTCTCTATGCATACAGAAAGCTCAGTACCAAGCAGGATGTAGAAAACCTTCACCCCTGCCCAGAGCGCGGAAATAGCCTTGTCCTGGAAACTCAACGCGGCAAACTCCCACCACTCGGGCCTAAATATCCCGCTCTCAGCGATACTGCGCTCAATCAGCACAGTTCCTCCCTTCTTCGCCAGCTCTATAGCCTCGTCCCCCGCCCGCTGTCTCTTATCTGCAACGAGCCTATCAAAATCCCGCCGCTTCTGGTCGACCACAGGGCCCTCTTCACTCCTCGTATAAAACACACCGAGGTCAGTCCTCTCAATAGGCTCGCGAAAAACTGAAACATCAACACCAGAATCGCGCAAGCTCTTCTCCACCAGCTCCATTAAAAACGTCTTCCCAGCGCCAATAGGTCCCCCGAAATAAACAACTTTACCTGAGGAAACTTCCGCCCTCTCTTCCTCCTCCTCACTCCCAGAAAAAGTATCGACTGAGCACCCCGAATCCTCGATCTCGGACAAATCTTGCGAAACAACGTCAAAAGGGTACGGCGGGGAAAAGTAAATAGGTTTTGCCTCCATCTCTGTTTCGATAAATTTTTGCTTCCCTGGTGGCGTGCGCGCAGCATATGGCTTCCTTATATATGCGGAACGAGATCTCACTGGGTCCGGCGCCAATGCCAAATTTTTTTTTCGCGCACATTGTGGCTAGATTTCGTTTAAATCTCTCCTCCCAGCCAAGCGGCAAAAAACGGTTCGTCCACTACACTTCGAGAAAAAGCGCTCCCAGCGAGAGCCTGCCGCGGTTTCGCGCCTGAGAACCCCTTACATTTTGAACCCCCCTTCGGCGCGCGCACCCTGCTTTTCGCGAACACCAGAAAACGGAAAGGAGATACGCCGTACGCCGCCGCGGGTTCGGCGCCGCACTTTTTTCAGAAAAAAACAGGAACAAAAACAGTTAGGAGATGCAGCAGAGGTTCGGGCAGAAATATAAGAATTATGGAAGTATCAAAAAACCCATGTCCGAACTATACATTAGATGTTAGTTACGTCATCACCCGCTCCCCTCCGCGGGTGGTGCCGCCAGGCAACATCCCGC
>Ga0209727_1000821_pt1 | contig 30600 bp, 32 predicted proteins | sample RifGroC1_FD_183995 | JGI IMG/M metagenome (GOLD analysis project Ga0209727, IMG submission 183995) | Groundwater microbial communities from Rifle, Colorado, USA - Groundwater C1 (SPAdes) (version 2) | ecosystem: Environmental > Aquatic > Deep subsurface > Groundwater | place: Rifle, Colorado...
CTAATGGAATACTATTTTGCCCATCTGATAAAACTAATTTTTCGAGGTTAGCATCAGAACTTACAACCCCGCCAGTCAAATCATCTAAAATAAGACTGCTACATCCTGTCATACCAAATATGATGGTAAAAAGGATCAAAATAAAAACTGAAATTAAACTTAAAAAACTTTTTCTGAACATATTTTCTCCCCTAACTTGATTTATTAAGTTCATTAGCATAAATTATACCATTAATTATTAATCGAGCTTAATTGATTTTTTGTAGATAAGTTATGAATTGTTAGGGATTTGTGTTTATTTAAAAAAATATTCTATTTTTCGGAAAAAGGAAAAAAGTTCTCACATAGAAAAAATTAGGAGCACATAATCTTTGGAGTTTAATCTGAAAAATTAAGTTTTATTTTTACTAAAATTAAATTTGTAATTTTTGACAAAAATAGATATATTACTTTAAAACCTTTCTCTGATAATAAAAAAATGCTAAATTCTTTGTTAGTTTTTGACGATTTATATATATCAAGGAGTCAATAATGGTTAGTATTGATGATAAAAGACTTCAACATGCTTTCTTGGAAGAAGTTACAGAATTACTCGAAAATTTAAATAAACAACTTTTATTACTTGAGGATTCTCCGACAGATAAAAATGTAATAAATGAAATTTTTAGAATGACGCATTCTATTAAAAGTGAGTCCGCCCTAATTGGATTTAAAAATATTTCTACAATTTCACATAAAATGGAAGATATTTTTGAAAGAGTAAGAAGAGGAGCTTTAATTGTTGATAGAAAGATAATGGATGCCCTGTTTTCTGCTTTTGATAGAATAATGGCTCTAATTTCTGCTATACAAAATGGAGAGTCTGAGGCTGGATATGAAATAATAGATGTTGTAAATCCGCTGTTAGAAATTTTAAAAGAAAAGCCTATGGAAGTCAAAAATGCAAGCGATATAAAACAAGAGCAGATTAAACCAAAAGAAGAAACTCAACAACAAAATCCAACAGAAGAATCTTTTGCAACAAAACTTGCGGTAAATCAAAAAGAATTAAAAGAATTTAAAAATGTAAACTTTTCAGATGTAGAAAAAACACAAATTGAAGATGGTATAGAAAGAGGCGAAACACTTTATAGATTGGTTTATCATTTACAAGATGATTGTGATATGAGATACCCAAGAGCATACCTTGTTTATAATAATTTTTTAAATAATGGAAATGTAGTTAAAATAATACCAGATATTCAGATGGAAACTGAAGACGAAAAATTCAAAGAAGTAGAAATGTATTATTTAACTAATGCTAATTTTGCAAAGTTAAAAGAATGTGCTGATGTTGACCAAGTCGATAGGCTTGATGTTTATTCAATAGATTTAAAAGATATTCATAAAATTTTAGGGCTTTCCTCTGCTGATATTAAAGATACTGGACTTTCTCAAGAGGAGATAGAAGAAGCAGAAAGGCTCGAAAAGCAATGGCTAAAACAAATTGAAGAAGAAACAAAAAAAGAAGCCCTTAAAAAAGAGATAAAAGAAGACAAAATATTAACAGGTAACATATCACAAGAAGAGTCACAAAAAGAAAAACTGGAAGAAAAAAAATCTATTGCAAGTGGTGCATCTCAAGGAAAAGAACTTCAAAAACAAACAATCAGAGTTGATATTGAAAGACTCGATATTTTAATGAATCTCGTTGGTGAGTTAATTATAAATCGTTCGAGGTTTATTCAGATTAGGGATAAAATAACAGAACAAACTCCAATTCAAGAAATAAAAACAGAACTTGAGGATGCAACAAACGAACTTGAAAGAATAACAGACCAAATGCAGATGGGTATGATGCAGGCAAGAATGGTTCCTATTGGTAATGTTTTTTCTAAATTTCCAAGAATGGTTAGAGACCTTGCAAACTCACTACATAAAAATGTTAATCTTGAAATCGTCGGTGAGACAACTGAAATAGATAGAACTGTAATTGAGTTAATTGCAGACCCATTGACTCACTTAATTAGAAATAGTATAGACCATGGTTTTGAGACACCAGAAGAAAGACAAAGAGTTGGAAAGCAAAGAGAAGGAAATTTACTCTTAAAAGCTTTTCAGGAAGGCTCAAGTATTTATATTGAGGTTTCTGATGATGGAAAAGGAATAAATATTGATGCTGTAAAAGAAAAAGCAGTAGAAAGAGGATTGGTTTCTGTTCAACAGGCAAATTCTACTTCTCAAACAGAAATATTAAACTTTATCTTTGAACCTGGGTTTAGTACAAAAAAAGAAGTAACAAACCTCTCTGGTCGTGGCGTTGGAATGGATGTTGTTAGAACTCAAATAGAAAAATTAAGAGGTAGAGTTGATATTACAACAGTACAAGGAGAAGGTACAAAATTTACGATAATTCTTCCATTAACTTTAACAATTGTTGAAGCTCTACTCGTTAATGTACAAAAAAGTACTTTTGCTATCCCTATCAGTGTTGTAGAAGAAACTATAAAAGTAAAAAGAGACGAAATAAAAGAATTTGATGATTATCAAGTTTATAATTTAAGAAATGAAACTTTAGCTGTAATTTATCTATCTGATCTTGTTGGTTTAAGAAGAGAAACCACTCAAGAAAATGTATATATTGTAGTAGTTGCTTTTGAAAGAAGAAAAATAGGGCTTGTTGTAAATGACCTTATTGGTGAACAAGATATAGTTATTAAAGCATTGGACGAAGTTCTAAAAAATAACGAAGGTATCGCAGGTGCTTCTGTTCTCGGTGATGGAAAAGTAGCACTTATTCTTGATACAAGTACTTTAGTAAAAGCTGCATTAAAAGAAATAAATAAAATCGCAGATGCTTTTGATTTTTATTCTGATAATAACAAAATATTGAGTATGAATAGACTCTATGACGATCTAAATAAAATGGAGACTCAACAAGCAAAACAACAACCAATTAATAATCAACCAAAGCAAAAAGAAGTTGAAAATGTAGTGGTTGAACAACCAAAACCTAATGCTGATTTAGATAAGACTTTAGACATAATTAATCAAAGTCTTAATGACATAAAAGACTTAAAATAAAACGAATTAAAATAAAACTCAAGTTTTTATTGATATTTCATTTAAAAAACTTGAGTTTTTCATATAAAATCATTTTTTTAAAATTATATACAGAAATGTTTCAGGTTTATAGGCTAAAAAACTCGAAAAAGAACTTGTTTTTTAGGCATATAATCTTATAATTAAGATTATAATGACAATTTGCACGATTAGCATTATAAACAAACTAAAATTTCATAAAAACCAACAACACAAAAAATTATATAGAATTTAATAATAAAAACTATTTTTACTGATAGTTTTTTTGAACTTATTGACTTTGTGTATAAACTGAACTATTATTTATTTAAATAACAATTTATAGGAGGGAACAATGAAGTATTTGGTGATTGTTTTTTTTGGTCTAATTTTAACTATTTCTTGTAAAAAAAATATTACAGAAAGAATTGCCGATACTATTCATAAACCTATTGACGTACAGTATGATATACTCGGCAAATACAACTCAGAAGACGGGGTAGGAACTATGGATGTTACTTTTGATTTTGATAAAGAGTTGTATATTTTTAGCATAAATTATCAATTTAAAGATGGAGATGCTGCTTTTGATGGTGGAATAGTAAAATTTGAAACAATATCACCTGATTTTACAAAAGAACACTGGGAAGGGACTATGAAAAGCATAGAATGTACTCTAAATAAAATAGAAAAAGGGTATTCATATAAAACTTCAATAATGTACCCTTCTATTTCTGATATAAAAGACTCTACAGATTCTACTCAGATGGAAAGCCTTCCTGAAAGCAAAGAAACTTATGATGTGATTTTTATAAAACAAAAATAATTTTGATGTTAATTTTAGTAACAATCCCCATTTTTAATGATACATATTAATTTTTTTAACACGAAGTTTACAAACAACTGGATAAAATTTCAATAAAAAATATGGTGTCCATTCTGGATATAAAATACCTTTTTCTAAATTTATTCACAGAAACCAGCCTCCAGTAATAATTTTTACAGGAATTAAATATTTTTTTATTTGTTTATATAAATAAATTACAAGCTTATGCCAACTTTTATTATTTATTGATTTTTTAGAAGAGTTTAAATGTATAAAACTTTAAATTTATCAAGCCTTTTTTGTTTTGTAAAAATTGTATTCAAAAAGATTTTGACTAATTTAAAAAAATGTATTACAATGGGGCAATGGATAAAGATAAAAAAAATATTTTCTTATATAAAAGACAGGGTAGAATTTTAGCATTTCAAGCCCTTTTTTCTCATGAATTTAATCAAAAATCTCTCTATGAACTTTTAAAATTTAATTGGGTAGAAGAGAAATATGAAGACAAAGCTTTTGAGTATGCCAAATTTTTAATTGTTGGTACTATTAATAATATTAATGAAATTGATGATGTTATTAAATCAAAATTAAGAAATTGGAATTTTGAAAGAATTTCTTCTATTGATAAAGCAATTTTGCGTTTCTCTATTTTTTGTTTATTGTACGAAAATGATTTACCTGAAAGAATAATTATTAATGAAGCGATTGAGATCGTAAAAGATTTTGGAACACAAGATTCTTACAAATTTGTAAATGGAATTTTAGATGCCATCAGAAAAACAAAAAATACAAAAAAAAGTTAAAAAACCTAAAAAGTTTTTGTTCTTTTTTTTATTGTCTTTTATTCTTGTTGTAATATTTACAATTTCATTTTTTCTTTTGTATATCGCTCTAATTGATGTACCATTCCAATTTAAGATAAGTAAAAAAACAAATAATGAAACTTTACTAAAACTTGCAGAAGAAGCTTACAATAATGGTTTTTTAGAAAATTCTTCAGTTTATTATAAAAATTATTTAAATACAAATCCAGACAAATTGTCAAAAATAAAAACTTATGAAAGACTTTTTGAAATCTCGATTAATAATAAAAAACAAAACGATGGTTTATATTATTTAAAACAATGGCAACAAATTGAGGCTAATAATCCAATAATTTATATAAATAGGCTAAAATTATATTTGAAAGATAACGATCTTGGTCTTGCAAAAAAAGAAATTGATTCTAACTATGCTAAATTAAAAAAATCAGTAGAATTTAAAGAGTTAGTTAGTGTTTACTTTTTTAAAACAAGTCAATTTGAAAATGCTTTAAAAGAATTAGAAAAAATTCAATTTAACAAAAGAGAATTTTCTGTTCACAAAAAGTTGCTTTATTGTTACATATATCTTGATAAACTTGATGAAGCAATAAAGTATATAAAAAAAATAGAATCAAAAATAAAACTCCTCGAACTCAAAGAACATAAGCTTGAATTTGTTATTCTAAAAAGTATAGTTTTTATATTGAGAGGTGAAATCATAAATGCTTACGAAGAACTCAATCTTGGTAATTTCCCAGATTCTTATAATAATCTTTCGTTAAAATTATTTTTATATTGCAATATTATTTTAGATAAGGAAGACGATGTAAAAGAAATCATCGAAAAATATCAAGAAGAAATAAATATTGACTCCAATTTTTCGATACTTTTGGGTGATTATTTTATATTTAAAGGCGATTATCAAAAAGCATTGCTTTATTACGAAAAAATTAAAGAAGAGCGAGCATTGATTCAAAATGAAGTTGCAACACTGGCTGATATTTATTACAAACTTGGAGAATATCAAAAATCTATTGAAGAAATTCAAACTCTAAATAAAGATTTTGATTATAAAGGTGCTGATTTATACAAAAATATAAGTGTTAATTTCAAAAAACTATCTGACTTTAATAACGAATTTTTTTATCTTAAGGAAGGTTTAAAAGAATACCCAGAGGATATGGATTTTTATGTTAGAATTATTAAATCATTTATTGATAGACAAGAATATAATTCTTCATTAAAATACATAAATGAGACAGATACTGTTTATAAGAATAACAAAAATATTCCTTATGATAAAAGGCTTGATGTTTTAAAAGTTATCGCTATTCAACAAAAAAAAGACAGGCTTGGGGAAAAAGAGTTACTTGATTTAAGAGAAAAAGGACAAACAACTCCAGAATATTATTTTAAATTAATTGAATTTTATATAAAAAATAAAAAATTCGTTGATGCTAAAAGAGAAATAGACACAGTTTTACAATTACCATTAAATGAATCTCAATATGAGGCGATAAATGTTTATATTTTAATTTATGCTTCTTATACTGACTCTCAAAAAGAATATGATCTGGCTAAAAAAAATATAATGGAGTCTCAAAGTCAGAGTATTCCATCTAAAATAAATCTTTCTATCATTTATATACTTGAAGAAGATTATAATAAAGCATTAGATATTTTAAATACTGTTAAAACAAACTCTATTTCTTCCGATTTTAAAAAAAGAATTCTTTATTTAAAAGCAATTTTGTATTATTATAAGGAAGATTTTCCAGCAGCATATAAACTTGTACAAAATGTTTTAGAAATTGATAGTAATTTTAATAAAGCTGCATATTTAAAAAGTTTAATTTACAATAGTGGGGAATAATATATCTTATTAGACCTGTCAGGTTTTGAAAACCTCACTATCAAAAGGAAACAAGGGGTAGCTACCCCTTGTTTCCTTTTGATAGTGACAAATTAGGAGAATAAAATTGAAAAATATATACGGTCCTGTTAATTCACGGCGACTTGGGTATTCTTTGGGTGTTAGTATTGTGCCACAAAAAACTTGTAATTTTGATTGTATTTACTGCGAACTTGGAGCTGGTCAAAAAAAAACAGCAAAACCAGATTATTATATAACAGCAGAAGAGATAATTGAAGATTTAAAGTATTTTTTTGCGTCTTTTAATGGAAAACTTGATTTTATTACTATAACTGGCTACGGTGAGCCAACATTAAATAAAAACATAGCAAAAATCGCCAAAGCGATAAAAACTTCTTACCCACAATACAAACTTACTTTATTAACAAATTCTTCTTTTCTTGATATACCAGAAGTTATTGAGTCATATAAATATTTTGATGTTATAATGCCAAGTCTTGATGCTGTATCAGAAAAAACATTTAAGGCAGTTGATTTACCTGCCGAAAATTTTACTGCTTCTAAAATGGTAGAAAATATAAAAATTCTACGAAAAAATTTTAGCGGTCTTTTGGAATTAGAAATACTTTTTTGTGATGGGATAAACACTTCAATAGAAGAATTACTCCTTCTTCATAAAACTGTAAAAGAACTAATGCCAGATAAAATTTGGATAAATACAGTTGTTCGTGGACCTGCATATTCTTATGCAAAACCAATTTCAAACCAACTCATGGAGTCACTCAAAGTATTTTTTGGTACTGCAGTAAAACCAGATGAGAGCAAAAAAGGTAAAATTAGACTCGAAGAATTGCTTGAAAAGTTAAGAAGTTCTCCAATGGATTTAGAAACTATCAAATATTATCTTGATTTGAATGAAAGAGAAATCGAAGAAATTTTATTTCAATATGAAAAAAAGAATATTGTAAAAAAAGAAATTTATTTTGGTATAATTTTTTATAGGGGCTTATGATGATTTATATAAAAACAAAAGACGAAATAGAAAGAATTAGAGAATGTGGAATTATTAGTGCAATGCTTTTTGAATATTTAAATATATATGTTCAACCCGGCATTACAACAAAAGAACTTGACAGAATTGCAGAGGCTTTTATAAGAAGGCATAATGCTGTACCTTCGTTTAAGGGTTATATGGATTTCCCAGCTTCAATTTGTGCTTCTGTAAACGAAGAGGTAATACATGGACTTCCTTGCAGCCGAAAATTAAAAGAAGGTGATATAATTGGTATTGATGTTGGTATTCAAAAAAATGGAGTAATTAGCGACAGTGCAAAATCTTATGCTGTTGGTAGAATTTCAAAACAAGATCAAGACTTGCTGACAAGGACCGAACTTGCTTTGTATAAAGGAATAGCAAAAGTAAAAAATAATTGTGAAATAAATGACATCGGTGGTACGATATTAGACTATATTAAACAATTTGGCTATGATGTTATTAAAGAATATTGCGGGCATGGAGTCGGTTATAAAAACCACGAAGAACCAGAAATTCCAAATTATAGATACACAAAAGGTAAACGAAAACTAAAAACAGGAACAGTTATTGCTATCGAACCTATGATCACTTTAGGGCAAGGAGAACAGTTTGTACTTGATGATGGTTGGACTGTTGTTACAATTGATGGTAAAAATTCGGCTCATTTTGAGCATACTGTTGCCGTAACTGATAATGGTTTTGATATTTTAACTGTAAAACCAGAGGATTTATCAGAAATTAAGAAAAAATTTAATTTATAGATTGAAAATATGAAAATAGTATATTTACGACAACGATGGCTAGCTATCCTGACAAATTAGTCGGTTTTAATTTTAGATGGAATGTCACCACGAAAAACACGAAGAAATTTTAATAAAAAAGAATATCTTTATCCTAAAAGTATTATATAATTAAGATATAGTATATTTTAATTAAAATTCTATTCCATTCTTCGTGTCATTCGTGGTTTATCTGAGATTTATTTTTACTCATCATTCATCATTAACTTATATCAACAAAAACTGCCTCGATTTTATCTACTTCTTATCACTATAAAGTAATTAATAAAATATATATAATCTCTTAATATTAGATTTTTCAGATTTGTTTTTTGGATATATAATAATAATAAATATACAATTAACTCAAAATAAAATTGAAGTAATATAGTATTATAAATTAAGTGATTTTTTTTTATCAGATAAGGTAAATGGATTATATAAAAATTTGATTTTCTTCCATATATCCAAAAATTTTTGCCTAATCTAACTAAAAAAAAATATAAATTTAGTATTTTTGATAATAAATGATAGTTTATAATAAATTTAAAAAGATTATTAATTAACAATAATGGAGGAATAAAATTTTTATTTTTTACATTTTGTATCATAAAAATAATACAAAAAAAAATTATTTAATCTTAAAATAAATTCTCAATTTATACTTGCTTTTGATTAAAATATATAATAATATTTAGTTCAATGCTTTCGTTAGAAAAAAAATGAAAAGGTAAAAAAAACAATGGATGATTTATATAGTTACATAAAAACAGTATATAAAAACCCAAAACCCGTTATAAAAAATAATCTGAGAAGACCAGATGTTTTTGAATATTTGTTTGATCATAATCCAAAAATAAAACTATGGAATAAAAAATTCGATTTGTTAAAAATACCTTTTTTCTTTTTCAGTAAAATTAAACTAGATTCTCTTTTTAAAAACAAACTTGATGATATGTTTGTAAAATATATTATTCCTGTTAAAAAATATGTTGCTCAAATAATAAAAGAAGGATGGAAATGGAATTACATTTCTATAAAAGACTACAATTTAATAGTTTTATTTTCTGATTTTTGTAATAAATTTGAGACAATAGAGAGGTCTAATGAGTTAAATGAGTCTGATTTTTTTAAAATGGAAGAATCTTTCTTAAAAATCACAAAATATAGAGAATATATAGAGATTATTCAACAATCTATTGAAAAAATGTTAAAAGCAAACAAACTTTTAGATGATAAACAAATAAAAGAACTCCTTATAAATTTAGAGTTTATTTTTTCATTTAAAGATTTATATCCTTCAATATATGATTTAATCATAGGTTTTAATATTTATTATTTTAAAAGATATTTAGACTGGAAAGATATTGTTATGGAAGAAGTAACGGAAATTGTCCAGACTGGCTTTTATGATTGTAGTCTCGATATATTTGAAGAAATAGTTAAAAATATAAAAAAAATTATTGATACAATAGAAGAGTTAAAAAAAGAAAAAAAATATCTTGACTGGCTTAAAGATTTATGTAAAATTGATAATAATTTTAAACCAAATAAAATTGCTTCTTTTTATGAAATTATTAAAAGGGAGTGGGCTTCAGATGGTCAAGATATTTTTACTCTCATAATAAATTTGACTGATAATTTTAATATTAAGTTTAGAACTCTCTTATTTGAAGAATTCGATGTAATGAGTACTAATGAAAATATAATAAAATTAAAAATAATTGATAAAGCACCATTAGAGCCTATATATCAAAAATTAGAAAACAATTTATTTCATCTTAAAGCAAAGCATAGTGGAAATCTTTCTCAAAAAGTATCATTTAATGATTTTATTTTAAGTGAGTATCCACAAAATTTATTTGATGATACTCAAAAAGTTTTATATGAAAAAATAGAAGATATTCTATACAATTTTAGAGAATTAGGATTAAAATTACACAGTATGCTTGAATCTGATTCTTTTATAATAAAAAACAAAGATAGAAATAAATTTATGATTGTAAAACCAGTTGATTGGAGAGGTAAATCAGTTTTTGATGTCTTAAATTTCTTTATAGAATTAAGTTTACAAATTTGTGGTGTTTTTAAGGAAAAAAATATTCAAGAAGAGTTAAGAAAACTCTCTAGTATAATTGAATTACTTGAAAACAATCAAAATAGATTAAATAGTATAAGTGATGCTAACCACATAATAGAAACAATAATGAGAGAAGAGAAAAAAACTAATGAGTGATATAAATGAAGAAATAAAAATTAGACCAGATGATTTCAAAAAAATACTCGTTGTAGACGATGTGACTTATGTCCTAAAAACTCTTGTTCGAACACTTAATAACGAAGGCTATTTTACAATATCTGCAACAACTGGAAGAGAAGCGTTAGAAAAATATGAAAAATATTACCCAGATTTAATAACAGTTGATCAAAGGCTTCCAGATATGACTGGTGCACAACTTGTAAAAAGTATTAGACAATTAAAGAATGGAGAAAATGCAAGGATAATATTTATATCTGCAATTGACGACAAAGAAACAATTAAGTCAATCCTTCATCTCGGAGTTGCAGAATATCTTTTAAAACCATTTGAAAGAGTAAAACTACTCGATGCAGTAAAAAAAGTCTTTGAAGAAAATCCTAAATAAAAAAAATTAAAAACCGATTACAAAAGCAATCGGTTTTTTAGATAATTTTAGTATCTGTTGTTATTTCTTCTAAAATTATTGTTTTTTGGCTTATCTACAGCTTCGTTAACTTTAAGTTGTCTACCGTTAACTTCTTTTCCGTTTAAAGCATTGATTGCTGCAATAGCTTCATCTTCGTTTGACATTTCAATAAAAGCAAAACCTTTTGATTTACCAGTAAATTGGTCAACGATTACTTTTGCAGATAAAACTTCTCCATATTGTGAAAATAAATCACTTAAGCTTGATTCATCACTACTGTAGCTCATGTTACCAACATAAATTTTTTTAGACATATAATATCCTCTTATTTTTAATCTTTAGATGTCAACTAAAGATTACGAATTTTGATTTATCTAAGATAAATCTTTTGTTAAAATTATTAATTATTTTTCTTGCAAGATATAAAGCGATTTGTAGGTTAATTAATTACAACGAAATGATTATCTAAATTTAATCAATTGAATTAAAAAATAAACTATGCTTGAGTTGGAAGAATTTAATACTTACATATACAAAACAAAATAATAAAAAAGAACTTAAAATTAAATTATTTGATTTAATTTTAATAAATATAACATTAATCATAAACAAAAGCAAGTTTTTTTTAAAAAATATTATAATTAGTTGGTTACATGTATTTGATAACTTACTGTGATAAATTATCAGTTTGTATCATTTCCTATCAAGTAAAAAGATTTTTTGATCTTCATAATCACTATTTGTATGTTTAAAACTCGTAATAGGTACAATATTTCCACTCAAAATGCTATTAATAAGTCCTAAATAATGAAAAGACAATTTTAAAGCCTCTATGATATGATTAATTATTTTTACTTGTGGGTTATTTGTTGTTTCAAGAGAATCTGTAACATTTCTTTTTTCGATAAATTTATTCATTCTTTTTCTTATTTCATAAAAATAATCTTCAAAGCTAACATAAGGCTTATGAGAAACTATATTTCCTTTTTCTTCCATTGTGCCATAGAGTTTTATTTTGTCAATTTGTCTTGCCTCATAAAAGTAATCAACATAACCATTTGGTTGAAGAATCCACTTATCAATAAAAAGTAAAATTTCTAGTAACCATTGTTTTATTGATTTACCATTATATTCTTTATCAAAATTTTTTTTCCTAAGTAAATGTAGAATGTCTTCTATTTCCCAGAGAATATAATTCAACTGAGCATAAAAATAGGAAGTCGGTTTATTATCCTTGGGGATTTCCTTGAATCGTTTATTTATAATGCTACTTGTTTTTAAGTAAGTATCATAATCTTTTCTTCCTTCGATTGAAACCAAAGTTTTATAAGCATTACAAATTATTTGAAATAATACATTCGATTCTCTTGAGTTTTTATTTTTATCGGGGTGATATTTTAATGCAAGTCTTCTAAAACTAGCTTTAATTTCAGCTATCGATGCTTCTTGATTTACATTTAGAATTTCATAATAAGTTTTATTATCTTTCATTCTAATACCTACAAATATACCTAAAATTAAAAAAAACTATTCATTTACTTTAATGCTTCTTGTAAGGTAATAAGATTATTTTCCATTGTATTAATATAAGAATCAAGTTCCATATCTCCACTTACTCCAGGGTCAAGAATATACACTTTTATTCCTGTCTCTTTTGCTATGATTTCTGCTGCTTTTGCTGGATATTGAGGCTCGGCAAATAACGCCTTTACATTTAATTTTTTTACGCTTGCTATTATATCTGATATTTCCTTTGCACTCGGTTCTGATCCTGGTTCTCTTTCAATTACATCAACGATATTTAAATCAAACTCTTTTGCAAAGTATGGAAATGCCTCGTGAAAAGTAACAATATTTTTATTTTTAACAGGGTCTAATACTTGGTGCATTTTGGTTTTTAATTTTTCCAATTTGTTTATATATTCATCAGCATTTTTTTTGTAAGCTACTCTATTTTTAATGTCCAATGAACTTAACTGTTCTTCTATATTTCTAACCTGTTTAATTGCAGTTGATACACTAACCCATAAATGAGGATTATCTCCTTCGTCGCCATAACCTTTTATTAATTCAATTCCCTTACTTGCTTCAATAATTTTTATATTAGGCATCTGCTTAACAATTTTATTTACAAAAGTCTCCATTCCTCCACCGTTTATAACGAAATATTGTGCTTTTTCAAGACAAACAACATCTTCTGGAGTCAGCTGATAATCATGCAGGCATCCTATTTGCGGTTTAGTCATATTACTGACTTTAACATCATTAATATCTTTAGTAACATTTAAAGTCATTATGTACATCGGATAAAACGAAGTAATTATAGAGGTAATTTTATTATTATCATTATTTGTATCATTCTTTTTGCAATTAATCATTAATGTCGAAACAACCAATAAAATAGTAATCATTTTTAAAATTTTATTTTTCATTTTCAATCTCTCCTGAAATCCTTTTTCAATCTTTTATTAAGCCCGCATAAATGCGGGCTATTGTAACCCCCCCGTCAAACATAGTTTAATAATGTTTGCGAGTTCAAGAAATTGCGATAAGGTGATTTATTATTTAAACTTTTTTTAATTTTAGATTTAACAATAAACCAAGACTTAAAACCAAAATAAATGTTATTATAACACCAAGCAAACCAGCAAAACTTGTTGTCAAAATTTCGTTATTTATAATTGGAAAAGTATAATCAGAGAATGGTGATACAAAGTAAGGAGCTGATTCGTGGAGAAAAGCATATTTTTCTGCAATCCATTCTAAACCATCAGGAAATCCATTTGCAAAAGGACTTAATACCAAACCAATTATTCCTGCTGCAATAACAGGAATCCCAATAGATAGTTTTTCTGATTTTTGAATTTTTTGAGTAAATAATACAGAAAATAAAACAACTGTAATTATTCCTTCAAATATTCCAATAATAGAATGAATTCCAATCATTGCAGGAAATACTTTTAATAAACTGATAGTACCTGAGATTCCTAATTCTAAACTGCAAAAAGATGAAGCTAATACAATTGATAACCAAGAGCCTAAAAATATAAGAAGACTTTTTTTTAAATTGCTTAAAAGTGGTTTGTTCTTAAAAATAAAGTTTAAAATAATACCAGGTATGGCTCCTGCTATTGCCATATTTAAAATATTTGCACCTAAAACTGATAGTCCACCATCTGCAAATACTAAACATTGAACTGTTACAACCATTACCACAGAGAGTATTCCGAATGGAATGCCTAACAATGATATTGCTAAAGTTGTTCCTAAAAAATGCCCAGAAGTTCCATTTTGAACTGGAAAATTCATCATTTGGGCAGCAAAAATTAATGCCGCAATTGCAGCAAATTTTAATGATGAAGGTTTTTCTTTACTTTTTACAGCTAAATATGTTGCTGATGCTACTCCAACAACACTGACTATTGCTGTAACTGGACAAATAGCACCATTTAACATGTGATCTGGAATGTGCATATAAATCTCCCTAATAATAAAGTGTTATGTTTATTATAAACATAACACTTTATATAATAAACAATTAAAATTTGCAATATTAAATACAATAAAAAGTAATTTTTTCTACACCCTCTGTTATTTTATATTTTTCTTCAATTTTTATTTTCATCATTTCTGAACAATAAAGTGTAACTATTTTTATACTGTTATTTAAATCAAGATGTGCATTAATTGATGATAAGATTGAACATGGATAACTATTTTCAATCAAAGATATATCTTTTGCCATTTTATGATTATAAAAAATATTTAAAATATAAGTATTTTTTTTGTCTGTTGATTGATCATTTACATATTTTCTAATAATTTCTTGTAACGCATTAGACCTATTTTTGAAACCTTTCTTATCAATTATTTCATCAAATTCTGATATTAATTCTTTTTGGATAGAAACACTAAATCTAACTACTTTATCCATAATTACTTATTCCTAATTTTTAAATTATAAAGAAACGAATTTGATAATAACTCTATTAGTAAAACATGTCAATTATTGATTTGAAATATTATTTTTATAGACAACCACCACTGTTTGTAGTGGTGGTTAGAATTGTTTTTATAAGTCATTTAATAATTTATCAATATGCCTATTAATTTGAAAATTAATTATATCATTACTTGTTTTCAATTTATTTCTATTTAATTGAATTAAATCTTTTGTTTCTGAATATTTTTTGTCGTTTATATTAGTTAGAGATTGATTTATTATTCCATCTATATCTGATGATAAATATTTTAAAATAATATTTAATCTTTCTGATAAATAATTTTGTTTTGTTTTATCATTATCTTCTACTAAATAACCTTTTTTTGCTCCATAGAATAATGAATTTGTAAACTCTCCATTACACCAAGACAAAGGAGATGCAGGCGAAGATTGAGGAACTCCTGGGTAATAAATACGTTCTGGCATCATTCCGTATATATTTGAATTTGACATCATCCATATTATCATTTTATTATATTCAGTAAAACTTCCCCATTCAGCTTGGTATTGAGCAGCAGCACCAGTTGTAAAGAAAAATAAATCTTCACCATAATCCCCAACACCTCCACTCGCATCAAAATATTGGATACCACCTTCTAATTTTTGTCTATTTAGAAGAATCCACTCATTAGATTTTTCTAACTCTAAATGATTTGGATACCCCCAAAGATAACCAAAATTAAATGATGAACAAAAAGCATAAGTACTATTTCTGTAATCCATATAAGTATTTTGTTCAGAATTATAAAGTGTTTTTAATCCATTTTGCATTTTTTCAGCTGCTGCAAAATATTTTTCGGCAAGAGATTGTTTTCCATTTAATGCAAATATTACAGAAGCATCCCATAAAGCAGCAATATCATTCATGTGAGTAGCAGGAAGAAATCCAGTCCATTCAATTATTCCACCTTCTAATATCTGTCCTTTATCATTCATATTTTTGATTAAAAAATCCATCATTTTTTCAACTAAAGCTAAATCGCCATCCCATTTATTTGTTTTTTCCCATAGCCATAAAGCCATAGTAGTATAATAACCATTAAAATCCCATTCAGGCACATCATAAGCAGCACCACTTCCTGCATTAGTAGCATTTGCATAAGCATCATAGCGAGCATAAAATTCTCCATCTGTTTTATTTTTTACATTATTCCAAAAATTAAGAATTTTAGAGGCTTCTTCAGAATGACCTGCAAGAAAAAATGATCGAGCGGACATTAAAGCATCTCTAGGATATAGTTGAGGCATACTATTTGTAACAAATTGTCCTGTTACATCAGCAGGAATTGCACCATTTAAATAAACACCAAGTAAAGCAGCTAAATTAGCCATATAATATTTTTGATGAGTTTTATCTTTAAATTCTGGAACAATCCCCTTTGACATCCATGAATCCCATTCAGTTTTTGCTTTTGCCAAAATATCACTCGTATTTCTAAGTGACGTGATGATTGATGAAGCGGGAAGATCATTACTATCAGGAGCAATAATTAAATCATCTTTTATAATACTATTATTTAAATTATATAATATAAGGTATAAATTTTTATCTACAATACCAGTAGTATCTTGCTGATAATTACTTTTTAAAATATCATCAATTTTAGATGTTAATGTATAATTAATTTCCGAATTTTTATATGCAAGATATATTTTTTGTGAATTAGGATAAGTTAGAACAACTGCTTTTAAATTTGTATCAATTTTAACTGAAGGAATATCTTTTTTAAAGCAAATTATTGTAACTATTTTAGAATCAGGTACATTAGAAATTTCTGTTGATTGAACGCTTCCTCCACTTAGTAGTGTATAAGTTTTTGACATAACTATTCCATCTGTATTGACAGGAAATATTGTTATTGGATAAAAATATTCTTTAAGATAAGACACCCCTTCTCTCTGAGTAAAATACAAATCACCTGATCTTAATTTTCCAATAGAACTATTTGCAATTCTCTTACTAACAACAGTGGTAAATAAAGATTTAAAATAATCGTATGTAAAATCATTTATGTAGAAATGTTGTATTCCATTATATGTATAATTATATTCTGATTGTTCATTATAAACAAGACAAAGATTATGATTTCCAAGTATTGCAGAACCTTTATATATACCCCCAAAATCTCTTTTATATTCTTTTATTAAATCATTAACAATATTTGTAGAAGTTGTTACATCATCAGTACTGTCTAATTGACTACCCTGATTACAAGCAAACAGAAACAAAAATAGGATAATACATAAATTTATCCCAAAGACTCTTTTAATAAAATTTTTTTTCATACTCCATCCTTAAATATTAGATTATTGGAAACGTTTCCAATAATCTAATATATTAATAAAATGATGTCAATAAATTTTTAAATAATAAATAAAAAAATATATTGATTTTATATAATAATGGTGTTATATTATGAATGAATAATATAAATATTCATTCATAGTGAAGGAGTAAGTTAGTTGATGGATAAAAAAACATATATTTTTAATTCGGGAAGAGAGTTATTTTATTCCAAAGGCTTTAAAGAAACTAATGTTTCTGATATTGCAAAGATGTCTGGGATTGGGGTAGGTACTTTTTACAACTATTTTTCTTCTAAAGAGGAGCTTTTTTTAGAAATCTTTATCAAAGAAAACCAAGACCTTAAAAAATCAATAACCCAATCTATTGATATAAACGATGATCCTCTTACTTTGGTTACGAAATTAGTTTCTAAAAACATCAGTGAGATGAATACAAATCTTATACTGAAGGAATGGTATAACAAAGAACTTTTTTCCAAATTGGAGAAGTATTTTTTAGAACAAGACGGTTTTAAAAGCATTGAAGAATTAATGCATAACGGTATAGTAGAATTAGTCAAAAAATGGAAATCTCTCGGAAAAATAAGGAATGATATTGACGATGAGATGATAATTGCCATCTTTAACTCTATACCTTATATTGACATTCATAAAACTGAAATTGGAATTAAGTATTTTCCACAGATTTTACTTTATATAACAGAATTTATAATGAAAGGTTTAAGTAATGATTCTAAATAGTGGTATATATTTTTTTGCTAATATATGAATGAATTAGTAAAATATTCATTCATATATAAAAATGGCATATTTAATATCTAAATTAAATAAAAGGAGGGTTGGATTGAAAAACAGAATTAAATTAAAATCAAAAAAAAATGTGTTAGGATGGATTATAGCACTTATCATTATTGTTATTTTAGGTGAAATAGCAGCAATAGGTTGGTCAAATTTATCCAAAGAGCATGATGAAGCCAAAAATCTTTCACTTAATGCCGTAGATTTTAGTAGGTTAAATGATGGTACTTACATCGGAAGATATGATGGCGGGATGTACAAATGGAGAGAAAGCGAAGTTTGTGTCACAGTGTATTCAGGTAATGTCACTAAGATTGAATTAACTAAAAATAAAGAAAATCAACCGTCTGAATTCACAGATAAATTATTTGGTGCTGTTATAGAAAAACAGTCATTACAGATAGACGCAATCAGTGGTGCAACTCTCACATCAAAAGCATATCTTCAGGCAGTAGAAAACGCATTGATTAATGCTCAAAATAAAAATTGATTATATAATGACAATATGCACGATTATCATTATAATAGGAGGTGGCAATTATGAAAGTTACAGCATTTGTTGGTAGTGGTAGAAAAAAGCATACTTATAATGCTTCAGAACAATTTTTAAAAAATTTACAATCACTTGGAAATATAGAATATGAAATAGTTATGTTAAGTGATTATAATTTACAAACATGTAAAGGGTGTTCATTGTGTTTAGATAAGGGAGAAGAATTTTGTCCATTAAAAGATGATAGGGACAAACTTATAGAAAAGATTATTAATTCAGACGGTATAATATTCGCATCTCCTAATTACTCATTTCAAGTCTCAGGATTAATGAAAATATTCCTTGATAGATTGGCGTTCTTTTTTCATCGTCCGAGTTTCTTTGGTAAAACATTCACTAGCATAGTAGTACAAGGAATATATGGTGGTAAAGACATTGTCAAATATTTTAATTTTATTGGCAAAGCTTTAGGTTTCAATGTTGTCAAAGGTTCTTTTATAACAACACTTGAGCCAATGACAGAAAAGGGACAGAAAAAAATTAATGACTTAATTGATAAACAGAGCAAAAAATTTTATTCAAAATTAATAAAAAAAGAATACCCCACTCCATCCTTATTTGAATTAATGATATTTAGGATGTCACGAACAATGAGGAAAATAATGCTTAATGAAAATTTTAGAGATTATACATACTTTAAAAAAGTCGGATGGTTTGAATCAGATTTTTATTATCCTGTAAAACTAAATCCATTAAAAAAATTGATCGGTAAATTATTCGATATAATGGCGACTAATATGACAAAAAGTAGATAAAAAATTTTAAAATATACTTTAAATGCTTCTAAAAGGTCAATAAATAATAGAATTAAAATCATTTATAATTTGTTTTAACCAAATGAATTAATATAGATAAGCGTTTAAGGTATATATTGATAATTTGGACAATTTTCAGTATAAACAATTAATTAGGAGGAAAAAATGAATTTTACAGTTATTTCGTATTCTCTAACAGGTAACAACGAATCTTTGGCTGGGAGTATAGCAAAAGAGTTATCTGCAAAACATATCAGAATCACAGAAAACAAACCAAGAACTGTCGGTATGATTACTTTTGACATGATATTTAATCGAACCCCAAAAATTAATCTAACAATAAATAATGTCAAAGATGATGATATAGTTATCTTTGTTGCTCCTGTCTGGATGTGGCAGGTAGCATCACCTCTAAGAGAATGTTTTAAACGATTAAAAAGCACTCTTACTAAATATGTATTCATTTCAATAAGTGGTGGAGCCGATGGTCCAAATTCTAAACTTGCTAATGAATTAACAAAAAGAATAGGTAAAAAACCGAAAGCAGTTATCGATTTGCATATCGCTAGCCTCTTGCCTATCCCAAAACCTACTAGGGAAGACACATCTTCTTACCATTTAAATGAAAAAGATGTAAAAAATTTAACCAATATTATAATGAAATCATTACAAGAAACTTTAACAAATTAGAAATTAATTAAAAAATAGCAATTTAAAAGCCAAAAAGGCACGAAGAATATAAAAAATTAGATATTATTTCAATAAAAAAGATGATTTTTTAAATTTATTGAACTTTTTAATCAGAATTCTTTTTCTTATCGCATTTTCTTCGTGTCCTTTGTGTTAAAACTTATACTAAATGTAACTCGATATTCACGTTTATAAAATATTTAATTTTGTTGTATAAGTTAAAGAAATTTGCTAAAATCAGCTATATATTTTAAATAAAATTTGGGAGTTAATATGCAGATAGCAGTCGTTTATATTGGTAATGCACCTTTAATAGTAGAATGTGCTAAAACTTTTGTTAAGGAACTTTCAAATAAAAGACATTTTGTAACATTAATTAATGGGATTCTTGAAAAACCAAGGATGGGACAATTTCAATACATAATGTTTTTTGTGCAATCCGATAATCTTTTTGAAAAAATTTATTATACAAAACTAACTACTTTTTTTAATGAAGTCGGTAACATTAACGCTAAATATGCGAGTCTTTTTACAGACAGAAAATTTTTGGGTGATAGAAGTTTCAATTTGTACATGAAGAAAATCGAAAGCGAAGGGCTTATTTTGCACGAGACAGAAATTTTTAAAAACACAAAAGAGATAGAATTAATTGCAAAAGATTTTGAACCAATAAAATTTGGAGACTAATGATGGAAAAATCTTATTTTGAAGATATAATTTGTGCAAAGGCAACGCCATCTGGTGCATCGGCTATCGCAGTGATTAGAGTAAGCGGCAAAAATTCGTGGGATATTCTAAGTAAAATCTTTAAACCTTTAAACAAAAAATTTGCAGGCTTCAAGTCTCACAGGGCTTATTATGGGAATATTGTTGACAAAAACGATATAATTGACTCAATGTTACTTTTGACTTTTAAAGAAGGCAATAGTTTTACAGGAGAAGAAAGTTTTGAGTTAAATTGTCATGGTAGCGAAGTTATTGTTTCTTTAATAATAAAAATTTTATTAAAAAATGGCTGTCGAATGGCAGAACCAGGCGAGTTTAGTAAAAGAGCATTCTTAAATGGTAAAATTAAACTTTCTGAGGCAGAGGCAATTATGGACATAATACATAGTTCGACAAAACAATCTGCTCTTATCGCTGTTAGACAACTCGGAGGACGGCTCACAAAAGAAATAAACATTATAAAGGAAGATGTTGCAAATCTTTTGGCAAGTATTGAGGTTTTAATTGACTATCCAGAAGAAGACTTGGCAATTGATATAGAAAATTATTCCAAAAAAATTGCTTTGATCAATTTTAATCTCGAAAATCTATTAAAAGGATACAATCGAGGCAAACTTTACCGTGAAGGAATTCAAGCTGTTTTATTAGGAAAAACAAATGCAGGCAAATCGACTTTGTTTAATTTTTTGCTCGATGATGACAAGGCTATTGTCTCTGATATTCACGGAACAACGAGGGATTATATTGACGGACTGATAAACATTGATGGTTTTGGAGTTAGGATTTATGATACTGCTGGCTTACGGGACACAGAAGACCCAATTGAAAAAGAAGGGACAAGAAGATCAAAAGAGCTTTCTTCTACATCAGATATAATTTTTTATGTAATCGATGGAGAATGTGGTTTAACAGAAGAAGACAAAAATAATTTGACAGAAATAGAAAATAACAAAAAAATATTAATCATAATAAACAAAACTGATATTATTAACGAAAAACAAACTCTAATCAATCAAATTGACAATTTTATAAAGAATACTAAAAAAAATTACAAAACAGTTGGTATCAGTGCCTTAAAAGAAGATGGGCTTGATGATTTTAATAACGCTTTTATTAGCCTTTTGATTGGCGAAAAATTAACCGAAAAAGAAGACCCTATTCTTACGAACGAGAGACATTTTTTATTACTCGATGGTTGTAGACAAAATTTAATCAATGCTTTTGAAAAAACCCAAACTGGACTTTTAGATTTGGTTGCCTTTGAGTTAAGAGAATGCTTAGACAAAATTGGAGAAATAACTGGCGAAATAACCCCACAAGATATTTTAAATAGAATATTTTCTAGTTTTTGTGTAGGAAAATAAATTATCAGATCAAATTTCGATTTATACCAACTATTAACTGATTTTAGCGATATTTGTTAAAATTTTATTTCATTATTTATATCTTTTATTAATTAAAGCAAAAAATATTAATTTGAGTTTACAAAACTAGAAAAAAATCTTATAATTTTTAGATAATTATAAAATTCGGATAATTGTGGTTGGGTGAAATTTTGGATGTAGATTTTGGTGTAAATTGATGAAAAGTTTTAAAGAATGGTGGGATCAATTTTATAATAATATATCTCCAATTAAATGGGATTTAAAATATAAATTGCAGAATAATTGGTTTAGAATTCATTGTTTACCAGAATCAAAAAGATATGCGGAAAATGAAAATGAATATTCAATAATTTTAAAACGATATAATTCAATATCTAGTGAAATTTTAGATAATGAGGAATGCTGGCTTGTTTATAGTAAATATAAAATTAATGATAATAAAATAATATCAGAAAATATACCTGATATTGACAATAAAAGCTTAAAATATGAATTTGAACTTTTAATTGATGATGATGAAATAATATTATTTTGGACTACAAAAATAATATGGCAAGAAAATAAATTTAATAATATGTTGAAAGAAATTTCAGATGATAACTTATGTCACATTTATTTTGTAAATATACAAAACGGGAATATATTTGCGCCTTATGATGGTGGAGCAGATTTAATAATAAAAGATATTAAAGAAAAAGAAAAATTAAAATTAAAATATTCAGAATGGTTATCTAATCATCCTGAAGGTTTATGATTATAATGTGTCCAAAACTTCTTACAACACGATATATGACTCCACTCCCTGGCGGTCGTTTCGCCCTTCGGGGACATTTTGACTCCGTGAGTACACTCCGTCAAAACGTCTCATATATCGAAACCGTTGGATGCCATAGCGCCGAAGAAATTTTTTGGGAAAAAATATGAAATATTTTTCTGATATGATTAACGAGCAAGGAAATGAGATTGATTTTTTAAAAAAAATTATTCATCAAATAACTCTGGAAAAAATCAAACCTAACAAATTAATTAAAGGTGCATTATTAACAGGCAGTGTTGCTAGAGGTGACGCTAGAATTGGCCCCTACGGAATTCAAATCGATTTAGCCTTAGTATTAAATAAAAAAGAAGATATTAATTTAAATGAGTTATTTGGGGAAAATATTTCTCCAAAAATCCCTTATCATAGTGTAAAAATTAAAGATAAAATTGGGTTACAGATTGAAGTCATTGAAGAAAAAGATTTATGGTCAATACGTGAAAAACCTGAATCAGTAATATTTGCTAAAAATGAAGCAATCATTTTGGATGATAAATATGATATCTTATCAAATTGGAAAAAAAGTCATTTTATAATAACATCAGAAGACATTAAAAATAGATCATTGATGCATTATTTCAGATATAGTTACTTAACTGGTGATTATCGATTTGAAAAATGGTTGTATCGGGAAGCATTAATACAAATCGAACAAAATTTTCATGAAGCTTCAGAATGTTATTGTTATTTTTTGTATTGTATTAATAGAATGTTTATTCCAAGAAAAGACTGGTTAGTTTATTTGACATATGAAATGGAAAATAAACCAGAAAGGCATTCAGAATATTTGGATATTCTCTATACAAGTCATTTAAATCATGATTCGATAATCCAAAAGAATATTATAATAAAAGAAATAAAAGCGTGGATGGACAATTATGTTAAATCAATGAATTGGATTTAAATTTCGGCGATACAGCATCCAACAGCAGATAAGTCTATGAGAAAAGTCAATAACTTTTTAAAAAGTTATCATATTCTTTAATTTTTTTTAGATGATTATTTTCGTCTCTCCAATAATGGTATTCTTTTTTTTTTAACATTTGAAATATTCAGAAATAACTTTTCTACGAACTTAAAAGTATTTGTAGAAGCTTCAACAATAACATAAGTTTCTAAAGTAAGAAGAGAATAAAATTGCTTTAATGAGTATTCAGAAAAATTGAAACTTAAAGATTTTTTAGTTCCATCGTGACATATGAAACAACAAGTAAACAATTAGAATGTAAATCAATACCAAGAAAAATCATATATTCTCCAAATGAAATAAAAATTTACTTCCAAAAAAAAGAGTTATCATGTATAATACATGTATTAAACGTCTATACGGTGTAGAGTATTACTCTCATCAAAAGTAAGAATTCAATAGATGCCCGTCAATCGTTAGTTCGGGGTCAACTTATAAAGATGCCCCAGTTTTGCGAACGACCATCTATCTATTTTCTTGGAAATATTTTGCCAAAGACCTAAATAGATTATAGCACCTATTGATTTTTTCTATATGATTTTATTATCATATACTCGTTAGATGTAATACCAGTCCTTAAACATAAATGTAGGAATAAGATAGAAAAGATAGAAAGAAAATGGAAAAAAAATTATTAATTAAAATATTGAAAAAACAAAAAAAAGATGATTTAATTAAATTATTAATGACATCTTTCGATAATTTAAGTTTATCAGATCAATTTCAGATTTTTAATGAAATCTATCAAAAAGGATTAATCTCAAAAAATAATGTAAATAAAATAGTTAATGACATTAAAATATTTTATAAAGAATCATTATCAAAAGAATACTATGCACCATTTGATATAAATTCAAAAAATTATATGATAATACCAGAAAAAACAAAAATATGGTGTAATAAAATGGCAGACTATTATAAAAAAACAATTTATCTAACTAATAAATGTAGACATAATCTTGCTTTAGAATGTTATGATATGCTGTATTATTTAGAAAATAATATGTGTGAAGAAATTGTATTTGCAGATGAACTTGGATCGTGGATGATACCGATAAACCAATCAGAAATAATGCCAAAATATGTTGAATCTATAAGCAGAGTATGTAAGCCTGAAGATTTTAAAAATCGGATAATTAATCTAATGGAAATTGACAATTATAGTTTTAATAAATTAAGTGTTTATAATGAAGCGATAAAAATTGGAACTTTAGAGCAAAAAAAAGAAATAAAAGATTTAATTAAGGGATTTGATAAATAATAAAATAACTGGCTGGTACTACATCTAACAGCCATTTGCAGATTGTGCTCGATTACTCGCTGCATCCAAATTGACCACAGATTTTGAAAATAATGGTTGATTTTTAGTTTTAAAATGTAGTATTATGGTTTTAAGGGGTCAACTTCTGCAACTGGCAAACCGTTATGTTCAATGCCCGGCTTAAGAGCTTTATAGTCCTCGGACATCCGTGGTCTCGGTATAGGAAAATAAATAATAAACCGATATTTTATAATATAAGGAGGTTTTAAACATGGATTTAAATACAATAGGATCAATCGCATCCATTATCGGAGTAGTCTTATCCATCATTAGTCTTATAATAGTTTCGAATGTGTTAATAAAAATAAAAAAGATTAATATTGAAGATAATTCGAATAATTTTAATCAAAATGCAAAGGGTAAAAATAACAAACAAAGCATTAGGCAAAGCTGATGAAAAATATTATCCAGCGAATATTCGGAATCAATAATACTCAGAATATATTTATTGAGTCAAAAAGTGTCTCAATAGATATTATTCCACAAGATATTGAATTTATTCTAGATTATATAAACGAAAATGCTCCTGAAATATTTAAAAAGAATCCAATAATTGTACCAGACTTAGATAAGAAAAATAAATTGAATGGTATAAATAGAAATCAATTTGATATGATACTTGAAGATGTTCCTTTATTTTATGATATTGAAACAAGCATTCGAGAAGATAATAGTAACTCTCTTAAGAAAAAATACTATAACGCAGCAAGAATTTTGAATTTGCAATACATGAATAAATATCAAAAGAATTTTCCAGAATTTGTTATACAAGTAGCAAAAACTTTTTACAATGATAATACTTTTAATAAAGATAAAACGATTAAGTTGGTTACTCTCATGCACTACATGTATCATGAATGTGATCTAGGAATAAAGCCATGATAATAGACAAATTCTTTAATTATAAAATCAATGCTTATACTATCTCTGCTCAAATAATTGAAATAATGAGAAAAAGAAAGAAAATGAATATCAACGCTTTGTTTAATGAAATCGCTATTAATAATACAGATATGAATCAAGATACTTTGTTTGAGTCATTAGGTCTTTTGTTTTTAACTGGCAAAATAGATTATAATCTAGAAACAGACAACATGGAATTAAAAAATGAAATTAGTTAATCTAACATCCGATATAAACACTTTTAAAAGTATCAAATTTAATGATGATTTTTCAGTAATAACCGGAGAATCTCAAAAAAAAGAAGATTCCAGATCTCACAATTTAGGAAAGACAACGGTAGTTAAAATTATAGAATATGTTCTTTTTAGTGATTCAGGTGGCTTCTTAAAAAAAATAAAGGAAAAGTTTCCAGACTCTGCCTTTTCTGTAAAATATAAAGATAAAAATGATAATGAGTTTGAATTTTCTAGAGATTTTCATAGAAGAGAAAATGGCAGTATTAAAGAAGTGCAAACTTCAATTGAATATGAATATTTTATTCGCTATCAAGATGAATTTGATCTTGAAAATGGATTTCGAAAACCATCTTTTCGAGGTGGTGATCTTTTATGGAAACCAAGATTGATTGGTTTGCTCGGTTTTAATGAAAACATTTTAAGTGAAAAACTAACATTAAATAAAGAAATTAATGATATAGAAAATGTTATTGAAACAATTAGAAAAGCTGAGATTAAATTTGAATCTCATCGAGCAGAAATTGACAAACTATCACAAGAGAAAGAAATTATTTTAAAAAGTATTGATTCATTGAAATTTATTGAAACGGATAATGCTGATATTGAAATTATAATTAATGAATTGGATAAGGAAATATCTGAATTAAAATCTAAATCATATACTTATAAGAAAGAAATTGAAAAAATTAATAGCTCGCTTGATAATTCCTTATCATACAAAATTGATGTAAAAGATATTAAACGAGTCTTTTCTGAGGTTAAGTTATACTTTGAGAAACAGCTTGAAAAGGATTTTAACGATTTAGAATTATTTTACCGAAATATCTATGAAAATCGGTCTGTAGTTTTAAATAAAATTTTAGAAGAGAGAAAAGCAGTATTTAGTGAGATTCAGAATAAATTACAACAAATTGACAGTCAACGCTCATACCGCTTAAAAGAATTGTCAAAAGATGATTCGAAGAAAAAATATAAAGAGTTATATGACAGATTGATTGTAATTGAAAAAAGAATAAGTTTTTTAGAAAGAGATTTAGTAAAAGAAAACATTCAAGAATTAGAAAAACAATTATCAAAAAAACAAACTGAAAGCTTCATATCATCAGCTAAATTATCAAATCATATAGATAATGACCGAGAAATATTCAATAAGATTAATTCAGTTTATTCACTAATTATGAAAGACGTAATGAATATTCAAGCAGAAATAATTATTGAAAAAAAATCGACTGGCAATGTTGATCTGCTCCTTAAGTCTTATAGGAACAATATTGAAACTGAGGAATTAAAAGGTGATACTGCAAAAAGAATTTCTTCTGCAGCTATAGATATTGCAATCCGATCTATCCAAAATGAAGATTGTGGTTTTATTATTCAAGACGGTGTTATAGATGATGTAGATTCAAATACTGCAACACAATTTGTGAAAGTAGTAAAAAGATTATTGAAAGAATATAATTTTCAATACATTATGACTTCTCTGAAAGATAGGCTTCCTGAAAATATTAAAAAAGAAGATATTATTTTAGAATTAAATGATTATACTGAAGATGGTTTACTCTTTGGATTTAGATATTAATTGTTTCCAAAGTCCATACTTGGACTTTGAAAAAATAAAAATGAAGACCGCCGGGCACTGAACATAACAGCCGATATATCTCCTCTCCCTGTCGGTCGCTACGCCCTTCGGGATCATGCGGAGTACCGCACGACATATATCGGCGGCACATTGTACGAAATTAATTGCCTCCAAAAATTAGTTTGTTGAAAAAAATTGACTGAGTATAATTGCACAAATTAAAATATATTAGGAAATATTTATGTTCAAATCTTATAAATTATTATTAGTTTCATTGTTTTTAATTTTTTCTTTTTTCAATTTAATGCCAAATGAAAAGCAAAAAGATAATAAACTAAAAGTTGTTGTTTTGCCATTTTTTTCTAATGACAACAATGATAAATCTTATTTAGACCTATTGACTAAAAATTTTACTATTTCATTGTTAATAGGTTCAAATAAATTTACTTATATTGAAAGAAAGCAATTTAATAATTTAAACAATTTAAAAATTAATAATAAATCTGATTCGAATATCTCTAATGCTGTTGAAATAGGCAAATTATTAGGTGCTGAAATTGTTATAATTAATTCATTAAATAATATTGAAAATAATTATTTTATTTCAACTAAAGTTATTAAAGTTGAGATTGGTGAGATTTTATTTGAAAAAAATGATAAAACTTCAAATAAAAAAGAAATAATAACGTTAGTTAATAAACTTGCAAAATCGATTATTATAAATGAAAATGATATTAATAATAATCAAAAAATCTCTATTACAAATAATTTTAATTTTGATAAAAATGAAGCCAATTTTATAAATGATTTTTATATTAAACATTATGGAATGTCGATTAAATATATTAATAATTATGAAAAATCAATAGAAATGTATAGGATTTTTGGAATGCTCGGTGGCATATTTATAGTACTTGGTGGAATATTACAAGTATCAGGATTTATTATTACTATGGTAGATTATTTAAATAATCATGCCCCTATAATGGGTTTTACTTGTTTGTCTATTGGGACATTTATAATTCCTTTTTCTTCTATTCCTTTATGGATTATGTACATGATTGGAAAAATATACCAAAAGATAACAGGGAAAAAATTGGTTCCAAATAAAGCAAATATAGGAATGGATTATACATTCAAGAATGAAATAAGAATAGGAGTGTCAATTAAATTTTAATTTTTAGAGGCAATTAATTTCGACTAACAGTAAGTTGCCGATTCCGTTCGAGTACTCACTCCATCCAAATTGCTCGCAGATTTTTTTATTTCAGTTGACTTTTTGGTGAGTTTTAATTAAAATTAGTGATATGCGAGCAACTTCGACAACTTACGTGACGTTAGATGCCATTTTCGGCGATAAATATTTTTTACATAATAAATTTGGAAGATAAAATGTCTAATAAATTTAGTGTGACAGAACAAGAAGAAATTTTATTACTAAAAGAAGCCGGTATAGCTTCAAGTTCAATAAATAACGGTTTAACTTCATTAAGAAAAGCAAATTTTGTCCAGAAATCACATTATTATCAAGTTTTTTTTCAATTGACTATTGGTATTGAAAGATTAATGAAATTAATAATAATCCATAATTTTCGAATTGCAAATAATAATAAATTTCCAGATAATAAAATATTAAAAAATTATGGTCATAATATTAACGATCTTTTTAAAATAGTTTCAAAATATAAACCTAATGATTTTAAGTTTAAATTAGACGATCCAATATATGATCAGATATTAAATTGTTTATCAAATTTTGCAATGAGTTCAAGATATTATAATTTAGATACACTTACAGGTAGAACTGATTTTATAAATAAAGATCCTTTAAAAGTATGGAACGAAATCCAAGAAGAAATAAAAAAAAGGCATTATAAGGAAAAAGAATTTAAGCCAGAAGTAAAACTTATGATTGAAGAAATAAATGAAATATCAGTTTATCGATATCATGATGAAAGTGATAATTTAATTAATAATGCACAAACCTTTTATGATAAAGGAAAATCAATTAAAGTAGTTCAAGAATATTCAGTTTATTATCTTTATAAGATAATAAACTATTTAGTTGAAATATTATCCTATTTTGAGTACGAAAATAATATTTATCCTTATTTAAGAGAATTTTTTCCTTTATATCAAGGAGATTGGTGGAGTATTTTAGAAATTCGCAGGAAAAAAGATTGGACAAGGCTAGGTTAATCGTCTATGAGAAAAGTCAAGAACTTTTTAAAAAGTTATCATATTCTTTAATTTTTTTTAGATGATTATTTTCGTCTCTCCAATAATGGTATTCTTCTTTTTTTAACATTTGAAATATTTTAGAAATAACTTTTCTACGAACTTAAAAGTATTTGTAGAAGCTTCAACAATAACATAAGTTTCTAAAGTAAGAAGAGAATAAAATTGCTTTAATGACTCTTCAGAAAAATTGAAACTTAAAGATTTTTTAGTTCCATCGTGACATATGAAACAACAAGTAAAACAATTAGAATGTAAATCAATACCAAGAAAAAT
>Ga0209727_1000823_pt1 | contig 30505 bp, 27 predicted proteins | sample RifGroC1_FD_183995 | JGI IMG/M metagenome (GOLD analysis project Ga0209727, IMG submission 183995) | Groundwater microbial communities from Rifle, Colorado, USA - Groundwater C1 (SPAdes) (version 2) | ecosystem: Environmental > Aquatic > Deep subsurface > Groundwater | place: Rifle, Colorado...
AGAGTTAACTACGCCTAGGTTGCTTTTCAGATAATCAATTGCCAAAGAGATGGATTCAATCGTCTCCTGCCAATACTTAGTCACGTCTTCAGTTCGCAGTTGTAGTTGTACCGGCCTGGTACAAGAACCCTTAGCAATAAGGGAAAGTGCTTGCAGGTAAACTTCATTATCAATTTCCCCAAATCCCTTAGTCTTTAGCTTTTCATTTTCTCCTTTAACTGCTACCCGCAAATCAAAGTCCGGTGTCCAAGTGCTGGCAGAGATAAGGTCAAACAGGTTTAATTTCTGCCCGCCCTGGTTAATTCTCTCAAATATATCGCAAACCTCATCCAGTTCCTTATCCCGGACATCAATGGCTGAAAAAGGATAGTTGTTGAACCGCTGAAGACATTCATAAATTACTTTCTTTCTATCAGGAGTTAGACCCTCATAAACTTCAGTGTAACGTTCATTGGAAAGCAAATCGCTTATAGAAACAAACCGCTGGTTATCAGGTGTCCTGTCCACAAACACTTTTTCATCCAAGTCAAAGCATATCTTCTTATAATCCCGGCCATATAAACTCAAGCCTTTGACGGTAACATAGAGGGAAGTCAGCCGCTGTTGACCGTCAAGAATAAAGACAATCTTCTCGTATTTGTCTGGTTTAGGGAGTCCCAACTCAGCAATATCCCGGTAAAAGTCATAGTATTTGCGTGGTGCGTCCCAGAAGAAAAAAGAACCAATTGGATACTCAAGGTAAATACTTTCCAAAAGCCTCATCACTCTTGGCTTATCCCAGACAAACTCCCGTTGAAACTGGGGAATCCGCAAGATTCCCTTTTCAATGTCGTGAACAATATCCGCTAATTTATAATCGCCCTTGATTTTAATTTTCTGTATATCCATAGTTTTATTCTCCAAACGCCTCAAAGCCCCAATTACAGAATTCACACGAACAATCGGTGTGTCTTTTAGGTTCCGGTTCTCTTAAACAGGCAACTGCGTCCTTAAATAACTGTTTGGCGTGCTTAATATCGGTATCTACCTTCTTTGGCTCGACATTAAATTCAACCTGTCCGTTTTCTTTAACCGCTTTAGGAAAGTAATAGACCAGATAGGCATAATTGGTAATCTTGTAACCGTTCTTATCAAGCAGATAACAATAGATGTCTAACTGGTGCTGATAATAGGAAGTTGAATCTTCCTTTAAATCATAACCCCTGGTTTTGTAATCAAGGGGGATATAAATGTCACCATCAACCAGACAATCATCTAAAACACCTTTCATCAAAGCGTTTAAATCTTTATCAAAGTATTTAATTCCTTCCCAATTGCTTTGCCAGGATTTCAATAGTTTCTCATCATCTAAAAGTTTGCCGGTTAGTTTTCCGTTAACTTCCGGCGGTAATCTTCCCTGTCTGCGGTATGAGTCGTAATATTTCTTAATCACTCCGTCCATTCCCCCAGGAAGCGAGGGAAATATTCCTCTTGGCCGGTGAATGTTCTTGTTAAACTGCAACCAGAAGCACCTCGGACATTCCATAAATAAGCTGATTGTTGATGGCGAGAGTTTAATCATTGTTGTAAATTTTCTAATAAATATCTCCTTTCTCTTTTCAAGAATGCGTCTTTTCCACCCTCAAGAATATTACATATATACTCTTCTATTCCTGGTTCTTCTATGGCACCTTCAACAATTTGCTCCGTAATGTCATCCTTATCATCATCTTTTAGTACAATCACCAATTCAGAGTCTGATAAAACTACTAAGTTGGGGTCTCGCGTGCAAAGTATTATCTGCCTTTCCTCTTTCTTCTGCTTTATTAGTGGAATCAGTCGTTTTGTTAGAAATTCTGTGTCAATATGGTCTTCCGGTTGGTCGATTATCAATGGTCGGTTACCCGAACTCGCAACAAGTTCCAGTAATGTCCCGCATCTTTCACCAAAAGAGAGGGATTCAAGCGGCTTATCCTTATACTTCACGATATTCAATCCCTTAATGGCATATTCTTTTAACCGAAGTATTAAAACATCCCTTAAATAAGAAGTTTCTTTAAGTTTATAAACGCCATCAAGGAACTTAGAGCCAGGTTTAGGAGAGGTACCTTTTCCTAATCCATCGATTAACAGCGTGATAGGGCTGCTTTTAGCGAATACCTCCTTGAGTACTTCTCTTAAATAATCTTCTTGGAATTTCTCCAAACCAATAATCTTGTCGTTACAGATTTCTTTCCATTCAGCATAAGAATCTGCATATTGTTGAATAACCCAGTCTATCTGACCAGTTTCATCTGGTTCATAGACCGCACTAATCTGTGAGGAGGAATAACTTTTGTTAAATTCGTCAATTATTGACCTGTTTAACTTCTCCCACTCTTTGAATGTTTGACTTAATTCCTCAACAATTTTCCCATGGTCTTCCTTATTTTTTTTACTCTGCTCGATGCTTTCGCGTGTTTTCTTTAGTAAATCTTCAAGTGTAGCCTGTCTATCTCGTTTCGCTTTTACCTCCTCTTTAGTTAGGTGTATCCCTTGTTCTTTACAATACTTCTGGTATTCGGCTTCCGCTGTAACGAAGTCGTTTGTAGTTCTTTTATATTCGGGTGATTCCTTAATTGCTTTCTCAGAAACTAAAAGCTGACGTTCAACTGACTCGAGGCTCGTTCTTAAAAGGTTGTCGTAGTTTGTTAATTTTCCCTTTAGTGAGGGAATAAGCAATTCAATTTCATTATTGTTCAACTTAGATAACCCGGTTAAGTTCGTTTTAATATTAGCTATCTTTTGTGAATATTGGCTTAGAGTAGATAAATATTCCTCTATTGTCCGTTTATTTCTGTACAGCTGCTGAAGCCTTTTATATAAATCTTGAAACTTTTGGTCATTTAACTTCTTAAAATATAATTCAATCTCCTGAAGTTCTTTATTAATCTTAGATTTGTCTTGAACTAGTTTATATATCTGCACATACCCTAATCTTTTCCGCTCCGATTGTTGGAGTAAGTCCTCAATCTTTTCCCAAAGCTCTTTTAATTCGGTTTTTTCTAACTTCTCATACATTAAGTTTGACACCTTATTCTTGTCCCGTGCTATTTTCTCAATTTTCCCTTGCGGCCAATAATCAACGGAGATTGCTAATGCATTGCTATCACTGACTGATTGAGCATCTTGATTTAAAGCTCTTTTAATCTGATATTCGTCTTCACCAGACTTCACAGTTAAGCTAACACCTAAGTTTGGACATTGTTGTTGGTGATACTCGACTATTGATGGTATTTCTTCACTAGCGGCAGTCCTACTATGTAAATCAAATACATAAGCTATTAACTCGACAAGAGTGCTTTTACCGCTTCCTCTGGAACCGATAATCGTGGTTAAGTTTGGATTGAATGAAACAGTCTCGCTTAGTTCCTGAAAACAGTACTTGCCATTGCTGTCCTGTCCCTTTTCCAAGAGAAAAGACCCTAAGCGATAGTGAATATACCTAGGACAATTCTTCTCAAGACATACCCTTGTATCAGGTTCATAAAGTATTTGAGTTAATCCGTTAAACGTTGGCTTAGCTTTAATCCATGAGTATTTTAAGCCGATATCACCTATAGTATGAGCGTCAGAACCTATAAGTCCAGGAGTTTGGCCACCAGTAAGTTTAACAACATTAGGATGTTTGAGAGAATCTTCTTTAGTTGTAGCCTTGCTCAAATCGAAAATATCAGCATGTTGGTGGATATTTATCTTCAGTTGAGAGCCACTTGTTGAATCTATCTCTTGAAGCCCGCTACTTTTGTCATAATGGAGACAAACAAGACCGCCATTCTTTCTAATCACCTGACGGGCTTGTTTAAGGTCAACATAGGCATGCTCTAATCCTTCTCTAAAATATTCTTCCTCAGTTTTACCCTTTTCTAATCTCTTCTTGCCTAGGGTTACTAAGGCAGACCTGTTTATACCTTTTCCTTCAATTTCACACAAACAAAGCTGATTTAATACGTTATCTTTTATTGACTGTATATCGGTGTCTTCTGGGAAAATTGCGGCGGCATGTATTGGTTTATTACCTTTATCTACTCTGAATTCAAAGCCGGGTAAAATAGTGATTCCTCCCTGCTTCGCAAGATTTCTTATCTCCTCAATATTCCCAACACTCCAATGGTCCGTAATTGAAGCTAGTTCTAATTTCTCTTTTTTTAATTTATCTACAATCTGCTGACTAGTTACAGAGTTATCTTTATAATCATAAGAAGCAGGAGAGTGTATATGTAAATCACACTTTATCCATGCTGAACCAGTAATTGTGTTATTTATATTCATGCGTGTAATTCCTTATGTAACAAAGATTCAAACATTTCTGCTAATTTTCCTTTCTCACTCATAAGGATACTTTGGTACTCTTTTAACTCTGATAAATAACCTACAATTTTTCTTTGTTCTTCGATTGATGGTAAAGGTACTTGCAACCCCCTCAGTAGAGTTGAGTTAATTGCTGCTTGGTTAACCCAGGCGGTGCATAATCCTTGAAAATATCGACTTTGATATAGGGTGTGTAAATAAATAGCTAAGAAGTGGGGGTTAATTTTAGTTCCATTGACGCGAATACGTGTCATATGGTTCGAAAACACTACTTCTATATCCTCGTCAATATATGCGGTCTTACCTACAAGTTCAGCACTATTAGTGTTGTTGAAAATAACGTCTCCTTTTTTAACTAAATAGTTGTCTTTCTTCCCAAACGGAACATATTTAATCCCTTCTAGGGATAGTTGTCCTTCTCGAGTTATGTTATGAGGCCGAATTTGTGCTATCCCTTTTTCCTTTGAAACAGGCCTTGAAGCATACCCATTCTGTATACTAACAACAACATTTTCTAATTTTTTTACTTCCCAATCTTTTCCAGGCTTAAACCATTTAGAAACAACAGATATAAACAACTCTTCTGCCCTTTCAATTTCTTTATTATTTAATTCCTGCAATTTTCTAATCGCATCTAATCTCTCAACAATCTGCTGTTGGATATTTAACGGAGGGATAGGAATATCTATATTTTCCAAATATCTCTTTGGAACTCGTTTCTGCCCAGCACTTCCTGTCATGTGCTTCTCTGCCTGCTTTCTAAATGTCGCTCTCTTTAAATAGGCATAAATCCACCCTGGTAAAACTTGCGGAGTGGGACGAATTGCATAAACTTCAGTAGTTCCAAAACCTATACCATTTTGGAGACCTTCAGCAATCGCAATTTTGCCATTTTCCATACAAGGAGTAATTTTCGCAAGAAGGATATTATTTTCAGTGAAATATGTATAGCCATTTTTCACTTCTTCTAATTTCCTAGTTTCCAGTTGTGTAATAGTGCCTGATTCTGCACTTATTGATGCCATAGAGACAAAACTAACCGGAGTCGATAAGTTCAACGACTTCACTTCCACTTTGGGTGGGTTCACAGTAGCAATATCTCCTAATTTCTTAGTTTGCCAGGTTTTCATGGCTTATCTTGGGTATAAAATTTGTTAAGAATTTCTTTTAACTTCGTATTCTTTTCTTCACCGTATCCTATTTCAATTCCGTGCCTTTCAAAGATAAGGCGGGAATAGAAATCGTTAACTTTGATTACGTCTATAATGTCGGTTCGGGAAAAGTATCTTCTGAACTCGTCAAGATAAGATTTCTCCCCTTCGTTTCTCAACGGCATAATTATGTATTCAAAATAAAGCGTTGCAAACAACCTCAGAATAACTTGGGCACTTAATCTCTTAACAGTCTTAAATGAACTATTGCTAAAACAATACTTTAAGGCCGCTACCACATCGATTACTTCATATAAAGCGACTCTTTGCATCTGTTGGAGAAATGCATTCTGAAAAATTAAAGCTCCTGCTAAAATTCGGTATTTGGGCCTTGGCATCTTTATTTCATCCATTAAAACCTGCCTCGTAGCTTCTTTAGCAATAAGATGGTGATTAATCACCCCGAGGAAATTTTGTTCAAATTTGTCAGGGAAACAAGATAAAATATCTCTCATCAGATAATAAACATTATCCCTTTTCTCTTCTTTTAACCTTTCTGTTTGACCTTTATTTTTCATTTAATTTATCTACTTCGGTAAACAATTCATTTACCGAATCAAAATACGTATTTAAATCTTCTGCTAAACCATTGAGTAATACCTTATCAAGAGGTTTTTTATCCTTGATAAAGCCGATATTTGCTAAACCGAAGAGATAATAAAATTTATTAAAAGTTCTCCTAACTTTTAACATCTTCCCTAATAAATCAGGTGCTAAAATTTCGCTGTATGTTTGGATGTAATCAGTCAAAGTGGGTTTTATAAATAAAAGATTCAATTCTAAGTGTTCCCATTTATCGTAAGAAAGTTGTCTGAATAGATTAGAAATATCTTTCTTCTGTATGTCGTTAAGAATCTGCTTTAATATAGAGAAACCCCACTTTTTCAAGTCCTTATTGTCTTGCTTGTAATCAGTAACTTTATAACCAAATGGTATGGTCATATAAGATACAAGCATAGTCGACAACTCAACGATGTCTTCAGTTGCAATAGTCTTAGCTTGTCCCCACTTTATCTCTTTATTTCTCTCTCTTAATAAATCAATAAGAAATACTGTCAGTAATGCAGAAATGCTACCGGCGGACAGATTTACTAAATAATCTCTCATGTTTTGTAAATGAAACGAGAAGAAATAAAATATAATTGCCAACACAACAAGAAGGATAAAGATTACTGGATAAGCATTCCGATAGATAAACCTTTTAATCTCTCTCATATAAATTTTTCAATTTTCTTTAATTGTTCTTGGGACTCCTTATTTAACTCTTTAATTTCCTTGAATATCTCCTTCGGGTCGCGATGGTGGGTTTCGTCTTCAGTAATTGGCCGGTAGGCCGAGGCTGAAAGGATAAAGTCGTTTTCTTCTATTTGCTCAGTGGTCGCTGTCCAGCTTCTTTCTGAATCGGGTTTGTCCTTCCACTTCTCAATTAAATCCGGTAAGTCGTTCTTGTCGGGCGATGGCCGCCTTTGAGTAGCCAGTTCAAAGCCATCGTAGCGGACATCATAAAACCAGACCTTTCCCGTTTTCTTGCCATCGTTATTGAAGAATAAAACGCTGGTTTTAACCCCTGAATAAGGTTGGAAAACACCGCCGGGAAGGGAAACAACCGCTACTAAATTTCTTCTATCCATTAGGTACCGCCTTAATTCTTTTGCGGCTCGATTACGGTTAAATAACACTCCTTCATTGACAATCACTCCCGCCCTCCCGCCAATTCTTAAGGCATCAATCATAAGTCCTAGAAAAAGTATTGTTGTGTCAGCTGCTTGGACTGGAAGGTATTTTCTTATGCGTTCTTTATTGATATTTCCGGCAAAAGGAGGATTGGTAAGAATAACGTCAAATTCTTGCTCATCCCACTTTTCATCAGGACTACCAGCGATTGAGTCACGCCTGATAATTTGTGATTTCTCAAGTCCATGCAGGATAAGGTTCATAGTAGCAATTTTCACCATGGAAGCGTCAACATCAAAACCAGTTAAAGCGTCTGTTTGCATGAATTGCCATTGAGTGGGAGAGAGTTTATCACCAGGACCTTTTTTAACCGTCTGTCCATTGCCATTTTGATATTCCACCACATTCCGAGTGTCAGAATTGCAGGTCTTTATCCACTCATAAGCACCTAAAAGAAAACCACTACTTCCACAAGCCGGGTCTAGAACAGTTTCACCAACTTGCGGATTAACTAACTGAACAATGGTGCGGATAATATGTCTTGGGGTTCGAAATTGTCCCGCTTTCCCCGAAGTGGTTAATTGATTTAAAAGGTATTCATACAAATCACCTTTAACATCAGCGTCCAATTCAATAAAAGAAATGTTTCTTAGTTTATCCACTACGTCACGAAGCACTACACCATCGGGTATTTGAAAGCGGGCATCAATAAAGAATCGTCTGACATTTTCATTTGTTCCTGGCAAGTTAGCCATAAAAGTGAATACTTCATCACGGACGAATTTAAACATCTTGGTATTGTCGGGAATATGCGTCCACACACTCCAGCGAAATTTTTCATTCTCACCCGCAAAGATTGATTTATAACCATTCTTATTTCCAAGAAGTTTCACTTCGTTTTGCTTCTCGTTGTCCCACTCTTCAAGCATTTTAAGAAAGAAAAGATAGGATATTTGCTCAATGTAGGTAATCGGGTTAGTTAGCCCTGCTGCCCAGAATTTATTACAAATCTGGTTTATGACTGACTGTAATTCCTGTTTTGATAGTTTGCTCATTTGAATACTCCTTGCTGTAAGTCATCAACAACTTGTTTTAATCCATCTTCACCAAAGGTTTTAATGGCATACTGTAAACCGCCATATTGAGAAATTGGCGGCCTGTTGAAATCTGAAATATCAGCCTTACTACCGGCTAAGAATTGGTTCTTGAGCATTCGTAAAACTCGCACCTGTTCAGGGGCAAAGTTCTTTTGGATAATCCAGGCATCAAAAGCCCTGCTTACTCTTTCCTCTCTGGTGGGGAATTTGTGAAGACCTAAGGCATTCTTAACAAAGTCAACCAAGTTACCAGTTGGCTGGTCGAAGGCTTGTCTTAGATTGTTTTCATTGAAAAAGTATTCAGGATGATTGAGAAGTTCGCCTAATTCTTGCACTTCCTCATCAGTAACATCTTGCTTCTGTTTGAGTTTCATCACAATCTCGTTAGTATCAACCAATCTCTTTACTTCCTCGGCAAACTTGTCCTTGTATTCTCTAGCATCAACTTTCTCTCCTTCTGGTCCAAACTCAATGTATCTTCTTTCCACCCATTCATCACGGGCTTGACCTAAAGGAATGGTCACAAATTGCCTGATAATTTGTTCTGGTATCTGTTCTTCTTCTATTTCCTCTTTCTTCACTTCTTCAACCCTTAATCTGGTGGCTACTTTCTTCTGTTCGAATGGGTCATAACCTTCATCATTGAAATATTCGGCATTACCAACGAAATCATAGATAAGATATTCTTTTTTACCAACTTCGGGGCAGAGTCGAGAACCCCGACCCCTCATCTGCTGATAAAAGATAGGAGAACGAGTAGGGCGGCACATCATTAAGTTTTCCACTGCCGGATAGTCAAATCCGGTATCCAGCATGGCAACAGAAACCGCAATTGCCGGCAAGGGTTCTTTTTTAAAACGTTTAATTGCTCTTTGAGGGTCAAAAGTATCGGTGGTAATAATCTCAGCGTATTTACCCTTGTATTCGGGGTACAATTCGTTAAAGAATCTTGTTAATTGGGCAGCGTGTCTTTTGGTGATGGCAAAGACAATGGTTTTCCTTGGGTGGTCGCCATCTCTTTTTTCTTCATTTTCCTTAAATTCCTGAACGAACAACTTATTCCTATCCTCAACAGTGATGGTTCTTTCCAAATCCTGCGGTTCGTAATCTTCTCCCTGCCATTCAATACCCTCTAAGGAAATCTTTGACCTAGCATGATAAACCTTGTAAGGAGCGAGGTACCCGTCATTTATACCTTGTCTTATGCCATAGATATAAGTTGGTTCTCCTTTTCTAGTTAATGGATTCCAGCAATTGAAAAATTCATAGGTATTTCTATCTATCAAATTGCTGGGAGTAGCAGTTAAGCCAACATGGATAGCATCGAAGTGGAGAAGCAGCGAGCGATAGACACTGTAAATTGACCGATGGCACTCATCAGTAACCACCAAATCAAAGTAGCCGCTGGTAAATGCGTCCATCTGGGACTGAATGGTGGGGAGCGTGCCGATAACAATTTGTCCTTCTTTACTTCTTTTACCGCCATATAAAACAATCGAGGGATATTCAGATAAATAATCGTCAAAAGTTTCTTTGGCTTGATTGGCAAGTTCAATCCTGTCAACTAAGAACAAAACTCGTTCCACTAAACCCGCTTGGAATAGTCTCTTAATCATCATTGCCGCCACCAAAGTTTTGCCTGTTCCTGTTGCCATTTCGACTAATAAACGGCGTTTGCTTTCCTCTAAGGCTTTATCTATGGTTTGCAGAGCTTCTTTCTGATATGGCCTAACCGTAATTTCATTCCCCCTAAAGAAGAACTTATCGGGAATAGGAATAGTTGAAAGCGGCTTCTGGTATTTCCTTAAAGTAGCAATCCTTTCCAAATCAAAGCGGGAAAAGAAAGAATCCACTAATCGAGCATCGGCCTTGCTGTAATCCCAGAAATAAGTATCAGTGCCATTTGAAAGAAAAATAAACGGAGCTTGTAGTTCTTTAGCATAGATTTCTGCTTGCTCTTTAGCAGTATAGGGGTCTTTGGAAAAGCGCTTTGTTTCAACAACTGCCAAAGGTCGGCTTCGGCTATCAAGGAGTAAATAATCAGCCCTGCCATCTTTAATAGATTCTTCGGTGGTTACCTGATTCTTATCCTCAATGTCCCAACCTGCTTCCCGCAACAGCCTGTCAACAACAATTCTTGCGTCTGCTTCCGAAGAAGCATCATTTTGATTTGTCATAATTTTCTTAATTTTCCTAATTTATTAGTTATCCCTTTTTCTTCTTACCTCTTTGCTTAATGTAATCTTCAACGTCTTCTACCCTATAACGCCTGTCGCCAAGCCCTCTCCGTGTGCCAACTCGAACTGCCTTAAAATGGCCGCTGTTATCCCATCTCCTTAGGGTTTGTTCACTGACTCTTAACTTCTCAGCCGCTTCTTTTAAAGTCAAAAGTTTAGATACTTCGTCTTTTTTCATAATCAATCAATTATCCATAATTATACATCTTCTCTTGTTTAATTGCTAAGAAATAGTTAAAATAGAGTTAGTTTAAAACATTGCCTAAACTCTTGAAAAAGAGCATGGCAAGAAAACCAGTTCAGGGACGAGAGCTCCTCGTCAGATGCCTGAACTGGTCGTACCTCGAAAGGGGTATGGGTGGCCGAAAGGTCATCGCTGGCGGGGAGCTTTTGCTGTTTTACCCCGACCAGTGAAATCAAAATAACAAAACGGAAGGGGGTGAAACAAATGAAAAAGACAATTATATTTGCAGTTCTGGTCGCCACTCTACTTCTTGCTGTTACCCCTTCTGTTTATGCAAAGCAGGATACAACCAAATTAGCGATACCGAGTTGGTTTAATCAGATATTTCAACCATTTCAGAATACTATCAAGTCATTGGCAAATAGGATTGAAGGTCTAGAGAAAAAAGTCGCTGAACTTGAGAAGGCAGTAGCAGATTTAGGAAAGAAAAAAGGCGAAGATTTCAATATACCCAATCAATGGGACGTTACCTTTTATCAAGAACAGAATAGTAAAGAGTTATTTGTGATGCGGACAACTGATAATACCGGTAATCAACCAAATACCATTGACTTACCCAACACACCGCCGAATTATTGCAATTGGAAAGGGGCAAGTATCAATTCATCTGTAAATGCGAGAGCTGTTGCACATTTGCCTACCGGTGATATCTTTGGGGCGGGTTCATGTATGGCTGTAGGGTTTTATTCAATTGAAAACCTGCCTGAAAGCGGAAGTTCATTTGAAGTCGAAATTTATCTCTGGTGGCAAGGAACCGAGAAGCACACGAAACAATCTATCACCGTCCCCGACAGACCATTCCCACCTAGAGATTCATATCTAGTAAACCCAGGCGGTGATGGAACAATTCATCTTGGTCAGTAGAAGCAATCACATACAACGGGAACAATGTGAGATTACTTTTCTTTTAGTCTTCTTTGCTGCTAATTCTGCCTCTTGTTTGTCTTTGAATGGTCCTAACCATCGACCATTAACATCAGACGTATCTTTATGAAAACCTCTACCTTGATTGCAGTAGCCACAGGTTGTCTTATGGGTTCTTGCATACTTATGTGTCCAATTCTCATAAACCCAATATTCCATTTTCATAATTCTCCTATCTTCAGTATATCATCACGACATCGTGGCTAAGCTCGATACTTAGGGATAAATTTCTTAAAATTAGATAAAATAAAGTTATGAATATGAAGATGAGAAATCAGAATAAGGATTTATTAACGTTAAAAGTTGAAATAGTTGATAATGGCAACACGAGTATTTATCAAGAGATAGCACTCCTCGTAGATAAACCTGACTACTTAAAGTTAATTGATAAGGTTAGGGAAGAATATTCAATTGACGAAGTTGCACCTGCTAAGGGTGATTTTTCTTTTCTTCTCAACTTATTCGACCCAAGTAAAGAAGGTGAAATTAATTTAAAAAAGTACAAATCTTTGGACAAGTTTAAAGAGTTATTACCGAAGGAATTTGCTAATGTTTTATCATTTGCCAAAGACGCAATCGAACCTCTTAGGGTACAAGCAGAAGCAGTTTTAATATGTTTCGAATTCGGAAGACCTTATTACTTCGTACCAATTGTTCTTCAGTCAATTATGTATGGAATAACTGATATTGATTGGCTACAACGAACCCAAGCAGTTGTCCAAGACCAAGATTATGCTGGACACAGGTTTAATGAAATAAATATTCCCCAGATAGTCATTGAAATGTCACCTTATTCAACCTACAACGATATCAAACAGGCAATAAGAGATAGTAAGAAAATATTTAAAGAAGACCTACGATTTAAGTACTTAGGGACGAAACCAGACTACCATGAAGAAATAAGGAAATATCGTTATTGGTATTGGGAACGAGTTGCCGGTAAAAAATTTAGTGAAATCGCAAAAGACTGGAATGCAAGTCAAGAGAAAAAAGGATTCATCGATAACACGATTGATATTGATGTCATTAATGCAGTTAAAACATATAAGGACTTACTTCAGCTTTAATATATCCGCTACAGGCCTGTAGGACCCCATGAACTAACTTCTCCATATTTGTGACAATTGAGTCATGAATATGGAAATTACTAATGCGTATTTCAAAACTACAGATTTATGTCTTGCTTCGTATCTTCTGGCTAAAGACACACCGTTTACAGGGATAAATAAAGATTCTTCCGGTCGGGCTACTTTTCTTTTCCCCATCACTGATAAATGCAGACAGTTAGTTAAGGAATTTACCGAAACGAAAGCCTTGGTTGAACCAATGGCTTTCTTTAGTGCTCAAAAGAGGTTAAAGCACCTGATTTATCTGTAATTTGAATTGAATTTGAATGAGTATGAGAAATTACACAAAGATTCCAAACGAGATATTCGAACCATCACAACTATCAATAAAATCAAGATATTTGTATTGCGTACTTCTAAAGTTCTGCGGAAGAGACGACCATTGTTTCCCTGGACAAAAGAAACTAGCTGAAATTTTAGGGTGTTCAGAAAGGCAGATAAGATACTTAATCGACGAGCTTGAAAAGAGTGAAATTCTACTTAAAAGACGAAGCGGCTGGAACAGAACAAATACTTATACTTTAACTAAAGACTTAACTTCTAATAGGAAACCCACTTCCGCTCCATTAAGGAACTTTATTTCCCATCAGTTAGGACCAGTCATTCCTCTCCATCAAGGAATTCCACTTCCGCCTAAAAGTACTTATCTAAAAGGAAAAGATAAAAGAAGTTTAAAAGGTTTAGAAAAGATGCGAAAAGACCTTGTAACAAAAGGCATCCTCAAACCAACTACCATCGTTATTAAACCCAATCTAAACGAATACAGAAGACATTTAAAAGTGGCTAATAAGTTTCCTTATTAGTTAGGAAATTAAAAGAAAAGTATTGAAATTTGACCATTTTAACCATGAACACAAATTTACAAAATAAGACTTCTAAAGACCCTGTTAGCCTTGAAGTTCAAGACTCTAATTTAAAAGTTAATGGAAATGGTATTCATTCGACATCCGCCCTTATATCAAAAGGAGAGATATCAAGAGAAACTAACAATTCCATTAAAGGGAATGGACTAGTTAAGGGTTGTAATCAAACGAAAGATACTACCCCCCGTCTGCAGGTAACAGTTGAATTTGCAGCTAAGCAGTTATTTCAAATTTTATTGGTTGACATCAAAAGGCGTAATGCCAAGTTTGAGGAACTAATACCCGGTGCCATTTTGATTTAACTGAGTGAAAATTAAATTAAAGACAATTTAGACAATTATGAAACGAGCGTTTGGATACATCAGGGTCAGCACAGTAGGCCAGGCTGAAGAAGGTTTCTCTCTTGACCACCAGAGGGCTTCAATTAAGGACTACTGCAAAACAAGAGGGCTTCACTTAGTGAATGTATTCGTTGATGAAGGCAAGAGCGGACGGACAGTCAACCGGCCTGAATTTCAGCAAATGCTCAAGCAGATAAAAGAGAAAGGAATTGATTGCGTTATCATTTACAAGATTGACAGGTTTGCTCGAAATGTAACCGACTTCTCTCGAATTTGGAACGAGTTTAAAGAAAAAGGCATTAACTTAATCTCTGTTTTGGAAGGCGACTTATCCAATGGCTCAAGTTTAGTCCCTAATATCTTTGCTAGTGTTGCTCAATGGGAAAGCGAAGTAAACGGACAACGTACTAAAGACGCTTTGATGGAAAAGTTTAAGTCAGGCTGGCAACCAACACCGCCTCCTATTGGGTACAGGAGCACAGGTGGAGACGGAGAGAGGAAATATTGCGAGATAGACCCTTATTCAGGACCAATAGTTAAGAAAATGTTTGAGTTGTACAGCACAGGACAGTATTCAATGGTAACCCTTCAAGAGTGGCTGAAAGATAAAAATATTATTTCCAAGAACGGCACTATCATCAGTTTCAGCAGAATAAACAACATCCTTCGAAATCCATTTTATTACGGATTAATCAGGTGGCACGGACAGGAGAAAGTCGGCAGGCACACACCGCTAATAAATAAGCAGTTATTTGACACCTGCCAATATATCCTTGAAAAGCATAGGCACTTCCTTTTAAGAGAAAGAAAGTATGATTTCCTGCTTCGTGGCTTTGTCTTCTGCACTTGCGGTATGCGATTGGTTGGCGATGTCTCAACAATCAGAAGTAATAAGCGAAAAGTTTATTATTATCACTGTCAGAAACGGTATTCACCCGATTGTAAACAGAAATATGTTCAAGCACCGGACTTAGAAGAACAAATTGAGGGTTATATTAAAGAAATTGAGTTTACAGACGATTTCATCGTTCAAGTACAGCAACAGGCAAAAGATTTCCTAAATACGGGCAGAAAGAACACTAACGGCATGCGTCAGGCATTAATAAATCAAAATACAGGGCTGGAAAGCAAAAGAAACAAGCTCGAAGATTTACTCATCGATGAGTCAATTGACAGGGATACCTACAAAAGGAAGCATGCTGAAATAACTCAGCAGATAAATAACCTGCAGACTCAAATCGAAGAAGTTGAGGAAGAAGGCAAGCTAGATATGCCTCTAATCGAGGAAACGCTATTTTTAACCAAAGACATCTACAAGACCTACAGAAACGCACCAGACCCTCTTAAAAGGCATTACCTGCGCTTCTTCTATGAAGGATTCGTGATGGATAACAAAGTAATTGTTGAAGCTAAGCCAACACCAATATTCAATGCCTTAAAGACCGCCAACATGGTCAGATTAAGACCAATTCAGCTCCGGCGGTAGGATTCGAACCTACAATCTTCTCCTTAACAGGGAGCCGCGATACCGTTTCGCCACGCCGGAATATAAATTATCAAAGCTCGTGCCCAATTATACCGCGATTTCTCCGATATTCATCCCGATTTATAATTGACTGCCCCTCCCCTCCGGCGTAATATCTGCCCCATGGCGGCAGAAAAATTACGATGCCGCCAATAATCTTACCCTGGATTTCATTCGCCACCTGCTCCATACGAAATAATTCGAAAAGGCTTTAAAAACTTGTCATTATAGCCAGTACTTGGGATAATCCGCCGGCAGCAGCCCCTCTTTTCCGAACCTCAAATCCACTTCCGTCATTCGTGTCACCCGTTCCGGCAGGCTGGTATCAAACTTCTCTCCCAACCCGAGAAACCTGATCAGTGTATATGCCGGCACCCCGTCATTAAACCGGAAAATCTTGAGTACCTGGGCATTTTGCGGCACTTCCGTCCCCCGGCAGATATACAATATGTTTCTCTTCCCCAGCTTCGGGCAGTCAGACGGCATCTTAAACCGCAAATTTCTCCACCCCGCCACCCGTTCCCAATCATATTCACCTGCCCCCTCTTCCAATCTTAAATCCCTCCTGAACTCCTCCGGGTCAATCCTGTTATAAAACGCCCAATAAACATATTGGTCACGCGATATCGCCGCCCCCTCATAATCCCCCAACATACCACTCGCCGTCTGTACCATCTCTTTTGTCCCGCCGTCGCTGTACCACGGCCTAAAATAATTTTTATGAACTATATAATAGTCGGCCACCACCGCCAGGTTCACAACTATCGCTACAGCCGCCAGTCCCGTCACCACCTGTCGCACCCTGCTGTTTCCGATTTTCTCTGTAATTACCCACCATCCGTACCCGATCAGCATCACTATCCCCGGTAGAGCCGCCTCATGCCTCAGCAGATGATAATTCTCGTTACTCACAGCCGCCGGGATCGTCCCCACCAGCCACCACCCCACTGCCGCCCACCATATTTTATTAGCTCCCTGCCGGCTCACCAACCCCGCCAGAATCAGTGGTAAAAAAACCAGTAGCAAGGGTCCGACCTGGATAAAATTAAATCTTGGCCGCGGATCCCCGCTAACGAACAAATATCCCGGATTAAAATAGGTTATATATCTCTCTCCTATGTCCGCTACCGCAGCGACTGCCTTGTTGTGAAACGCCCGGGTTACCCATAGCGGCTGCCGCCATTCCGCCTGTCCGTCCTCCCTGATTCTGTCGAGAGTCTGCGTCTTTAGCTCCGGCGCCCTGGCCACCCAGGATATTGTCTGTCCGGTCCTTGCTCCTGCACCTTTGGCCAACATCCCCCACCCCCCCGCAATTAAAAGTCCCGCCATCGCCGCTGTCAAAAAATACTTTTTCTTCATTACCCCCCACCCTGCTGTCCCCGCCGCCAACGCCATTACCATCCACCTGGCAGTCGGATAAGTAAGTTCCGCCCATATACCGAAAACCACCGCCGCCAATATGTATCCGCGTCTATTTTTCATGCAGACCAGTACCGTTATCGTCAAAAGTAACATTGTCAATCCCAAATTCACTTCATACGCTCCCCGCGACATCCAGATATGCCAAGGCATCACCGCCATTACCGCAGCAGAGTACCGTCCCACTTTCGGCTTACCCGACAACTTCCACCCCAAAACTCCTATCAATGCCACCGCCAGCACCCCCGCCACCGCACTGGCAAGCCTGGTTGATATCTCGGATAATCCGCCCAACTTCACCCACAACGTCGACGCAAATGCGTACCCCGCCGGCTTGTAATCTCCGTTGCTGGGAAAATACACCGGCCACAAATTTCCGTATTCGTCTCTGCCTCCCGATAGCAGGCTGTAAGCGTAATAGCCGTTAGCCGCCTCGTCCATATCCATTTCTGCCGGGTACTTGCCGATTACCCAAAATCGCAACCCCGCTGCTAAAAGCAGTATTCCCACCCACACCCAAAATATTTTCTTCATGCTTGCCCTTCCGTAGTTCCGATGTACATCGGAACGAAGGAGGGTCTGTCAATCTAAATAATCCTGCAATTTTTTTCTCCGGGAAGGATGTTTTAATTTTCTCAGGGCTTTGGCCTCAATCTGCCTTATTCTTTCCCGGGTCACCCCGAACTCCCTTCCCACTTCCTCCAGTGTCATTGGGTTCTTTCCGTCCAGCCCGAAACGCATTCTCAACACTCTAGCTTCCCTGTCCGTCAATGTAGACAATACTTCCTCAATATTCTCTTTAAGAAGCTCCCTGGAAGCCGCTTCAATAGGTGAGGGTTGCGATGTATCGGCAATAAAATCTCCCAGCATCGAATCTTCCTCGTCTCCCACCGGGGTCTCCAGGCTGGTTGTATCCTGGGCGATTTTCAGTATTTCCCTTACCCTGGTAGCCGTCATTTCCCCCATGGTTTCGGCAATTTCTTCCGCTGTCGGCTCCCGTCCCAGGCTTTGCATCAGCTGCCTCTGGATCCGAATTAGCTTATTTATAGTTTCCACCATATGTACCGGTATCCGGATTGTCCGTGCCTGGTCGGCTATTGCCCGTGTAATCGCCTGCCGTATCCACCAGGTGGCATACGTCGAGAATTTATACCCCTTCCGCCAGTCGTACTTCTCCACCGCCCGGATCAGCCCCTGGTTCCCCTCCTGTATCAGATCGAGTAAAGACAATCCCCGCATTACGTATTTCTTGGCTATGGATACGACCAAACGCAGGTTGCTTTCAGTCAGTTTCCGCTTCGCTCTCCGGTCTCCCTTTTCTATCCTTTGCGCCAGGCTGATTTCCTCCTCCGGTTTCAACAGCGGTATCTTGCCGATCTCCCTCAGATACATTCTTACCGGATCGGTTGTCGCGCCCACTTCCAGCTTTGTCAAGGCTTCTATTTCCTTATCTAGCTCGGCCACGGCCTTCTCGTCTATTTCCAGGTCTTCCTCGGATACCGTCTCAAATACATCCACTCCCTGATCTAGCAGTTTAAAAAACAATTCGTCCAGCTCCCCGATCTTATCCTCTGCATCGGGATAAACCTCCAGAATTTCATCCAGCGTTAAAAAACCCTGGTACTTCCCCTTCGCCACCAGTTGCTCGGATTCCTTGGAAAGTTTTAATGCCTTCGCCATATAAAAAAGGCCTGTGTCAAATCGGCAGGCTTTGTGCTGGCCGAAATGTCATGGTCCCTATAACTGACCGCAATATACCAGCTTATCCGTTTTTCGTCAACACCGCCAGCCTCCGGGTCAGCTTCATCAGCTCCTTTTTGTCTTCCTGATTTTTCACCTCATTAATTCTTTCCCTTATATTCAGCTCCTCCAGTTCATCTACGGCATCCTGCCACTCCTTTTCCGCACCCTCTTCCTCAAAATAATCCTCGACCAGCATCAGCCCCTCCACCTTACTTCTCAACTCCGCCGGTAAACCCTTGATCAGAGTCACCGTCTTTTTACCTCCTCCCTTCTTCTCCTCCAGTTCTTCCGCCACTTTCAGCCAAAACTGTGTCTTCATCCATCCCCTGACCGGTTCCCCGATAATCCTATCTATCCACCCCTGCCTCAGGGCTATCCCCACGATATATTCTTCCAACACCTCCCTCCTCGTTTTGATTTTTTCCTCACTGGAGTTTTGAATTTGTTTTGTGATTTGTGGATTTGAATTTTGAATTTTCGCCATTTGGTGGCGAACATCCTCTTCGCCCACCCCCAAAACCTGTGCCAGCTTCTGGATATAGTGCGCCTTAACAATATCATCCGGAATCCCCGACCAGAGTGGTATCAATTCCCTTGATATCTTTCCTTTCCCCACTCCGTCCAGCCCGAACCGGGATACCGCCGACTCCAGGTAAAAATCGTAAATCGGTATTGCCCCCCCTACCGCCGCCCGCCATCCTTTGGGGTCTTCGATTCCCCAGTCCCCCGGATCTTTATACTTTTTAGGATTTAGGGTTTCGGATTTTGAGTTTAGTATCTTTACCACCACTCCGGCTTTTTCTGCCGTCTCTATTCCTCTTCTGGCGGCCACATCTCCGGCCACATCAGCATCCAGCGCCAACACGATCGTCCCCGCATATCTTCTCAGCAGGTCTACTTGTTTCTCAGTCAGTGCCGAACCTTTCACCGCCACCGTGTTTTTCACCCCCGCCTGCCAACTGGCAATCATATCCAGTTCCCCCTCTACCACCACCGCCTCCCCAGTGGTTTTTATCTCCGTCTTATTCGAATCCAGTCCGTATAGCAGGTCACTCTTGTGATATATCTCCGTCTCCGGTGTATTTACATACTTCCCGGACTTTTCGTCCCCCCCGGGCATCACCCTTCCCGCAAATCCGACAATCTGCCCCCGGTGATTGGTCAGCGGAAACATAATCCTGTTCCTGAACCTGTCGTAATATCTCTCACCTCGGATTACCAGCCCTGCTCTCTCCAAATCCTCGGCCTTGTGCCCCTTCTTTCCTGACAGGTAACCGATTGCATAGTCCCACCCCTCCGGCACATACCCCAGCTTAAACTTCTCCACAGCTTCACTTTCAACCCCCCGTTTTTTTAAATAATTTCGAGCTTCCTCTCCCGTCTTATGCTTTACCAATAAATAGTGGTAAAACTCCGCCGCCAGGCTGTTTATTTTCACCAGTTTTTCTTTTATTTCTTCTGTCTGCGTCGGCCTATAGGATTCCAGTTTCACCCCCACTCTGTCTGCCAGGGTTTTCAGCGCCTCCCCGAATTCCATCCCTTCCATTTTTTGTAAAAAGGAATACGCATCCCCTCCCTCGCCGCACCCGAAACATTTAAATATCTGCAGTTCCGGATTGACCATAAACGACGGGGTCTTTTCCCCGTGGAACGGGCACAATCCCTTAAAGTTCCGTCCGGCTTTCTTCAGTGGTACATACTCGGTAACGAGCTGTACCATGTCCACCTTGCTCTTCACTTCCTCAACTTGGTCCGCCATTCTACCCCGATTATATCCCACCCACAAATTACTTCATTGACATGCCTCCTATTATTCTTTCGTACTTGACAAATAATGTAAAGAGTATAATATAATGGCAAGAAGATAAAATAATGAATTACATTGCCTCCATTACTTCCCAAGGCCAGCTCACCATTCCCAAACCCATCAGGGATAAATATTCACTCCATAATAGGGCCAAAGCCATTATTAAAGACACCGGAACTATAATTGAAATTCGTCCCCTACCCCACCGGGACATTCTTTCTCTTATGGGAATATTACATGATAACCCCGTCGTAAAGGCCAATCGGGGTAAACCTTCCCAACAAATAATCGACGAGGAAAGTGCAGCTTTCGAAAAAGCTATTACTGATAATGTGGTTAAAGAAATGGGCCTCCCCCCACGGAAAAAATGATCTCGTATCAACTCGATACCAATACCCTTTTTCGTTTCCTCACCAATGATATCCCCAGACAACGATCTCAAGTCGAAGACCTTATTCGAAAAGCCAAACGACATCAGGTTACTCTCCATGTCTGTGAACCTATATTCATCGAAACCGCGGTGACATTAAAAAATTACTTCAAATATCCTAAAAATAAAATTGTTGACCTGCTTGGTTTACTGATCAATTCTTCGGAATTAACAATCGAAAACCGTCAGCTCCTCATCAAATCCCTAGATACTTACGCTGATCATGCACTCGACTTCGTCGATTGTGTTCTGCTTATCCGCACCCAAACCTTAAACCATCGACTGTTTTCCTTCGACCGTCACCTCCTCTCCCTAACCTAATAAAGCCAAGCCCGCCCCCGCCAACTTTTCACCATTTACTATCTACTATTTCCGCCTCAATTCTTTCCGACTTTTCTATTCTTCCCTCCCACACCATTTTCCCGTTCAAATTCAACTTGTACGGAAAACTCCCCATCCCCGGCTGGTGTCGGACCAGTATCCGATATCTGTCGATAAATTCATCTTTGGGAAGAATATATTCCACCACCGCCTCGGTCTTCTTGCCAGCCGACACCACCGCCCAAAATCCGATAATTCTATACCTCTCCCTTTCCTCCTCCACCCAAATCCCCTCACTTAATTTTTGCCGCAGTGACACCGGTCCCGCAAAATCACCCACTCCCACAGGTCTCAATTCCTCCCCGCTCACACTCACACTCACAACTTCGGCATCTCCTGGCACCACTATCCGTACGTAATCTACATAATCCCCGCCCCAGAAAAACGGTTTGACCGAATACTTAAACGGATTTTCGTTCACCCACTCGATCCGCAACTTGTCTATTATCTTATCTTTCTCTGTCTTTACCTCCAACTCTATCTCTCTTTGGACGCAGCAGTTAGCCTTATTTGCCCCCAGGTTCGTCTCTACCATATATAAGTAATCTCCGTAATACTCCCCCCACCTTCCGTCCCACCCCCACTGTTTTACCTCCCCCTCCAGTGCGGCGTCTTTAGTCCAGATCATAATTTCCCCCCGGTCCAGTTCAGTCTTGATTATTCTTGCCAGTTTGAAAATCTCCGCCGGTTTGGCTGATTTTGCCCTCTCCCAAAGTGCTGTTCCCGCCGCTCCCAGGAAATCCCGCTTTTGTGTCGACCCCGGCTCCCAATCCATTTCCGCCTCCGCCTGGGCCAGGCTATATAAATTTTCTCTGGTCACCGTCTGATCATACGAATATACTTTCACCTGCCCGAATACCCCCACTATTTGATTTATCAGTTTCAGGTTAACGGCAATTATCCCGTCCACTTTCTCTTCCCCTCCCTGCTCAAAAAACCATGCGACTGTGGCTGCTGCCGACGCAAAATCTATATCCCAGTTGCTATCCCTAAGCTTCCACCATCCCTGACGGAATGCCTCCTGTACCGGATACGGAGGTTCCACATGCCCCGGTAGTTTTCCGTCCGGAACATAAATGTCCTGCACCGTCCAGTCTGCCAGTCCCCCATCCTTAAACTTCACCCTGACATAACTTCCCGCAAAACCTCCCGAAGGCCGCAGTTCTGTGCTGTTCTGCAGTAGCACTATATATGTCTTATCATCAACCCATTTAGGCAGCCTATCCACAAACGGTAGCCCCGCCGCGCACCACCTGAACATTCCCTGCCATTTTTTAAAATCCCTGGGCCTGTTTTCCGTTATCCCCCGCATCACTTTTATCGCACTTACCCCGCACCCTCCACCCGCTCCCAAGACCAATAATATCACTGCACTACAAACCAAAAACCACTGTTTTTTCATCTTTCCATAATATTCTATCCGACATTACAACTTATACACCCGGTTATTTTCGTCATCATACAGAATTATTACATTATTTAAATTTGGAATTTGATTGAAAATTGAAAATTTAAAATTGGTCATTAATTTATTTACTATCACATAATCCACCCCTATATTTCTCAGAAGTGCGTCCGTCTCCGGGCTCGGCCACTCCTGATTGAGTTTCTCCAGAAGTTTTTCCCGCTCCGGCGGCACAAAACCCGAATAGCCGTTCAACAGATACTTCCCATGTTTCAGGCTGTAAAGCATTCTGTCCGGCTCAATATTTTCGTCCCCCGCCGGCAGTTCCACGATCACTTTCCCCGGCTGCTTCCCCAGCCAACGGTACACCGCCGGATATTCTGCCGGTTTTAGCAAATTACGGTAATTTGTCAGCCTTGTACCCCCGGTAACTGCCACAGCCATTACTCCGAACATCCCGATTATTTTCCTGATTTTTAAATTAGGATTTGATTGAAAACTCTTCAGGCTCAATGCAATCAGGCCTGAAGCTGCCCATGCACTCACCCACAGCCACCTCGACGGCACCCTGAACGCTTGTATCCCCGGCACCAGGTAGTACGCTGCCGCATAGGGTAGCGGCACCGGGTATCTCCCTCCGATTTTCACCGTTTTATCCTGCCATTTCAAGACCGGCCCCATCGCCATAACCAAACTAATAATCAATACTATTCCCAACCACAAACTATCTTTTTTATATTTTGACCTTTGAATTTGATTAAAAATTATTAGCAGTGATACTGCTAAAAGAACATAGAGTCCCGGGCTGGCAAACCTCTCCCCCAACTCGTTCACACTCATTCCTCCGTGCGCCGCATCCCGGATCGTCCTCACAAACCCCATTTCCCGGCTCACAGCCCAGTAGGCTCTCAACGGCGAAAACGCCACCATCCCAAACAACAACCCCCCCGTTAGTATTTTATTAATTGGTAATCTTATTTTGAGCACTGAGTATTGAGCACTGAGCACTACTAAAGCAAAATACACCGGCAATATGCTCTCCCAAGCCTGCACCCCGAGCAATGTTACCCCGGTGTACAATTTCCAAGTCTTCTTGTCCGCCGTCCATGAACTGACTAGCCATACGCCCGCCAGCCAGTACTGCATGCTCCACATCTGTAGATGCACCTGGTAATGCCACCTCACCTGGGACATCCCCAACGCCACTGCTCCGGCCGCCGCCGCCCATCTGTTTCCGGTCATTTTTCTCCACCATCCGTATACCACCGCCATCGTCAACACCTGTCCCAATACCATAACCGTCCCCGCCGCCACCGCCGGGTTACCGGTCAGTTTCACCGGCAGCCAAGCCCACAAAGCGGAAACCATTTGCAGCTCCGAATAGGCCAATACGTGTTTATATGGATAAAATATGTTTCCGTCGAACAATCCCTTACCCCCACCCGAAATTACACCAGACGGTAACCTGTTAATAGTCTGGTTCATTATCCAAATCAGCAATACCCCATCCTTGCCGTAATCCGCCACCCCCCCCGGCCGGACCACCGCCGGCCACACGCTCCACAATCCGATCCCGATAACTAATGCTATCGCCGCTATCTCCCCGGCCGGACTTTTACTTTTGATATCTCCCATACTACTACACCGAAAATAATTGCCGCCAGCAGTTTCGGATGATAATCCAACTGCGGCAATACCGCCATCGTGCTTACCGCTGCTATAGCCACTGCCCCCTTTTCCATCCCCCGCTCTTTTGCCGCTAAAAATACCCCGGCCGCCAGGGGAATCATCGCCGGATAAAAATATCTCAGATCAGAAATTATATTCACCGGCCAGGACGGTAAAACCAGACATACTCCTAGGCTAACTAATCCCAGTAACCCCGTATCTCTGTTACTTTGTTTCTTTGTCACTTTGAAATTCAAAATAATCACCCCTATCCCCAATACCGGCCACAACAGATACTCGGACACCAGGGCTGTCGCCATTTTTCCCCACCCTCCGGGAGTAAATACTAATGTCTTTACGAAATTCCAGTCATCCGTTAAAAACGCCGGATCACCCCGCCACCACCCCAAAGACCCCGGGTACACCGGATTACCCGTCAATATCCAGTTCCGCCCGTACCACCATCCCCCAAAAATCACTATTCCCAAAATACAAATCGCCGCCCCCCTCAAAGTAACCTTCTCCCACATTCTTCTGCCGTAAAACAGGAGCAGCACCCCCGCAAACAATACTCCGGAAAATTTCGTCCCCACCAGCATCCCCAAAACAGCTCCCGTCGCCACCCAGTATCCTAAAGTCTTTTTCGGCTCCCGCAGGAATATCCAGGCGACAGTCCACCATACCGCCAGCCAGATATCTACCGTTTGTGTCAACAAAAGGCGGAGTACCGACGGCCACATCCCCACACTTATCCCGAACACTGTTGCCAACCCCGTCCCCAACCCCAGTCTCTTCCCCGCCTCCCTGACCGCCAGCACCAATATTATCCATCCCAGTACATTAAACAGGTTCAGCGGCAACCCCGTTATCATCATTACCGCCTGCATGGCTTCACCTGCTCCCGGATAATACAATCCCGGTGCTGTCAGTTTGTTTTTTTGCCACAATTCTCCTGCAATCACCATCCGCGCCAGCGGAATATGGTACGCCAGACTGTCCCCCTCCCCCGGCGGAGTCACCCACCCGAAATACCCGTAATATACTGCCGCCAATACAACCGCAATCGTAAAAAACCTCATCCCCGTCCTCCCCAGACAGTCATATACAACGCCAAATCCCAAACCGAGCTAAGCACTATCAGCAATTTTACTCCCCTAGTTAATTTTCTTTCTCCGAAAACATAAAGCAGCAATATATACGCAAACGGCATGAGGTCCAACATATACCTGGCACCCACCTGTACCCAGCCATGCCAATAATACGTCATCAGCGCAAACATGATGCAGCTCATAACTAGCCAGCCATACCTGACGACTTTTTTTCTCCGATCTGCCAGGAAAATGAGTGCGAAAACAGGTGATAACACAAAAAAACTAACTCCCGGATTCTTGACTTTCACGTATGGATACCGCAATACATGAGTCCTCCCGAAAGCGGTTTTCATCTCCTGCCGCACCGGTTCTACTGTATTAATAAAATAATAATAAAAATTCGTCGGAATGTTTTCCAATTTAAACAAACCGTAAGTTTTCAATTCATATTTTTGTTGAGTCAGATTTCCCGTCATAGTGTAACCCGTTTCCTCAAAGCTCCCGAAACGTACCTGGTTATAACCCGCCAGCACTACCATCACAATTACCATCGGCGCTAAAAATTCAATCGTCTGTCTTACTTTTACCCGCCACTTATAACTTCCGCCCCAAATTGCCACCAGAAAAAAAACCAGTCCCAGACCGGCCGTCGCTCTGGTAGCGAAAACTAAGCTCATGGCCATTCCCATCCACCACCATCTTCTTGTCGGACTAAAAAATTCCAGCAGTGCCGCCAACCCGAAAAAAACTGTTACTCCATGTGCCAGGTACCAGGTGCTGGGATTAAGCATCACCTGCTGATAGACGGATGCAAAACAAAACGCAAACGCCAGCCACCAGCTATCATATTTTCTTATTCCGGCAATCCTAGCCAATAAATAACCCATTACCCATACTAGAGCATTCAAAAATGCCGCCAAAAATCCCTGAAAGAAAAAGGTTCCGAAAAATGAAAATAACCATACCCCCGGCACCAATAACATGGCCGGTAAGGGTCCCATGTGCCAATACATCCGGCCTCCAAAATAAACGATGTCCACAAAAGATCCCGGAAAGTCCAAAAACGCCGGACTCCCGCGCAAGAACGCCCCCGCCAGAAACGAATATTGCTGTCCCACATTTATTAAATACCCTCGGGGTATCCCCAATCCCAAATCAACCGCTACTACTGTAACCAAGAAAGTGCCTGTCAACCAACCGATAATAAATTTATTCCAATCCATGTACTAAGGCCTTATTTTAAACCAATCATTTCACCGAAGTCCGCCGGAAGCGGGTGAAGGCGGTCTCTTTACGAAAAAATTCGAACTGTTTTTCAAAGGTAGCGCGGCGAGTGCCCCCACCCACTCGTCACGCCATTTTTACCGCTCGGCCTTCGGCCTCGCTTATTTTTTGCGCGCGCGATTTTCTCGCCCTACGGGCGAGTTTTGAGCTTTCATATTTTCCAAAAGCAGAGGAAAAGTTGTATACCCTGCCTTTGTATTGAAATGTCCAGCGTTTTCAACAACCACAAATTTTGCCCCCAATTTTTCCGCGATCTCTTGACCTTCAGATATAGGAGTATCATCGTTGGTTGATTGATAAACTTCAAAATATTTACTTCCTCTTTTTATTTTTTCCCAATCAAATGGAATTTCGTGAAAAGAATCAATTTTTTGCCAATCTTTCGGATACCACCGGTAATTAATCCATGGGGCAACCAAAAATGTTGCAGCTATAGGAGAAGTTAGTTTTGAAAGAAAATGATAGGTAAAAATACAGCCTCTGCTATGAGCGATAAAAATTGTGTTTTCCGTAATATGCTCATTATATTGTTTTAAAGTTTCTATCCATCTTGAAAGATTGTGCCCGCCCCACGCAGGATTTTGTTCTCTTAGTTCTGGAATAGGAAATTGTGGAACAAACACCTGAAAATCTATCTTTTCAAGTTCTTTTTTTAGCCATTGGAACCAGTTTTCTTCTGGATTACCATAACTACCATGAATGATAAATGCTTCTTTCATAACCTATTTTTGTTTATTGACCCAAATCGTAATCATTCTTACTAGCTTGTCTTCAAATCCAACATAGCTGTGCGACGCTCCGTTAATAACTTCGACAGTCACATCTTTTGCCGATTCAGCTTTCTTTTTAAAAAGTTCTGCTGCCTCTTTAATTGACGGTTTTATAAATCCATCAGATCCACCAAAAATAGCTAGAATTGGTTCTTGTGTCACGTTTAATAATTTCCACTTTGGAGATTCAGAATTGTGATATGGAAAAAGATTCCCGGCACCGTCTTCAGTCAAATATCCATAGTACGCAAGCGCCCCCATTGGACAAACTACCGATAGCTCTTTTGGTAGAAGTTTTGTAATATTTGCTTCTTTAACCATTCTTTCAATTTCCCTGTTGGTTTCACGATACTTTTTTTCTCCCAATAGGTAGTACATGTACCCGGCATCGTTACAAGGAGAAAGATGAATTTGGCCAATTACCCGTCTGTCCTTCTTATTAAATTGATAATAAAGAATTTTTTGGGTGAGAGAGTGCGCTTGAAGAATAACTCTCTTTACTCCTTGATTGGTTAAAAAATTAAGCCACGAATCTATATCGTATAAACAATCCTCAAACTTTTCAAAGGCTCCTCCGATTTGCGCCCATTCAACATTTCCATGTTTATGCTTTCTAATGTCAGCAAACACGTCGTGTCCTCTATTATTGGCTGTTAAAAATGAAATTCCTAGAGACGATAGTTTTTCTGCTTCATTCTCAATAAATTTATGAGTGTAAAAATCGCCGGAAGTGCCGTGAGAATGAAATACGGCGATTTCACTTTTCTTATCAACCCAAAAACCGGCTAACTCCAAGCCATCAGAGGTAATTGTTTTGACTAAATTACCCTTTAACATAATAAGGTAATTATACTTCTTTTTGTGTGATTTGGGAACGAGAATGCCATTGTTTTTTATCGATAAATTTTGTATATTGTAATTGGTCTCAGCAATATTGAATTGCGTTTTTTAATGGCGCAATCGGACAGTAAGACGCAATTCTTGCTGAGACCACCGGTTGCGCCATTTAAGTATTTGTTCTTTTAAATTTTTGCATTTTCTTTACACTAAAAAATTGCAACCAATTTTTCAGTGTGTTCGAACCGACTTTTTACGAGGCCGAAGGCCGAGCGGTAAAGATGGCGTGGCGAGTGGGTGGGGGCACTCGCCGCGCTACCTTTGAAAAACAGTTCGAATTTTTTCGTAAAGAGACCGCAGATCGTGAAGTGACAGAGGTGCGCTCGCCGCGGGGGCGAGCGCGGCGAGCGCATTAAAGCCTCGCATCGGGCAAAACTCGAGGCGGCGGCCGAAAGAATAAGAAGTAAAAGAAAATGCAAAAATTTTAGGAAAACGAAAACCATGATCAAATACTTTATTTACTGCAGAAAATCAACAGATGAAGCAGATAGGCAGGTTTTATCTATAGAGGCACAAATTACCGAACTCAAGGAATTCGCCAAAAGAGAAAATCTGGAAATTGTCGATTGTTTTACTGAAGCAAAAACCGCCAAGAAACCCGGTCGAGAAAAGTTTGAGCAGATGCTCAAACTTATTGAGAATGGAGAAGCCAATGGAATTTTAAGTTGGCACGCTGATCGACTTGCTCGGAATTCAGTTGATGGTGGAAAAATCATTTATCTTCTCGATACCGGCAAACTCCAATCACTAAAATTCCCGACGCTTTGGTTTGAAAATACGCCGCAGGGAAAATTTATGCTTTCAATCGCGTTTGGCCAGTCAAAGTATTACATCGACAATTTATCAGAAAATGTAAAGCGAGGGATAAGGCAAAAACTCCGAAACGGAGTTTATCCCAATAAAGCTCCAATTGGTTATCTTAACGAACCAAGAAAAAGAACGATTGAGGTTGACCCAAAAACAGCAAGACTTGTGCGAAAAGCTTTTCAGCTTTTCGCTAGTGGAAAATACAGTTATGTTGATATTGATAAATTTTTCTTCAACCAAGGAGTAAAAAGCACAACCAATAAATATTTACGCATGGACAAAATCCGCAACATGTTAAGAAGTCCTTTTTACTACGGCGTTTTTGAATTTGCCGGAGAAACATATCAAGGATCACATAAACCTTTAATTTCCAAAACACTTTTTGATAAGTGTCAGGAAATTATCAGACGCAAATCAAAAACATATATCAATCACAAAGACGAATTCTGGTTTTTGGGATTGGCAAAATGTAAAGAATGTAGTTCGGCGATCACTGCCGAAAAACACTTCAAGTTTTACCCAAAAACCAGAGGCAAGGTCAGATACTATTACTATCGTTGTGGCAAAAAACACGGATATTGTTCGCAAAAATATGTTTCCAGTGGGGAATTTGAGAAACAAATAAGAGAAATTTTGTGGAGTCATTCACTCTACGAGTTAAATGCAAAGCGAATGTTGAACTGGTTACACGCTGATGAGATTAACGAGAGGAAAACCGTAGAAAACAAAATTTCTCTTTTAAAACCCCAACTTTCAAATGTCGAGCAAAAGCTCGATAGATTATTGACTGGATATCTGGATCAAGTCATCGAGACTATTGAATATCAAACCGCCAAGAAAAAACTAATCGAAGAGAAAACAAATCTTGAGGAACAAATCTCAAGTTTTGAGAAAAACCAGTTTCTTTGGGTCGAACTAGTCAGAGATTTCATAAATAGTGCGCTGGAAGCGCACAAAATCGCGTGCGCAAAAAATAATGGCGAAGAATTATCTTTCTTCGCCAAAAAAGTCGGTTCGAACTACTTCTTAAGCGGCCGCCGCCTTGAATTTTGCCCGATGCGAGGCTTTAATGCGCTCGCCGCGCTCGCCCCCGCGGCGAGCGCACCTCTGTCACTTCACGATCTGCGGTGATGTATTAACCTTTGCGCGAACCCACTTCGCACGCGCGGAGCGCGTGGTGACTTGAAACTGCCTCGTACGCTCCGATTGCGCTGTGATGCGAACCAATGCG
>Ga0209727_1000824_pt1 | contig 30502 bp, 23 predicted proteins | sample RifGroC1_FD_183995 | JGI IMG/M metagenome (GOLD analysis project Ga0209727, IMG submission 183995) | Groundwater microbial communities from Rifle, Colorado, USA - Groundwater C1 (SPAdes) (version 2) | ecosystem: Environmental > Aquatic > Deep subsurface > Groundwater | place: Rifle, Colorado...
TCATGGGCAGTCATGTGCATTTTATTGTGAAGCCTGCGGACAACGCAAACCTATCCAGGATAATGCAATGGATCCTTAGCGTCTTCGCCATGGATTATAACCGGAGCCACGGAGTAATCGGCCACTTCTGGGCAGGACGATTCTTCTCGCGAATACTGGGAAACCTGTCGGACTATCTCAGGACCTTCGAGTATATCGACGAAAATCCAGTAAAGGCGGGATTAATCGATTTCAGATGGAACTGGCGGTACGGAGGCCTCTACCATCGACGGCGAGGCAGGGGAGACATCGTTGGGCCCCTGCCTTTTTGGCTCGCCGTGCTTCTGCCTGCGCATTCGACCCGACACATCGGAAAGATCGAGGCGCGCCGATGACGGAAGAGGCATATTCATAGGTCATCCAACGAATTCCTCCGGAGTACCTGAATCCGGGATTCGCTGGCGGGAATAGGAGCGGAATTTGTAAACGGGCAAAAATCAAGGCACAAACAGGATCCGTCGGGGGATTCGGACGGACTGTCCCTATCATCCCAAACCAGATGAGCCGTCAGGCTCCTTCGGTGCGCAGGATGCGGAGATGGCGGTACGAAGTATTGAAGGATCTTCAGTGGAATCAAGCGAATGGCACATCACATGAGCCGGAAGCTGACTTTCTTGATGCCGCGGACTTACAGCTGGCAGGAAGCGGCCAATCCTTCAGATGATCGTCCGCGCGCCCGGCGGACGATCTGATCTTGAACCGTACCTTCTGTCCCGGGTCGAACGGCGTTCTTCCATCAAACCATCGTTTCTGGTGATCGATGAGTTCGATGCGCCCCATGCCGCGGATATTGGAGACGATGGTTTCGCGTCGTAGGCGGAATCCCTCAAAGAATTCAATATGGCCATCTTCCGTTCCGTCGGCTTTCCATCGGAATGGCGACAGGAATCGTGGACATTGGCGCCCGTTACGATAGCCGTCACCGGGGCTCCGAGTTCGGTGATGTCCAGGTGGAGCTTGTACCCCCCTCCAGAATGCCGCGTTCCCTTGGCTGCTCCTCTTGCAATCCCATGAAAATCGCATGTTCAACTCGGATATGACTTGCCAAGCTTCATCCTGAGCAGCCTTTCCAGGCGGGTCGCTTTCTTTTCCGGAGGACCCTCTTCTTTTCGCGTCTCCCCATTTTCGGGTCCCTGCTGGCAGGTTCGCGACTGCCGTTTTCGTATTTGTCGACTTCTCGCGGGCTGGTATGGCCGTTGAATCACGCGAGATGTGCCCCATGATCTTCCACTCGTGGAATGATCTGGCCATGCCGTTCAGCATCTCTGTCATGATCGCCTTGTCCGGCTCGGTTGAAAGGTGGCGCGAGAATGTTGCCAAGCGTGGTATCTGATCGATTCCGCAGATCATGCGGAGATTCCGAGGGTTGTGCAACCGCTTCCGGAGATCTTCCTTGGTCGGAATCCGGAAAACCCCCGCGCCAGGACTGCTCTCCGGAACGGCAACATCACTTATTCCGGCCGCCCCATCCCGGAGCCGCAGAGCACGCTGACGGGCAGGTTATCTTCGATGACGCGCAACATCGAAGGGAACGCGCGCTGATCGCCGTTCAGGTATTCTTCGAAACCGTCCTGAATCTCGTAGGCAGGTCCGAGAAACATGCGCGCTCAACCAGGAATTTCCGTCATGCTTTTCATCAGCGGGGGCATCCTGTTTGGCCAAGTCCGGCAACTTGATCTTTCAGGATTCTCCCCCGCCTTTTCGCTAAAATCGTCCAGTATCATTCTCTATAAGAGAGCCCCAGGCAGCTATTTCACGGGTTTCATGGCCGTCATATACGCACGCAGCTTCTTCCCGACGATCTCCACCGGGTGGTTCCGGATCTCCTCGTTGATGCGCACGAGCTCGCGGTTGGAGACGCCATTGTCAGTGAGGAGCAGACCTCTGCCGATCACGTCCGTTCCTATCTTCGACATAAAGTCGGCAAGCAGGGGACGGCAGGCGTTGTCAAAAAGGTAACAACCATACTCGGCGGTGTCGGAAATGACCTTATTCATCTCGTACAGCTTCTTGCGCGAGATGAGGTTTGCGATAAGGGGAGTCTCGTGGAGGCTTTCGTAATAGGCGCTTTCCGGCTTGATGCCTGCCTCGACCATGGTCTCGAAGGCAAGCTCGACGCCGGCCTTCACCATTGCCACCATGAGGATGCCTTTGTCGAAATATTCCTGCTCGGTGATCTCGTCCTTCGTAGGTGCGGTCGTTTCGAAGGCAGTCCTGCCAGTGGCCTCGCGCCAAGCGAGCAGATCCTTGTCGCCGGCTTTCCAGTCCGCCATCATCGTGGAGCTGAAGGCTCCCGAGATGATGTCATCTTGATGCTTACGGTACAAGGGCGTCATGATTTTCTTGAGCTCCGCGGCGAGTTGGGCGGCCTTGAGTTTTGCGGGATTCGAGAGCCGGTCCATCATACCGGTGATGCCGCCGAACTTGAGGGCCTCGGTAACAGTCTCCCATCCGAACTGGATGAGCTTCGCTGCCCATGCCTTTTCGATGCCCTTCTCCACCATTTTATCAAAGCAGAGGAGGCTGCCTGCCTGGAGCATGCCGCAGAGAATGGTCTGCTCGCCCATGAGGTCGGACTTGACTTCGGCCACGAAACTCGAGGAGAGCACTCCGGCTTTGTCCCCGCCCGTTCCGCAGGCGAGGGCTTTCGCGATCGACCAGCCTTTGGCCTCGGGATCGTTCTCCGGGTGGACGGCAATGAGGGTTGGTATGCCGAACCCCCGGGTGTATTCAACCCTGACCTCTGTCCCCGGCCCCTTCGGCGCCATCATGACCACCGTGATGTCCTTCCGGACCTGCATACCCTCTTCAACGATGTTGAAGCCGTGCGAGTACCAGAGGGCCGAACCCTTCTTCATGAGAGGCATGATGGCGCTGACGACATGAGTGTGCTGCTTGTCAGGGGTGAGATTCCCTACGAGATCAGCGGTCGGGATAAGCTCCTCGTAGGTTCCGACTTTGAAGCCGTTCTCGGTCGAATTCTTCCAGGAGGGCCGTTTCTCGGCGATGGCTTCCTTGCGAAGCGCATAGCTCACGTCCAGCCCGGAATCCCGGAGGTTAAGGCCTTGGTTGAGTCCCTGAGCGCCGCAGCCGACGATGACGATCTTCTTGCCCTTCAGTACGGCGACTCCGTCGGAAAGTTCGGATTTTTCCATGAAGCGACAGGTCCCCAATTGAGTGAGCGCGGAACGGAAAGGCAACGAATTGAAGTAGTTCATGTCTATTCTCCTTCCAAAATCTAGATTAGGTATATCCCAGAATATTTGATGCGTAAAGTGAAATATTATCACTCTACTGCTGACATATAGGAATATATGTTTTTCAAGGCATAGATGCTCAAAAATATTTTGGATACAATCGATATTATGCCGATAGCCTCTACGCTCATCCTGGCTGCCCTTCTATTCGTCGTCCCCGCCGGTCGGTTGCCGGCGCAAACGACGCCCGACAGCCTTCCCCTACGTGTGGCGTACGATGACAATTACCCGCCGTATTCTTTCAAATCCGCTTCAGGCGAGAATCAAGGCATCATCCCGGACCAATGGAAGGAATGGTCTTCAGCCACAGGACGGCCCGTCACGCTTTTGCCGATGAAATGGGATGACTGCATCACAGTGATGGAAGCGGGCGGAGCGGACGTTCTGGACAGCGTTTTCGAGACTGCCGAACGGAAAAAGACCTACGATTTCCTTCCCCCCTATGCGGTGATCAAGGTGCCGGTGTTCATCCACGAATCCATATCCGGTATCTCCGATCCGAAGGATCTCCGCGGATTCCGCGTCGCTGTGAAGGCCGGAGATGCAAGCATAACCGAACTCAGGAAATCGGGCATCGACGACCTGGTGGAATACCCCGATTACGAAGCCATCGTGAAAGCCGCAGCTGATTCAGCGGTGAAAATCTTCTGCATCGATAAGCCGCCAGCGCAGTATTACCTGTACAAATACAAGCTCGACAGATCCTTCAGGAGTGCCATCGATCTGTATACGGGCGAATTCCACCGGGCGGTCAGGAAGGACAGGAAACCGCTGCCGGACGGTTCCGATCTCTATGCGGTCCTGAAGGCCGGATTCGATTCCATTCCTGCGGCGGAGTACCGGGAGATTGAGCGTCGATGGTTCGGTTCGGCTATCGACAGCCATTTGGATCCGGCCGTCATCATGGCGGTCGGCGGCTCGGTCGCTTTTCTCGTTTGCATCCTTGCCGCCTTCACCCTCATTCTCAGGAAGCAGGTCGCGGGAAAGACGCGGGAGCTTTCGGAGAAAGCCGCGGATCTGGAGGCGAGCGAACGGAAGAACCGCGCGTTCATCCAGACGCTTCCGGATCTATTCATCATCATGGACCGTGAATGCAGGTATATTGAATGCAAGACTGCGAACCCCGAGTTGCTGGAACGACCTGAATCCGATCTGCTCGGCAGGACGCCGGAGGAGATGGGCTTCAATCCGGGCTTCGTCGCGCTCCTGCTATCGTCCGTCCGGCAGGCCCTTGACGGGGATGAAGTCGTCGTATGCGAATACGAACTCGACGTCATCGCCGGGAAAAGGCATTTCGAGGCCCGGATCGTGAAGATGGATAAGGACAAGGCGCTCGTAATCGTCAGGGACATTACTGCAAAGACGATCGCCGAAAGGAAAATCAAGGACTCCTTGCTCGAAAAGGAAATCCTGTTGAAGGAAGTCCACCACCGGGTGAAAAACAACATGCAAGTCGTCTCGAGCCTCATCCAGCTCCAGGCGTCGACCCTTCGGCATGAGGAAGACAGGCTGCTGTTGAGCGAGACCCAGCAACGCATCAAGACGATGGCCCAGATCCATGAGTCGCTGTACCGATCGGACGACTTGGGTTCTATCGATGCGGCCAGCTACATCGGAGCGATCGTGGAGGATCTCAAGCTCGCCTATATGGATACCTCCGGATCGGTTCGGATTGATCTGGAACTTGAAAGCGCCGAATGTAGCATGGATGAGGCGGTTCCGCTCGGCTTGATCGTAAACGAAATCGTTTCGAACAGCTTCAAGTACGCCCTTTCCGGCCGGAAAGGCGCGGCGATGACGGTCCTATTCAGGAAGAATGCCGACGGGAAACAGCTTCTTGCCATCGGCGACAACGGCCCAGGCCTGCCGGAAGATTGGGAAGCAAAGGCGAACTCGACGTTGGGGTTAACTCTGGTGAAGCTGCTCGCCGCCCAGCTGAAGGGCGAACTCACGATCACGAGGACGAACGGCACCCGCATGGAACTCGTGTTCTGATCTCGGTAATTCCTCATTGTTGACGAACGGGAAACAATGAACCGGGCCATTGCACGATATTCATTTTTCAGCCTATCCTCGTCATATGGATTTCCACGAACTGGAGGCGTTCATAGCTCTTTCCCGCTGCCTGCACTTCGCCCGGGCGGCAGCTTCCGTGCACACGAGCCCTTCCGGCCTTAGCCGGCTACTCGCTCGTCTGGAGGAAGAACTCGGCGTCCGTCTCTTCGAGCGTGACACCCGAAGAGTCGAACTGACCGCGGAGGGACAGACCTTCCAGGCCTTCGCGGCGGAAAGCCTCCACCGCCGTGAAGAACTCCGGCTTCGCCTCGGCGCCGGAGACGGGAAACTTCGCGGCTTCCTAAAAGTCTATGCCTCCGTGACCGCCTGCTACTCTATCCTTCCTCCCTTCGCCGCGGCCCTCGCCGCCCGCCATCCCGAGCTCCGGCTATCGGTCGAAACCGGCGACCCGGCCGGCGCCGTTGAGATCATTCGGGAAGGGCGAGCTGAACTCGCCCTGGCAGCCCTTCCGGCGGAAGGCTTTCCCGACCTTGATTGCTTCTCCGTCCGCCGCACGCCCCTCGTTCTCGCATCCTCCAGCGACGGACCCTTCGGGAACCTCAACCTCGGGCACGATTCACGGATCGCGGAACCGGCTATGTCCCCGGCCGATCAGGACATCCGGTTGAGAGAAGTGCTGGTTTCGGTGCCGCTCATCCTGCCGCGGACCGGCCTCGCCCGCGAACGCATCGATCGATGGACGCGTGAACGGAACTTCAAGCCGATCATCGCAGCGGAGAGCGCCGGGAACGAGGCAATCCTCGCTCTTGCCCGCCTCGGCCTGGGGTTGGCCCTTGTACCCCGTCTCGTCCTGGAAAACGGCCCCTTCGCGGAAGGCCTCGTACTGTACGACGCCGGACCGGCCTTCGGAGAATACGACATCGGTTTCGTACTTCGATCCGCAGCCGGAGGACCGGAGGCCGGAAAGCATCTCCGTATGGCCATTGGAGAGCTCCTCCCGCTCACCTATCCCGAAGGAGCCTGGAGGACATTCGATCGCACGAAAAAGGAAAAGCCGTGAACGCGGAACCCCTCGTCCTCTTCCGCGATTGCAGCGTGGGGAACGCGCTGCACCCCGTGCTTCCGTCGGTATCATGGAAACTCCTTCCGAAGGAAAGCTGGATCATCACCGGCCCGAACGGGGGCGGGAAAAGCGCGCTGGCAGCGGCCATCGCCGGAAGGATACCCATCGTTCCGGCCGAAGGCGGCGAAGCGCGGAATGCCTTCGCGGGCCGGGCCATGCTAGTCTCTTTCGAAGAAGCCGCAGCCCTCATCGAGAGCGAACGGGCGAATGACGAATCCGATTTCGTCGAAGGCGGCATCGATCAGGGAACGACGGTAAGGTTGTTCCTTTTCCGTTCCCTCCCGCCCGAGCAGACTCTCCTCCATCCCCTTGGCGACAATCTGGAGAACCATGCGTCGGTACGGATTTGCGGCATCGGACTGATACTGGATCGCGGGCTAAAGCGGCTTTCGACCGGCGAGATCCGCCGCGCACTCCTCTGCCGCGCCTTGTCATCGGGTAAAAGCCTCATCGTCCTTGACGACCCCTACGAAGGACTCGATGCAGCTTCGCGCGATGCTCTTGCGGGACTCCTCGACAGGTTATCAATCGATCAGGTGGATGCCTTCGCGGATTCCAATCAGGGGACAGAGCTCATCGTTGTGCTGGATCGATGGGAACGCATTCCCGCCGGAACGAACCGCGTCGTGGAACTGAGGGATAGGGCTATCTCATACAACGGTGGAAGGGAAGGATACGAAGCCATCATCGCTTCCCGCGCAGCTTCGCGAGCCGAGCCGACCGAAACGTCCGCAAACGGAACGCTCTACGAGGAACTCCGGGAGGCTGAAGAACAGGCCGGGACCCTCGCCGGCATACGATCGGCGGGGACAGACCAGGAAGACAAGAACAGCGAAGCGCTCGTCGAAATGCGGAACGTTACCGTTGCTTGGTCAGGATGCAGGGTGCTTGACCGCGTGAATTGGAGGGTCTTGCCGGGAGAGCACTGGCTGATCCGCGGGCCGAACGGAAGCGGAAAGACCACCCTGCTGGAACTCATCGCGGGGGACAATCCTCAAGCGTTCTGCAACGATGTGCGCATCTTCGGCCTGAGGCGAGGTAGCGGGGAGACGGTCTGGGAGCTCAAAGCCCGCATGGGCATCGTCTCCTACCGGCTGCACCTGGAATACCGCTACATGAACGACAATAGCTTGCTCGAGGTGCTCGTCTCCGGCTTCCACGATTCGATCGGCCTTTACCGCCAGCCGGGAGATTCGGAGCTCCAGATCGCCGGCCGCTGGCTCGCGCTCACGGGATTCGAAGGAAGGGGAGAAGAACGCTTCGGCGGCTTGTCCTTCGGGGAGCAACGGGCCGTCCTCGTCGCGCGGGCGGCGATCAAGGGACCGGAACTCCTCATCCTCGACGAGCCATGCCATGGACTGGACGATGAGCACCGCAGACGGATACTAGGACTCCTGTCCGCCATCGCCGAGCGGGGCGGAACGACGCTCCTGCACGTGACCCACGATCCGACCGAGGTGCTGCCCTGCGAAAAACGGATACTCGAACTCAGGCCGGGCAGCGATCCGTCATGGGTCGTCCTTTCGGGGACATAGCCGCCGGACCCGCCGGACCCGCCGGGTCCGGCGGGGACAGAGCCTAGAATTTTTCCAAGGTCGAGAGGCCGTGGTCCTGGACAATTTTCAGTCCGTGCGCGATATCTTCCACCTTGAAAATTACGACGGCTTTCTCCTTGGATCCCTCCAGCGAGGCGTACAGGTACTCGATGTTGACGCCGGTATCCTTGAAGAGCTCCATCACCTTGGCCAGGCTGCCCGGCTCGTCCGGTATCTCCACAGCCAGCACGTCGGTGACGCGGGCGGTGAATCCGGCGTTGGCCACTGCGGCGAGGGCGACGTCGGGCTTGTCGGCGATGATGCGCAGGATGCCGAAATCGGCCGTGTCGGCGATCGAGATAGCCCGGATGTTGACGCCCGCCTTCGCGATTACCCTCGTGACCTCGGCGATGCGCCCCGCATTGTTCTCAAGAAATATGGAAATCTGCTGAATCTGCATACGTTCCTCCTTAGATCTTGCGCTTGTCGATGACGCGCTTCGCCTTGCCGATCGATCTCTCGATGGTCTTCGGCTCCACGAGCTTGACCTTCAGTGCGATGCCGAGCTTGGACTTCATCACGTTCTCTATCCGCGAGCGCAGGACTTCCAGGCCCCGCGTCTCGTCCGAGAAGAACTCGCGTTTCACTTCGACCTGGAGCTCGACCTCGTCCAGGTGCGTCGGACCGCGGTCGACGACGATGAGGTAGTGGGGGTCCGTCCCTTCGATCTCGATGAGCGCATGCTCGATCTGGCTCGGGAAGACGTTGACGCCGCGGATGATGAGCATGTCGTCGGTGCGGCCGAAAAGGCGGTTCATCCTGACGGTGGTCCGCCCGCAGGAGCAGGGATCCCGACGGAGGAAGGTGATGTCGCGGGTGCGGTATCGAAGCAGCGGAGTTCCTTCCTTCAACAAGGTAGTGAACACGAGTTCGCCTTTTTCCCCTTCGCCCAGGACGCGTCCGGTCTCCGGGTCGATGATCTCGGCGAAAAAGAGGTCCTCGTTGACATGCAGACCGTCCTTCGCCTCGCATTCGAAAGCCACGCCGGGACCGGTGATCTCGGTCAGGCCGTAGATGTCGAAGGCATCGATACCGTATTTCGCTTCGATCTCCTTGCGCATGTTCTCGCTCCAGGGTTCGGCGCCGAAGCAGCCTGCCCTGAGTTTCATTCCCTTCAGGTCGTAGCCGGTCTCGGCGGCTTCCTCGGCCATGAACAGGGCATAGGAAGGGGTGCAGGTCAGCATGGTGGAGCCGAAAGCCTTCATCGTCATAAGCTGCTTCTGCGTATTGCCCGAGGACATGGGGATGATGTTGGCGCCGAGGCTCTTGGCTCCGTAGTGGACGCCGAGCCCTCCGGTGAACAATCCGTAACCGTAGCAATTCTGTACCGTGTCGTTGCGGCAGCCGCCCGCCCCCGCAAGGGTACGCGCCATCGCCTCGCCCCAGGCCTCGACGTCGTTCCGCGTGTACGCATCGACGACGGGAACGCCCGTCGTGCCGGAGGACATGTGTATCTCCTCGACCTCCGACTCGGGGCAGGCGAGAAGTCCGTACGGGAAGGTCTCTCGCAGGTCGTCTTTCGTGGTGAACGGGAGAAGCGCGATGTCCGCGAGGCTCCGGATGTCCTTTGGTTTGACGCCCGCCGCATCCAGCTTGGCCCGGTAGAACGGAACCTTCCCGTAAAGCTTCTCCACGAGATTCTTCAGCCGCGCGAACTGCAGCGCGCTCCGCGCGCCGGTTTCCATCGACTCGTATTCCGGATTGAATATCATTTGACCACCTCGAATAATATTAAGAGCTCTCGCGGAGGCACGGAGACGCAGAGGATACCAGAATCGGGGAAGGCACCCCCTCATGGTGTCCCGCCCCATCTCCATTCAGATTTCCGTTCCCTTGGCGTGTTTTCGCCTTCGAGTGAGCATCCTTCATCGTATCAGACGTCCTTGGGTCTTGAGTCGACAACGCGTTTGGCCTTTCCCTCGGATACCGGGAGGGCGCCCGGCTCGTGGAGTTCCACGTGCGGATTGATGGAGATCGAAGCCTGCAGGGTTTTCCGTATGCGCTCCCTCAGGGCGTTAAGCGGCCGCGCATCGTCCATGAAGATGTCGGGGCCGACTTCGGTCTTGACGGTCAGCCGGTCCAAAGCCCCGTCCTTCTCCACCACGATGAGGTAGTTGTTGCCCACCTCGCCCATAGCCATGATCACCTCCTCTATCTGGGAGGGAAAGACGTTCACGCCGTTGATGATGAGCATGTCGTCGGTACGGCCTGTGATGCGCCTGATGCGCCGGTGCGTGCGCCCGCAGGGACAGACCTCGGTGTAGAACGAAGTGAGATCCCGGGTGCGGTACCTGAGTATGGGGGTCGCCTCCCGGCACAGTATCGTGAGCACCAATTCGCCCGTCTCGCCCTCGGGCAGGACTTCCAGGGTGTCCGGATCGACGATTTCGGCGATATAGCCGTCCTCCCAGAGGTGCATGCCGTCCTTCGCCTGGCATTCGAAGGCGACGCCGGGGCCGTTCATTTCCGAAAGGCCGTAGGAATTGTACACGTCGACCGCCAGGAGTTTTTCGATCCGCCGCCGCGTATCCTCGGAATAGGGTTCGGCGCCCGCGAAAGCTTTCCTGAGGGCCAGCTCGGACCGGGCGACGCCCTCCTCCTCCATCTTGGATTGCACGTGAAGCAGGAAGCTCGGCGTCGCGTGGACGACCGTCGTCCCGAAATCCTTCATGAGGCGGAATTGCCGCGCGGTGTTGCCCGGTCCCGAAGGGATCACGAGCATGCCGACTTCTTCCGCCCCGTAATGGAAGCCGAGTCCGCCGGTGAAAAGCCCGTAGGTGATCATGTTCTGGAATACGTCGCTTCTTGTACAGCCTGTGGAATATATGGAACGGGCGACGTACGACGACCACCGCTCCAGGTCCTTCTTGGCGAAGTAGATGGTCGTCGGCACGCCGGTTGTCCCGCTCGAGGCGTGCAGGCGGATGATTTCGTCTTTTGGCACGGCGAGCATTCCGTAGGGAAAGGCGGCGCGGAGATCGCCCTTGGTGGTGAAAGGGATCCGTCTCAGGTCCGCCTGGGTCCTGAAATCCTCCGGTCCCCCGATGCCCGCCTCGGCAAGCCGGGCGGCGTAGAAGGGCGACCCGAATGCCCGTACTACCGCGGCGCGCAGGGAGGAGAGCTGGAAGGCTTCCAGGTCCCCGCGCGGGAGGGTCTCCGTTTCCTTGTCCCAGTACTGGTAGGTCACTTCGCCCGTCCTCCGCGCCCCGGCTCCGCGGCGCCGCGGCCGAGCCTGAAAGCCTTCCTGTTGGCCTCTATGACTCCCGGATCCTTCGACGCGAACATTTCGCAGATCGTCCCCTCCAACTCGTCGGCCGAAACCGGCAGGAAATGGGATGCGGCGCCGACCATCACCATGTTGACGGCGCGCGCGAGCCCCGCCTCCTTGGCGAGGGTCTCGGCTTCCACGAGACGCGAAAGGGGAAAGCGCAGGATCGCGGCGTGGATGGTCGCGAGTTCGGGATAGTCGGGAATGTTGACGAAGGGCTCCGCGGCGCTCACGAGGGCTCCGTCGGCGGCCAACCATGCCGCATAGCGCAGGCTCTCCACCGGTTCCATCGCGATGATGAGGTCGGCGCCTCCGCGCGGCACAAGGTCGGAAGCTATGTCCCCGTCGGAGATTCGCAAATGCGCCAGCACCGCGCCGCCGCGTTGGGACATGCCGTGGACTTCGGATTGCCTAACCGAAAAACCTGCGGAAATCGCCGTGCGCGCGATTATGGCGGCGATGGACAGGACGCCCTGCCCTCCCACGCCGGCGAGTATCACGTCCTTCTTCATGCGCGCGCTCCTTCGGCACCGGTCGTCGGCGATTCCGCATCTTCGCAGGCGGCAATGCCGCGCGCCTTCGCGGCTTCCGTCTTCTTACGCTTTTTGAAGGCTTCGATGCATTCGCGTTTGAAGATGACCACCGAAAGTCCGCGGTACTCGATCTCCGCGCGGAGCGCGGCGACGTTCGCCTCCAGGCTGGGCTTTTTGGCTTCCAATTCGAGCACGTGGGCTCCATCCACTCCGAGGCCGCGGACGAGAGCGGGAAGCCGCGCCGAAGGCAGTATGGTTTCCTGGCAACCGGTCATCGCGACGATCGAATTGTCCATGATCACGAGGGTCATGCTCGTATTCGCCGCCGCAGCGTCGATGAGCGGCGAGAGGCCCGAATGGAGGAATGTCGAGTCTCCGATCACCGCAACGACGTTTTCGATTCCCGCGTCCGCGGCGCCCTTGGCCATGCTGACCGAAGCCCCCATGCAGACGATGGTTTCGGGAACCGCCAACGGAGGCAGGGCGCCGAGGGCATAGCAGCCGATGTCCGCGGTGATCGCGACCGAGGCTTTCCCTTCGACCGCGCGCTTGATCGTCTCGTAGCTGTCCGTGTGGGGACAGCCCTGGCAGAGCTGGGGCGGCCGGCCGGGAAGCCTCGGAATATCGACGGCGACGGAAAGGCGCGGGGACAGACCCAAGGCCGCGCGCACGTTGTCCGGATCCAGCTCGCCCGCCCGGGGGAGGCTGCCGTCCAGCTTGCCGGAAACGACCAGCGGCTGTTCGAGGACGCCGCGGAGCCTTTCCTCCACGAGGGGCATGCCCTCTTCGATCACGAGCACGCGCCCGGCACCTTCACAGAGCTTCCTCAGTGAGGCCGTCGGCAGAGGATAGGCGCCGATATGCAGGCGCGCGGGCTCCCTGCCACCGCGGGAAGCGACGAAATCGGCCAGGTTTTCCTCGTAGTAGTTGCCGCCGAGCCCGGTGGTCACGACCGCCAGGCTGCGGTCGCGGCCTTCGAGTTCCAGCCGGTTCGCCGGGTGGGCTTGGGACCAGGCGAGCATGTCCGGCTGCTTCCCGAGCAGGAGCTCGTAGCGTTTGCGGGCATAGGCGGGGAGCAGCATCCAGGCCGTCCTGTCGACCGCCTTGGAGAGGGGATTCTGGGGGCGTGCCTTCGCGACGCGGACACCCGAGCGGGCATGGGACAGGCGGGTCGTCAGCCGGAGCACCACGGGAACGGAAAGGCGCTCGGACAGGTCGAATGCCTCGCGGGTCATCTCGTAGGCTTCCTGCTGGTTCCGCGGCTCCAGGCAGGGAACAAGGGCGAAGGCCGCGTAGAAACGGGAATCCTGCTCGTTCTGCGAACTGTGCATGCCCGGATCGTCGGCGACCGCGATCACGAGGCCGCCCTTGATTCCCAGCAGCGAGCCGTTGATGAAGGGATCGGCGGCTACGTTCAGGCCGACGTGCTTCATGGTGACGAGGGAGCGGCGGCCTGCGAATGAGACTCCGAGTGCGGCTTCCATGGCCGTCTTCTCGTTCGCGCACCAGACGGCTCTCGGTCCCCCTTCATCGAATTCCGCGATGAGGCGCTCCAGGATTTCAGTGGAAGGAGTGCCGGGATAGCCGTAGGAGGCGGTTACACCCGCGTGTATCGCGCCGAGGGCGACTGCCTCGTCGCCGAGTAAGGCTTGGTCTTGCATGGCGTCCAGCTTACCTGCCATTAATGGCGGTGTCGAGCGGTTTTTTCATCCCGCGGCTCCGGCGGCTCCGGCGGCTCCCGCGGATCCGGCGGCTTCGCAAAGGATGGGCCGAAGGGGACCAGCGCGAAGGCGGAGGCGAAGCATTGCCAGTCATCAGGATATATTCAAGGGCCAGGGAAATGATGTCCGACACCGTTCTCTCCTTCCGCGGGGTTTGGCGATTCCGCGCATTCTACCATCGTTCCGCGCGGGGCGCGACTCGTTTTGTTCCTTTCGGTAGAAACGCCCCTCAGCGCTCTCTGCCTGGGATTATCTATTTTCTCCAAAATGTTTCTAATGTATTGACGGAACCGCTGTGCGATGAGACTATGGAGATAACATGGTATACACACCCTTCATCTGGCCGCTCATCGTCGCGGCTATTGCCTGTGTATTTCTCGCGCTGTACTCCGGGCGTTTCCCGGACGTACCTGCCGCGCGCCCCTTCGGCGCGATGATGTGGCTCGGCGTACTGTGGACGATGATCTATGCGGCGAACCTCATCACGGACATCATGGCCATCCGCATCCCCCTGTCCAATATAATGTACATTCCGACGCGCCTCATGCCGCCGGCCATACTCGCGCTGGCGCTCGAATACACCGGAAACGAGCGTTGGATCACGCGCCGGAATGCGGCTCTCGCGCTCGCGATTCCTGTCGTTTCGATCGCCTTTTCCCTCACGAGCCCCTTGCACAGGTTATTTCGCTACGATTTCGTCATGGACCTTTCTTCGACCATGCCCGTGTTGCGCTACCGGGGAGGTCTCGTCTACCAGATCAGCACTCAATACGGCAATGCCCTGGTCCTCATCGCACTCGGCTTCCTCGCGACGGCGCTTGTCCGTTCCAAGCTCCGCAAGGAGAACACCGCGCTCATATTCATCGGGATACTCGTCCCGGTCACGATCAACATCCTTTTCGGCATGGGCATCACGCCCATCGCCGGCTACAGCTTCGCGCCGAGTTCCATCATCGTCACCGGCGCCGCATACATCCTGGCCTTGTACCGGTTCAAGCTCTTCGGCATCGCGCCTATCGCGCGGAACGCCGTCGTGGACAGTATCGCTGATCTGGCGGTCGTCATGGACAACCGCCGGCACATCGTCGACCTGAACCACGCCGCCCGGCGGGCCTTCGGCCTGGAAGCGAAAACCGCGCTCGGTTTCGGCCCCGACAAGCTATGTCCCCCGTGGAGCGGCATTTTCTCGCGTTTCGACGAGATCGCTTCGGGAAGCTCGAGCCTCCCGGTCGAAACCTCAGCCGGGCGGCGTGACTTCGACCTCTCCATCTCGAAGGTCCTCGACACCCATGGGCGCCTGCTCGGCAGGCTCTTCCTGCTTCATGACGTGACCGAAAAGCAGAAGACCGAAGAGAAAATTCGCCGCCTTCTCGCGGAGAAGGATCTGCTGCTTCGGGAAGTGCACCACCGCATCAAGAACAACATGAGCGTGGTGGCGAGCATGCTTTCCCTGCAGTCACATTCGGTATCGCCGAGGAGCGCGGGCGAGACTCTGCTGGAAGCGAGGCAGAGGATCGTGAGCGTGATGATACTGTACGACAAGCTGTATCGTTCCGTGGACGTCGGAGCGCTGAACGTCTGTGAGTACCTCTCTCCCCTGGTGGATTCCATCGTCGCGAATCTGCGCGGGCCAGTCCCCGTCACCGTCGAAAAGGACATCGAAGACTTCAAGCTCGACGCGAATACCCTGTTCGCCCTGGGGATCATCGTCAACGAACTCATAGCGAATTCCCTGAAGCATGCCTTCACCGGCCGGCTGGAAGGCCGCATATGGGTGCGAGGGGCGCTGCGGGACGGCAAGGCGGTCATCGAGATAGCCGACGACGGCGCGGGCTTCGATGTCGGCCTGACCGCCGGGTCCCAGGGTTTCGGACGCATGCTCGTCGATCTCCTGGTCCAGCAGATCACGGGTACGATGAAGGTCGAAGGGTCCCAAGGCACCCGATATACCATCGAAATCGTGCCTTCGGCCTACCCGTCGCAAACGAACCTGAATTAGCGCGGACAGGCAGGGCTATTCCTCAGCGGTCGCGTATTTGAGTATCAGTTCCTGGGTAGCCGTCCCGCGGGGCAGATCGCAGGCGATGCGCCCGCCGGCGAGCACGAGGGCCCGATCGCAGAGGCCGAGGATCTCCTCGATATCGGACGATATGAGAAGCACGGAAGCGCCCTTCGCCACGAGTTCCGCGATGGCGTTGTAGATGTCTATTTTGGACGCGACGTCTATTCCGCGGGTCGGCTCGTCCATGATGTAGATCCTGGACCGGCGCGCCAGTGATCGGGCCACCGCTACTTTCTGCTGGTTTCCTCCCGAATATTCGTCCGGCTTGTCGCTCGGACGGCCCGGTTTCATTGAAAGCCGCTGCGAATAATCCTTGACGAGGCTTTTCATGAATCGTCCGTCCAGGCCCGCCGCGCCCCGAAAACGGCGCAGGGACGAGATCGTGATGTTGAGGACCAAATCCTGCCGGTGCAGTATCGAATTCTCGCTTCGGTCCTCGGGCACCAGCGCGATGCCGCGCATGAGGGCGTCCTCGGGTCCCTTCAGGACCACTTGTTGCCCGTCGATCAGGATGGATCCCGAGGAAGGTGCGGTCGCGCCGAAGAGGCACTGGGCAAGACGGGTCCTTCCCGAACCCATGAGGCCCGTGATTCCGAGGATCTCGCCCTTGCGCAGGGAAAAATCGACACCGCGCAGGATGTCGCCGCTCCGCAAATCGCGGGCCTCCAGGACCGTGCGGCCTTTCGTCCCCCCCAGGCGCGGATATCGTTCCGTCATGATCCGTCCCGTCATCATGCGCACGAGGGAATCCCGGTCCAGCGAGCTCACGCCCCGCGTTTCCACGATCCGGCCCTGGCGCACCACCGAGACCCTGTCGCCGATCTTGAATATCTCGTCAAGACGGTGCGATACGTAGAATACGCCGACGCCCCGGTCCTTGAGCCTCCGCACGATGGAGAACAGGATCTCGCGCTCCGGTTCGGCCATCGCCGCGGTCGGTTCGTCGAAGGCTACGACCTTCCAGTTCCCGACGCAGGACTTGGCCGCCTCCAGCAAATGGCGCTGCGCGTAACCGAGGGTGCCGACGCCGGCGCGCGGATCGATCCGTATCTGAAGATCGCGCAGGAGGCGGGCTCCGTCATCCTGCAGACGCAGTTCGTCGATGGCGCCCCACCGCGTCCGGGGAAGATGGTCGAAGAAGAGGTTTTCGGCGACCGAAAGGTTGTCGAAGAGCTGGAGCTCCTGGGGGCGGTACATCACCCCGCGCGCCTGCGCGTCCGGGATGCCCGAGAATCGGGTCTCGGTGCCGAGGTAGCGCATCGATCCCCCATCGAAGCCGTACACTCCGGCGATGAGCTTCATGATCGAGGATTTGCCCGACCCGTTTTCGCCCACCACCATATGCACTTCCGAGGGAACGAGGTCGAGGTTCACATCTTCGAGCACGAATCCGTCGCGGAAGGTTTTCCTGACGCCGGCGAGCTGGAGGAGTTTCTCCATCCGCCTATACCGTCCCTTCCACCACGTCCAGGGCCGTGAACACCCTGACGTTGGATCTGAACAGGAGCTGTTTCGTCTCCGCGGCTACGTCGCGATCGGTCACCACCGTATCCCCCTGCGCCGCGGCGCCGAAACGGTAGAACGCATTCCGTTCGAAGCGTCCGGAAGAACAGAGTATCACGAATTCGCGGGATCGGAGCCGCGCTTCCCTGATCAGGGCGGCCCGCTGCTGGGTGGAGGCCGACAATTCAAGGGCGTCGCCGAATCCGTCGACGACGGCGAAGAGCCGGTCGACGTGGAAACGCTGGAGGTCGTCCTGGGCGAGCGGACCATAGGCGGCCAGGTCATCCCCGTCGATCTCGCCGCCGAGCAGGACCGCGCGGTTGGCCTTCTGGCATGCCACTTCCCGGGCTATGACCAGGTCGTTGGTGAGTACCGTCACCATCGAACGGGGGGACAGAGCCCGCGCGAGGGCGCGGGTCAGCTTCCCGCCGGTCAGCATGACCGTGTCCCCGTCGGCCACCAGGCGCGCGGCCAGTTCCCCGATCTCGCGCGAAGGCCGGTCGTCGCCGTCATCCGCGGAAAGGGAACCGAGCGGATCCGCGCCGGGGGACATAGCATCCCGCCGCCCCGCGCTCATGTCAACATAGGCATCGTCCCGATCGTGGCCGTCGATGACCACGGCGCCCCCGTGGGTCCGCACAAGAAAGCCTTCGTGCTCGAGCTTTTCGAGATCCCGGCGCACCGTCACTTCGGAAACATCGAGCAGGCCGCTGAGGGCGTGCACCTCCGCCTGGCGGTGCTCTACGAGGTAATTGCGGATAAGGCGAAAACGCTCTACGGCGAACATGGGGGGCCGCCCTCCCGAGCGACGCGTCCACTATAGCCCCTCGGCGGCCATCCGGCAACGAAAATCAAAAAAATGTTCGAAATGATCGCATTCGAACATTTTAAGGACCAGCACATCGATTTTATTTGACATATTCACGGAACCGATTTACGATTCGGACACATACGAAAGCGTTCGTATGCAATCCGCTCAAAAACGGCGAAATTGCAATCTAACGCGAAAGATTCCGATCAAAGGAGAACTCGATGAAAAGGATCCTTTCCCTTTCCGCCATCGCCCTCGCAGCAGCCCTCGTGGCCGCGCCCCTGTTCGCCGCCGGCCAGCAGGCTTCGGGAGCCAAGCAGCTCATCGTCGGCATCGCCATGCCCACCCAGTCTTCCCAGCGCTGGATCCAGGACGGCGGCAACATGAAGAAGATCCTCGAAGAGCGCGGCTATAAGGTCGACCTCCAGTACGCCGAGGACAACATCGACGCCCAGGTCGCCCAGCTGGAGAACATGATCACGAAAGGCGCGAACTGCCTGGTCATCGCTTCCATAGACGGCGAGTCGCTCACCAACGTCCTGGAGAAGGCCGCGGCTTCCAAGATCCCCGTCATCGCCTACGACCGCCTCATCCGCAACAGCGCGAGCGTCTCCTACTATGCGACCTTCGATAACTACAAGGTCGGAGTCCAGCAGGGCAGCTACATCGTCGACAAGCTCGGGCTGAAGGACGGCAAGGGTCCCTTCAACGTCGAGATCTTCGCCGGTTCCCCCGACGACAACAACGCCTACTTCTTCTTCAACGGCGCCATGGATCAGCTGAATCCCTACATCAAGAGCGGCAAACTCGTCGTGAAGTCCGGCCAGACCGACTTCGCCAAAGTCGCCACCCTCCGCTGGGACGGCGCCACCGCCCAGCAGCGCATGGACAACGTGCTGACCGCCTTCTACACCGGCGCCAACGTCGACGCGGTCCTGTCCCCCTACGACGGTATCTCCATCGGAATCCTGTCCTCGCTCAAGAGCGTCGGCTACGGCAAGGGCGGCAAGAAGCTCCCGATCGTGACGGGCCAGGACGCCGAGCTGCCCTCGATGAAGTCCATCCTCGCCGGCGAGCAGACCCACACCGTGTTCAAGGACACCCGGACCCTCGCCAAGCGCGCGGCGAACATGGTCGACGCAGTGCTCCAGGGCAAGGACGCCGAAGTCAACGACACCAAGACCTATGACAACGGCAAGAAGGTCGTCCCCTCTTTCCTGGAAATCCCGGTTTCCGTGGACATCACCAACTACAAAGAGGCCCTGATCGATACCGGCTACTACACCGCGGACCAGCTGAAGTAGTACAATAGATCCGATTCCTGAAGGGTCCCGCGGGGACAGAGCCCATACGGGTTCCGTCCCCCGCGGGACCTGACCATACCAAGGCGGAAGAGATGTCCGATATCCTGCTCGAAATGATCGATATCACAAAAACCTTCACCGGCATCCGCGCCCTCGACCGTGTCAGCCTCGCCGTCAAGGACGACGAGATACACGCGCTCGTCGGCGAAAACGGAGCCGGAAAGTCGACGCTCATGAAGGTCCTCAGCGGCGTGTATCCCCACGGCAGCTACGAAGGGCGCATACTCATCAGCGGCCATGAATGCCGCTTCAGGGATATCGGGGACAGCGAGCGCCTCGGCATCGTCATCATCCATCAGGAGCTCGCCCTCATCCCCAACCTCTCCATCGCGGAAAACATTTTCCTAGGAAACGAACGGGCCAGGAACGGCGTGATCGACTGGGACAGGACGGTCTCGGTCGCCCAGGACCTTCTCCGCAAGGTCGGCCTGGACGAAAACCCGAATTCCCTCATCGCCGACATCGGCGTCGGCAAGCAGCAGTTGGTCGAAATCGCCAAGGCCCTCTCCAAAAACGTGAAACTACTCATCCTCGACGAGCCCACCGCGGCGCTCAACGACGAGGAAAGCAATAAGCTGCTCGAACTTCTCGCGGAGCTGAAAGCCCACGGCGTCACCTCCATCCTCATTTCGCATAAACTGAACGAAGTGACCAGGGTCGCCGATGCGGTCACCGTGATCAGGGACGGCAGGGTCATCGAAACCCTGGACAACAACGGCCGCGCGGTTGACGAGGATCGCATCATCAAGAGCATGGTCGGCCGCGAGATCCTGGACCGCTTCCCCGCCCGCGTGCCGGACATCGGCGCCGTCGTCCTCAAAGTCGAGGGCCTGACCGCTTACGACCCGCTTAACGAAGGGCGCATGACGGTGAAGAACGTCTCGTTCGAATTGAGGAAGGGCGAAGTCGTCGGCTTCGCGGGCCTCATGGGCGCGGGCAGGACCGAGATCGCGATGAGCATCTTCGGAAGAAGCTACGGCGTGAAGCACTCCGGGACCATCCTGAAGAACGGCGTGCCCGTCAGGACCAACAACGTCGGCGAGGCGATCGACGCGGGCATCGCCTACGTGACGGAAGACCGGAAAAACTACGGTCTCGTCCTGCTGGACGACATCAAGACGAACGTCACCCTCGCGAGCCTGTCCAAGGTAAGCGAACGCGGCGTGATCGACGAGAACCGCGAGAACGTGGCGGCCGGAGTGTACCGGGACAAGCTCAGGATCAAGTGCGCGGGACTGGATCAGCGGGTGGAAAGCCTTTCGGGCGGAAACCAGCAGAAGGTCGTCCTCGGGAAGTGGATCATGTCGGATCCCGACGTGCTCATCCTGGACGAGCCCACGCGCGGCATCGACGTCGGCGCGAAATACGAGATCTATACCATCATCAACAAGCTGGTTGCCGAGGGAAAGACCATCCTGATGATTTCCTCGGAAATGCCCGAGCTGCTGGGGATGTGCGACAGGATCTACGTCGTCACCGAGGGAGAGATCGCGGGCGAACTGGCCCGCTCGGAAGCCAGCCAGGAAAGCATCATGAAATGCATCATGAGCCATCGACGCAAGGACAAGCGGCGCGCCGCGTCCTGATCCAAGGAGAGGAAAGTGGGAAAAATCAGCGCGTTCTTCAAGAGCAACGTGCGCCAGTACGGAATGGTCATCGCGCTCGTGTTCATCATGGGATTCTTCCAGATCCTCACCGGCGGCATCCTGTTCAAACCGATGAACATCACGAACCTCGTGCTCCAGAACAGCTACGTGATGATCCTCGCGATCGGAATGCTGCTCTGCATCGTCACGGGAAACGTCGACCTCTCGGTCGGATCGGTCGTCGCCTTCGTCGGAGCGGTCGCCGCCGTCCTCATGGTCGACCTGAAGCTCCCCGTATGGTTCGGGGTAGCCGCCGCGCTCGCGATCGGAATGCTGGTCGGCTCGTTCCACGGCTACTTCATCGCCTACCTGCGCATTCCGCCCTTCATCGTGACGCTCGCCGGCATGCTCATCTTCCGTGGCCTCACGATGGTCATCCTGAAGGGACAGACCAAGGCGCCCTTCGACCGTTCCATCCAGGACATCGCCGCGGGCTATCTGCCCCTCATGGATTGGCGCTTCGCCGGCATCAATATCATCGCCCTGATCTCGGGCCTCCTCCTCTCGGTGATATTCACCGTGGCCCAGTTCAGGAGCCGCGCGGGGAAGCTCAAGTACGATTTCGAAGTTCTGCCGATGGGCCTCGAGATCGGCAAGGCCGGCTTGGTGGTCATCGCGCTCAACGCCCTGACGATCAGCCTCGGCGCCTACAACGGCATCCCTATCGTGCTCGTTCTCCTGCTGGGCCTCATCCTGATCTACACCTTCATCACCCAGCGGACCATCGCGGGTCGCCACGTGTACGCCCTCGGCGGCAACGAGAAGGCGGCCCGGCTGTCGGGCGTCAAGACCCAACGCGTGATGTTCTGGGTCTACGCGAACATGGGCCTGCTCGCCGCGGTCGCGGGCCTCGTTGTGGCCGGCAGGCTCAATGCCGCCACGCCCAAGGCGGGCACGGGTTTCGAGCTGGATGCGATCGCCGCCTGCTACATCGGCGGCGCTTCGGCATCGGGCGGCATAGGGACAGTGGTCGGCACCATAGTCGGGGGCCTCGTGATGGGAGTGCTCAACAACGGCATGTCCATCATGGGAGTCAGCGTGGACTGGCAGCAGGCCATCAAGGGACTCGTTCTGTTGGGAGCCGTCTGCTTCGACGTGTACACCAAGTCCAAAAACTCTTCCCGCTGATCCCGGCCGATTCCGGGGGGCGCGTCTCGCCCCGCGCCCCATCAGGAGCGCGGGGGTGCCGCCCTGACGGGAGCGGGAGTCAGGTTCGGACGAAGTCGAGCGCCTTCCTCAGCGCGCCGATCTCCATCCGTCCGCCGCCGCCTTGAACGCCGGGCGGGACGCCTCGATGGTCTTCTCGTCGATGCAGTAGGACAGGCGGAACCAGCCCGGGGCGCCGAAGCCCGAGCCGGGAACCGCGAGCACGAGCTTGTCCTTCAGGGCCATGGTGAAGGCGACATCGTCGCGGCTTCCGTCGGAACCTTTCGGCGGAACCTTGCAGAATAGGTAAAACGCGCCTTCGGGCTCGGCATATTCGATGCGGGCACCGTCCAGAACGCTCTTGAAGGCGTCGCGGCGGTGCGCGTAGATCCCGACATCGACCCGGGCTTCGGTCAGCTCGGAGACGACGCGCTGCATGAGGGCGGGGGCATTCACGAAACCGAGGACGCGGGTGGAGAAAGCCAGGGCGCCCATGAGTTCCTCCGGCTCCGCCGCCTCGGGGCCGACTGCTATGTAGCCGATGCGCTCTCCGGGCAGCGACAGGCTCTTGGAATAGGAAGTGACGACTATCGATTCCTCGTATGCCGAAAGGACGGGCGGTACCGTTATCCCGTTGTAGACTATCTCGCGGTACGGTTCGTCGGCGATGATGTAGGGCCGGCGGCCGCAGGCCTTTCCGTGCGCCCGCAATGCGTCGGCGAGAGCTGCGATGGTGGATGCGGGATAGACCCGTCCGGTCGGGTTGTTCGGCGAATTCAGCAGGAAGGCTGCCGTCCGCGGGGACATAGCTGCCGCGATCGCGGCCACGTCCAGGTCGAAGTCGTCCTTGGAGTCGACCAGGACCATGCGCCCGCCGTGGTTGGCGATATAGGCTCCGTATTCGACGAAGTAGGGACGGGAAACGACGACCTCGTCTCCGGGATTGAGGATGGCCTTCAGCACCGTGTTCAGGCCGCCTGCTGCTCCGACGGCCATCACGACGCGCGAACCGTCGATGGTGACCCCGTGGTCGGAGGAGGCTTTCCTCGCCAGGGCTTCGCGCACCGCGGGATAACCCGCGTTGGCCATATAGCCGTGCGTTCCGCGCGCGTCCTCCGTAGCCAGGCGCACGAGGGTCTCGTGGAAGGCGGCGGGCGGTTCGACGTCGGGATTCCCGATCGAAAAATCGAAGACCTTGTCGGCCCCGTACCTTTTTTTCAGCTGGGCGCCCTCCTCGAACATCCTCCGTATCCAGGACGACTTGGACTGGGCTTCGCGAATGGCGTCGGCGATGGGCATGGATATCCTCCGGGGAAAGCGGTTCGGGGAAGATACCACGAAACGCGCGCCGAGCGAAGCGGGCTCTGCCGTTTTCGTCTCGCTGCGATTCAATAGCCCAAGAGTCTCCGGTATACTGAAACGATGACCATCACCGAATGCCTCGCCTCAGCCACGGAAACCCAAGAATTCCGGATCGGACCTTCCGCACTGGACGCCTTGCCGGAAATCCTCGCCCGTTTCTTCCCGGGCGCTGCGGCCTTCATCGTGGCCGACGGGAATACAATGAAGGCCGCGGGGGACAGAGCTGCCGCCGTTCTGGCGGCAGCGGGCCTTCCCGCCGCAGGCTCATTCGTCTACCCCGCTTTCCCCGTCCTCCATGCGCATTATTCCTTCGCATGGGAGCTGGCCGGCCTGTTCGGGGAAAAGGCCGCGCGGCACGGCGGGATCGTCCCCGTCGCCATCGGTTCGGGCACGGTCAACGATCTGGTTAAAAGAGCCTCGATGGAAGCGGGCCTGAGATACGTCTGCGTTCCCACTGCGGCGTCGGTGGACGGCTACACATCCAACGGAGCCGCCCTGCTGGAGGGTGGCTTCAAAAAAACCTTCGAGTGCCCCGCTCCGCTGGCAGTGGTGGCCGACTCCTCCATCCTCTCCGCCGCGCCGGCCTACCTCTCATCCTCCGGTTTCGGCGATCTGGCGAGCAAGCTCATCGCAGCCACCGACTGGATAATAGCCGATTCCGCCGGCAAGGCTGGAGCCCCCGGTTGCGAGCCGATCGATCCGCTGGCATGGGCGATGACCCAGGACCGGTTGCGGGAAGACCTCCGGCGCTCGGAGGGTGCGGCCGCGGGCGACACGGACGCGGTAGGAGTCCTGTTCTCGGCTCTCGCGGTGACGGGATTTTCGATGCAGTACCTCAAGAGTTCCCGTCCGGTATCGGGCTGCGAACATCTGTTCAGCCATGTCTGGGAAATGGGCGAACTGTCGGTAGGCGGCGTACCGGTCACCCATGGCCACAAGGTCGCCATCGGCACGCTTTGCGCCACGGCCCTCACCGAAACCCTCTTCGCCTCCCCTGCACCGCCCCGCCTCGATGCGGCGGCCCCGCCTACGCGCACTGAGCGGGAAGCGGAGGTCCGCTCGGCCTTTTCGGCCTACCCCGCCGCGGCCGCCTCGGCCGCGGTGGATACCGCACTGGCCAAGCTTCCCGACGCCGATTCCTTGCACCGCCGCCGCGAACAGCTCGCCGACGGCTGGACGGGTTTGCGCGCGCGGGTCCTGGAACGCATGGTGCCCTACGGCGAACTGCGCGCGATGCTGGAGCGTTCCGGATGCCCCGTAAGGCCGGAAAGCATCGGCTTGACGAGGCCACAGGCGATCGCGACCGCGCGCCAGGCCCAGATGATGCGCAACCGCTACACAGCCCTGGACCTGGCCTGGGAATTCGGCATCCTGGACGCAACCCTCGCTTCGATCGAAGCCGAGGGGACATACCTGCGATAGAAATTCCTCAGACTGAAAACGGCGGCCGGCCCGGATATTCAGGAGCCATGATCCCGGACGACGGCTACACCAGGGTCCTGGCTATCCGCACGATGTCGGCGAAGACGCCGCCGGCGGTGACCTGGGCCCCGGCGCCCGGCCCCTTGACCACGAGCGGGAGGGAGCTGTAGCGGTCGGTCGTGACCACCACGATGTTGTCCGAGTCGCTGAGGGAACGGAAGGGACTGTCCGCCGCTTCCTCGCGCAGGGCAAGCCGCGCACCGCCGTTCTCGATCACCGCCACGTAGCGCAAGGCCTTGCCGGCCGCGGCTGCGGCAGCCCGGCGGGACTCGAAGTCGGCGTCCGCCTTCTCGAGTTCCGAGAAGAACGTACTCACGTCCGCCGCCGCCAGACATGAAGGCGGCAGGATGGGCTCGATCTCGACCGCGTCGAATTCCAGGGAGAAACCGCATTCGCGCGCGAGTATCAGAGCTTTCCGTGCCGCGTCCATCGCGTTCAGGTCGTCCCGGGGATCCGGCTCGGTATAGCCTTTTTCCTTCGCCTCGCGGACCAGCGCGGAGAAGCGCTTGGACCCGTCGAAATTATTGAAAATGAAGCTCAGGGTACCTGAAAGCACCGCCTCTATCCGGCGGACGGTATCGCCTGACAGCGTGAGGTCGTGCAGGGTGGAAATGACCGGCAGCCCCGCGCAGACGGTCGTCTCGTACAGGTACGGAACGCCCCTTTCCCGCGAAAAATCCACTAAGGAACGGTAGCGCGCATAGCTGCCCGCGTTGGCCCGCTTGTTCGGGGTCACGATCGGGACGAGGGCGCCGAGGATCTCCTCGTAGAGGGCGGGAACCAGCTCGCTCGCCGTGCAATCGCAGAAAGCGCTGTTGGGCAAGTTGAATTCGCGCATACGCCGGATGAAAGCCGCTCCGTCGAAAGGCTCGCCGTCGGCGAGCGCCTCTTTCGACCTTGTAGGCTCGATCCCGGCCTTGGCGAAGGTCATCCGCCTGGAATTCGCCAGGCCTACCAGATTGATCCTGATCTTGTGGCGGTCGGACAGTATCTCGCGTTGCCGGCTTATCTGATCCAGCAGGGTTCCGCCGATGAGGCCTGTCCCCACGAGGAAAAGGTTCACCGACCGGACGCCGGAAAGGAAGAACGCCTCATGGACCGCGTTCAGGGCCTTGGATTCGTCCGGACGCGGAATCACCGCGGAGATGTTGAGCTCGGAGGATCCCTGCGCGATGGCGACGATGTTGACGCCGTTGCGGCCGAGGGAATGGAAGACCTTTCCCGCGATCCCGGGCGTATGCTTCATCCGTGAACCGACCACGGCGATGATGGAAAGGTCCTTTTCGATCGCCGGAGGCTCGATCGCCCCGTCGGCGATCTCCCGTTCGAACTCTTCCTTGATTGCCGTAGCCGCGATCATCGCATCCTTGGGGACTACCGCGAAGCAGATCGAAAATTCGCTGGAGGCTTGGGTGATGAGTATCACGTTGACGCGTTTCCGCGCCAGGCAGCCGAAAAGACGGGAAGAGAATCCCGTGACGCCGACCATGCCGGAGCCCTGGACGCGCAGGAGGGAGATGTCCCTGATGGAGCTGACGCCGCGCACGGGATAGGGGCTTTCGCTTGCTGAAGAGGAGATCAGGGTGCCCGCGCAAGCGGGGTTGAAGGTGTTGCGGATACGGATGGGAATCCCCTTCTCCAGGGCGGGCCGGACGGTCGGCGGATGCAGGACCTTCGCGCCGAAGTGGGAAAGCTCCATCGCCTCGATGTAGGAAATCGATTCGATCCGGAAGGCGCCCGGCACGAGCCGCGGATCGGCGGTGAGGATGCCGTCCACGTCCGTCCAGATTTCCACTTCATCGGCATCCAGGGCCGCGCCGAAAATGGCCGCGGACAGGTCCGACCCGCCCCTGCCGAGCGTCGTTGTTTTGCCGTCGGCGGTCGAGGCGATGAACCCCGTGGCTATTTGCAGGGCTTTCCTGGTTTCCATTGCGGAACGTATGTTCGGGTAGCTTTGCTCAGGAAGGAATCGGGCTGAGCCGTACTGATCGTCCGTCTTCAGCAACAGTCGGGAGTCAAGGAAATCTGCCTCGATGCCGGTACAGCGGAAGGCGCGGGAGACGATGAAGGCTGAGAGCCGCTCGCCGAAGCTCATCACGAAATCCAGGGTGCGGGACGATAATTCGCCCAGCACGAGGACGCCTTGGAGGGAACGCGCGAGTTCGGAAAAGGATATCTGGATGAACTCCTGCGCCGCGGCGAGCTCAGCCGCGGCGAGCTCAGCCGCCGCGAGCTCTGTCCCCACGCCGGCCTCGCACGCCGTACGGAGCTCTGTCCCCGCCGCGCCGGACTCGCGCGCCTTACGGAACTCGCGCGCCGCGCAGAGTTCGCGCGCCGCATCCAGATGCCGCTTTGACATCGCGGCGAGCTTTTCCTCGAAACGTCCGTCGCCGCTCTCCGCAAGCCTGGCCGCCTCGATCAGCGCGTCGGTGATACCGGAAAAAGCGGAGACCACGACGACGCGGGTCCGCCCCGTATGCTCGCTGTCGCCGACGATGTCAATTAGCTTGCGGATCGCCAGGGGAGATCCGACCGAGGTTCCGCCGAATTTGAGCACGAGCATGGGATGTCTCCGTATAAATATGCAGTCTTGTGTAGATTTATACGTTTTATATGCAGGGTTGATCAAGTGCGGGCCGCTCGGCGTCCATTCCCTGACCGCGTCCCCCGAGTTGGCCGCATGCGGCCATCACCGCCCCTCCCTTCCCGGCGCGCCGTCTGACCGGTACCCCTTCGGCTTCCAGCAGTCCGATGAAGCGTCCGATCTCGGATTCCGTCGGTGAAGGAGCGATGGGCTCGCTGCCGGGATTGTAGGGAATGAGGTTCACGAGGGAGCGTCCGACGGCCGAACAGAAGCCGGCAATGGCGCGGGCGTCCTCCCGGCTGTCATTCAGGCCGGGCAGGAGGCAGTAATTGACCACCAGAACGAAATTCCGCCGTGACGGATAATCGGCGAGCGCCGCCGCAAGCGACGCAAGCGGGGTGCTCCGGTTCACCGGCATCAGGGAGGAACGGAGCTCGTCGCGCGCTGCGTTCAGGCTCACGGATAGGTTCAAGCGCTTCAGGCCCAATGCCGCCAGCGCCCGGATGCCCGCCGCGTCGCCTGAGGTGCAGACGGTCATGCGTTCGATCGAATACGAGAAGGCGCGCCGGTCGCGGAGCACGGCTATCGCCTGCGCCACTTCGGCCAAGTTATCCAAGGGTTCGCCCATGCCCATGAAGACGATGTTCCGGAAACGGACGCCGAGCGCGAGGGAAGCCGAAAGAACTTGGCCGACGATCTCCGAGGCGGCAAGATTCCGTTCCAGGCCTCCGCGGCCCGTTTCGCAGAATGCGCAACCCCGCGCGCAGCCTATCTGGGAGGAAATGCAGAGGGTTCGGTTGCCCCCGTGCATCGGAATGGAGACCGATTCGATGCGATGCCCGTCCCGGACGGCGAATACGAGTTTGGTGGTCGTCCCTTCGGAGCCCAGATCATCCGCCCGGTCGACAAGCTCAAGCAGCCCGACGTCGAACGATTCTTCCCAAGCGCGGGCATTAGCCTCGGACGCGCCTTCCGCCCTCGCGTCGAGCCGCCCGGTCCGGAAAGCTCTCGCGTAGATGTTATCGGCCAAGCCCGCGCCCGTCGGCATGCGCGACTTCGCCAGCTCCCGGAAGCGTTGGGAATCTACACCGAGCATTTCGATTTTGCGCATTTCGCATTCGCCCGCCATGCGGCGGACTATAGCACGGCGCGCCGGTCTTGGGGAGCATGGTCCTGTTCGCGGTGGCTTCGCAGGAAAGCCCTTCCCGACAGCCCCTCTCCCCCAGCCTCAGCTTCTCAAGTCAGTCAAGGTGTTTCACGACCCGGACGCAGTCTTCTCATCCGGCGAACGGTCGTAGACGGTGCCTTTGAGCCGATGGACTCGTGAGCTTTCTGGAACATGGATGATGATGAGGATCATGCCGTTCACTACGGCCTAGACAGTGATCACCTCCATTATAGAGACCCCCATTTTTACCATAGAGACTGGATTCGGGTACCAGTTTTACCGGGATGATGTGGGGTTCATAATCAGCTCTTTCAAAACCAAGCATAAGGGCGATCGCCTCGTAGCCATTTTTTTCTATGATTCAATGTCCGATATTTTTTGCATATGAGTTGAATATTGGCCGGGAGGACGGCAATTTCTCAAGGAGCGATCCTGCACATCAAGCTCGATCCGGAGATGGATGAACAGCTTGCCAAGTTGGCGCGGGCGAGGAAAAGTTGCAAGGACCGGCTTGTCCGTGACGAAATCATTGTTTGTTACAAACATCAATAGAAGGAAAGCCCATACAACACCAGTGCGCGATCGCGGCTTATCAAGGCGGATTCATCAGCATGGGTAGATTGGCGGAAGCGATGGGCATGCACGTTGTCGACCTTCTTTCATGGCTCGCTGAACACGGGATAGCCCTGGACACGGCAATGTCACTCGACGATCATACCAATACCTGATTCCATTCCGAAAGATCCGATTCCCCATTACTCCGACAACATTACCCACAGCAATTTGGCGCTCTGCGATGCTTTCTAACTCCTCATCGGAAGATATGGTCCATCGCTTTTTTTAACGGAAACGGTTCGAATGGAAATGGCCCAAGATCGGTCGGCAGGTTACGCGAACTCGCCCCGATAGAGGAGGAATCGACCAAAGGACGCATATCGGTGGCTACGATCATATCGCCGGTCGAAGCGATCCTATTCAGGGAGTTGATCCTCATGATCGGTTCGGGCGAACCGGCTTGCATCGCCACGGCGAAGCATCGCGGCGGAATATTCTTCACCGATGATTTCTTCCCCCATCGGACCAGCGCGGCCCATGGTGTTCTTGTAAGCGGCACCATCGGCATCCTCGAAGCAATGTGCATCGATAATCATATTTCCCGGGATGCCGCCGATGTCCTCTTGGCTGGTATGGTCGTCAAAGAATTCCGCTCGCAGTTCCGCAGAATCAGCGACTTGCTCTAGCTGAATATCGCTCCGCTCCGCGGAGCGCGCCGTACCGTTCGACTCCCTTCAGCTCATAAATCATGAGGCCCGCCGGATGGCGGGCCTCTTTTCGCAGCGGCTGAAGAGAGTCGCCCTCCGCTCCTCGGCCTGCGTCCCTACGGGCCGCGTTCCTATTGGAATGGATCGAAGCGCCGCGCGTCCGCGGCGCGGAGGAATCCTGCCTCGTCGCTCCGGGCCGCGGTCCGGCGCTGGCGGCGGACCTCCTGTCCGCCTTCCTCCGCTCCGCGGAGCGCGCCGTACCGTTCGACTCCCTTCAGCGCATAAATCATGAGGCCCGCCGGATGGCGGGCCTCTTTTCGCAGCGGCTGAAGGGAGTCGAACCCTCGTCAGAAGCTTGGAAGGCTTCGGTAATAGCCGTTATACGACAGCCGCGATTTTACGTCGTCGCTTGCGCGACTCACTTCTTTGGTAGCTGTCGTTTGCCTCGCACCCGTAGGTGCTCGTCATACGACAGCCGCGATTTTACGTCGTCGCTTGCGCGACTCACTTCTTTGGTAGCTGTCGTTTGCCTCGCACCCGTAGGTGCTCGTCATACGACA
>Ga0209727_1000826_pt1 | contig 30461 bp, 22 predicted proteins | sample RifGroC1_FD_183995 | JGI IMG/M metagenome (GOLD analysis project Ga0209727, IMG submission 183995) | Groundwater microbial communities from Rifle, Colorado, USA - Groundwater C1 (SPAdes) (version 2) | ecosystem: Environmental > Aquatic > Deep subsurface > Groundwater | place: Rifle, Colorado...
ATTTATTATCGTCAACTTCCACTCCGATCAGGATTCTCTCAACATAATCAAAGGTATCCTGGAGAACGACCCGGTTAAAGATGTCGAGGTAGTCATCTATGCCGATGATAACTCGCGCTCAAATGAATTCAAAACTGCTGTAGAAAAATTTAAACAAGTAATTTATATCGATAGTCCGGAAGGGAATGTCGGTTTTGCCGGGGGAAACAACCTTGGTATTAAAAGAGCTCTTGGAGACGGAGCTGACATTATCTGTCTGATAAACAATGACACCCTTGCCCCCAAGGATCTGGTAAAGAACATTCTTATTTCCCCAATATCGGATCCTCAGGTCGGAATTGTCGGAGGGCTTATCTATTTTGCCAAAGGATTTGAATTTAAAGATAAATACTCGGCCGAGGAAAAAGGAAAAGTTATTTGGTATGCAGGAGGCAAGCTGGACTGGAATAACGTCTTAGGTAGCCATCTGGGAGTCGACGAAGTGGATAGAGGACAGTACGACGGTGTTAAGGATACGGACTTTGTTACTGGTTGTCTTTTAATTGCCAGATCACAGATCTACAAGAAAGTGGGCTTGCTTGACGAGAGGTACTATTTATATAACGAAGATGTCGATTTCAACCTCAGGGTTCGGAAGGCAGGCTTCAGGACTGTAGTAGATCCAAGCATTAAGATTTGGCATAAAGTCGCACAAAGCTCAGGCATCGGTTCTGAACTAAACGACTATTTCATTACTCGCAATAGATTGTTGTTGGGATTCACATACGCCCGCCTCCGGACAAAGGTAGCCCTTCTCAGGGAAGCGATCAGAAAATTATCGACCGGGACCAAAACCCAAAAACTAGCTATAAAAGATTTTTTTGCCCGCAATCTTGGTAAGGGAAGTTTTCTTAAATAATTACTCGAAAGTCGCCAGCACTGTATCTCCTGCCTTATCCACTACTGTAAAGTCCTTCGCATCCAAAAGCATGTGCTCTCTGGTTATTATTTGAAAAGGTCTCTGGATCTTGTCCACTAATTTTTTATCGTCCCATATCAATGAAACAGGTTTTTCTGAATAGAAGACGACCGTTGGCACATAAGTAGTGTCCTGAAGATACAGCGGATAAGGATATTGCTTTGAGGAGATGGCCAGTTGTGCTTCGAATGCTTCATGCCAATCATAGTATAAAGATGGCCAGTATGACTTGATCGATAAAGCAGCAATTATTCCCACGGCAACTAATGACGACCAAATAAAAACATCCCTCATTAATTTGGGAACCAAATTACTGACCGACTTGGTGGCGTATCCAATCATCAAAGCCACGGCAGGCAACATCGGTAGCAAATGCCAAATCTCCGTAGTCGGAGATGCAAAATAGGGGATGGTCGTAATAGCTAGATATAGCAGCAGCCATCTAAAATTTACATCTTTAATTCTAAATACCCCCCACACACTGGACAGGATCGATGGCCAATACCATTTATGGACCGATGACCTAAAATATAAAAGTGTTTTGCTCAATTCTATGATGCCCGTATCAAAACCACCCTTTCCCCTGAAAGCTATCTCAAAAATATTTCTTTCAAAAAAAGGCCAACCATGCTTCAGTCCATTAATTAAATACCACGGGGATACGACCAGAAGTAACGGTGCAAGGAAATTCAATCGAATTCGCCCTTCATTTTTAAGTACCAAATATGTGGCGATTGCAACTAGTGGCAATAGTGTCACCGAGATCACCGACTTTACCAGTAAGGATAGTCCGAAAACTAACCACAAAGGGTAAAGATCTTTATGTTTCTTAGCAAAGATAGAGAAATAAAACACCCCGAGTTGTGTGAGTAGCAATAGAGCCTCCAGGTTAGCTGTCCTGGCGCGTAATAAAAACCAACGACTCGACAACAACACTAAACCGGCTATCAGTCCAAATCTCTTTCCGCCTGTCAGTTTCTCGGTAGTCAGATAAATTAAGCCCACGGATACGGTACCTGCAAGAGCCATTGGGAACCTAGCCGCAAACTCGTTTATTCCCAAGAACGCATAACTGATACTCATGAGAATGAAGGCTAACGGAGGGTGGTCCCAAAATGGCTTCCCATTAAAAGATAGATTAAAAATATCTCCACTCTTGTAAATGTTTCTGGCTAAAGTGGCATACCAAGCCTCGTCCCAAGGAGCCAGTCGGCTATTATCGAGCCTGAAAAACAACAAAAAAAGGGTGATCCCAATCATTATCATCAAGGGAAAATGCCTGGAGGTAAGTTTCATGGGTTACAATTCAAATATACCTACATTCTATGCCAAAACTTTCGGTAATCATACTTGCTCATAACGTCGAAGAAGAGATTATCCCCGCACTGGAGACCTCTAAATTTGCGGACGAAATAATCGTAGTCGATACCGACGAAGGCTCGACCGACAAAACCGTAGCGGTTTCACTCAAACGGGGAGTCAGGATCGTCCGCAGTCCAGGTTATAACTTCGCCAAGTGGAGGAATGACGGGGCACAGGCAGCCCGTGGTGACTGGTTGCTGTATCTTGATTCAGACGAGAGGATCCCTGTAAAGCTTGCACAAGAGATCAGAGAAACGATTGAGAATCCGGCACACCAGGCCTACACGATCAGTCGTTTTGAGGTTTTCCTTGGAAAACATCTTGAACACTGGCCGGATCCAAGAGTTCTTCGATTGATACAAAAAAGTGCCCTAAAGAGATGGGAGGGCAAGGTTCACGAACAACCGATAATTGATGGAACGGTAGGGGATTTGGAAAAACAAATGGTTCATCTGTCCCACAAGAACATTGATGAAAAAGTGACCTCCACCATGAAATGGTCCAGCCTTGAAGCAGAAATGATGTTGAAAGCCGGTCATCCACCCATGGCAGGATGGCGTTTTCTAAGAATTATGTTCACGGAATTCCTGAACCGCTTTATCCGCCAGGGACTATGGAAAGATGGGGTTGAAGGATGGATCGAAGCTATTTACCAAATGTTCTCTAAATTTATTTCCTATGAACGACTTTGGGAAATGCAGAGGAAGCCTTCACTTAAAGACGCTTACAAGAAAATTGATCAACAAGTACTGGACGAATGGAGTCAGAAAAAATGAAAAAAGCTCTGGTATTTGATCCATATCTTGATACTTTAGGTGGGGGTGAGCGATATGCACTAACATTTGCCCAAGTACTGAAACACCTTGGATACGAGGTCAAGATTGCCTGGAGCGACGAACAAGATTTGATCAAAGCAAAAGCAAGGTTCGGTCTTGACCTCTCCGGCATAGAGGTAGACCCTGCACTCTACAAACTATGTGAATCGAAGTCATCTTTATCGGATAGATTAAAATTTACTAAACAGTTTGATCTGGTTTTTTGGGTCAGTGACGGCAGCCTTCCTTTCCTGTTCGGAAAAAAGAATCTAGTTCACTTCCAGGTACCCTTTACAAAACTTGGGGGAAGTAAAATAGCAAACTCCCTCAAGCTTTTTTCAATAAACAAACTGGTTTACAACTCAAAATTTACTCGAGATGTTATCGAAAGATCTCTCCCCCGATCAAAAGGTGTCGTCATTTATCCTCCAATTGATACTACCCAGTTCGTTCCCGGGAAAAAAGAAAATCTGATTCTTTCCGTCGCCCGGTTTGATTCACCGTCTCACTCCAAGCGCCAAGACGTACTCATTGATGCTTTTAGGGAGATGTTTGCTAAAGAAAAAGAATACCGCCTTGTGTTAGCCGGTGGTAATCGTGGTGGAGATGAAACCCTCGACAGCCTGAAACAAAGAGTAGGTAATTTACCTGTTGAGATAATACCAAATCCGGACTTCAAAAAACTTAAAGACCTTTATTCCAGGGCCAAGTTCTTCTGGCATGCAGCCGGTTATGGCATAGATGAAACCAAAGAACCAGAAAAGGTTGAACATTTTGGGATGACCACAGTTGAAGCTATGTCTGCAGGCTGTATTCCTGTAGTCATCGCTAAAGGAGGTCAGAAGGAGATCTTGTCTGATCATCGAGATTTGTTAGCCGAATCTCCCAGTGAAATAGTTGAAGTCACTCTTAGAATTGCCAGAGATCTTCAGAACGAGAAAAAACTTCGGGAAGAAATGGAAAAAATATCTGACAATTACTCACTACGATCTTTTAAGGAAAAAATCTCAACGCTCATATGAATAAATGGAGGTCATATCTCCTAGCAGGAGTTTTCCTAACTTCATTGTTGATACGAATATCCGCAATATGGGGATATAACTTTCCATTCACATATGATCAGGGCAGGGATATGGCAGACCTCCGTCACATGGTAGTAACACATCAACCGAAGCTGACCGGACCAACAACCAGCATTAATGGAGTCCATTTAGGTCCTTTCTGGTACTACTTTTTACTTCCCTCTTTCATTGTCGGAGCAGGTGATCCAATGGCAATCATGATTTGGCAAATTATCTGGTATCAAATTTCTGGCCTATTCCTTTGGTGGGTACTTTCAAAAACGAGTGAAAACTTGGGACTCATGACTGCAATTCTGTTTCTTTTTATGCCTGTTGGATTTAATATCAACAGGTATTTTTGGAATGCGAATGCAATGGTCATGTTCACTGCTTTTTTCTTCGGTACTTTATTTTTCTTTTTACAAAAACAGACAAAGAAGCGATCCATATTTTTAGGAATAATAACCGGACTCTGTCTTCAGATTGAGGCCGCATTTGGAGTATTGTTTCTTCCTTTTGTCCTCCTGACATACCTGGTAAAGAAGGAAAAGCTTAAAAATTACCTTCATCTGATCTTAGGTTTTTTGATTACGATCATCCCCCAACTGCTTTTTGAGATAAGGCATGGATTTTCAATGACCAAACTACTCATTGTTCAATTAGCAGGTGAAGGTGAGGTACTTGGCGCAAAAATGACCCCTTTGGAGAGATTGACTGAGCGCCAGTCAGAGTTAACAATGAGGATTATCCAGCTTAGTCATCTTCATCCAACAGAAATCAAAACGATTTTGTTGGTCTCTATCGTTATAGGTGGCCTGATGATAATAAAAGGTATCAAAAAATTTCCTAAACAACATTATTTGGTTAGTCTATCGTTTACCCTTTTAAGCTTATTATTTTATTTAATTTATCCACAGAAACTAAAATACTGGTACATTTTAGGCCTTTCTGTCCCACTCATACTTTTGGTTTCGATCTTTTTATCATGGTTGTTGGAAATCAAAAATAAAGGAATTCGCGTTCTGGCGTATTTAATTGTTTTCTTACATGTGTATTTTGGCCTAAGTGCTCAACTAGAATACCTCAAGAATCTGAATCCTATCTCTGATGACCCGAGCAATCTTAGGAATCAACTTGAGACAATAGATTGGGTATATATGGAAGCAAAAGGAGGAGCTTTTAAGGTATATTCATTTGTTCCTTCGATATACGATCATAACTATCACTATTTGTTTTGGTGGTATGGCACAAAAACTTATGGCTATCAACCATCGGAAGTTGCTTATCTTCCTGATCAGCCTGAATACATACAGGATGAGGGCGTGTTATGGAATAAAACCAAAACATTCACTGATCAATCTTCTATATTCTTAATTATCGAGAATAAATCGAGTGAGAGGTTCCCCGGCTGGAATGGACAATTTGTAAAACTATGTCCAGAAAAAGAAATAACCTTCCCTTTTCCCTTAACAGCTGTCAAACTAAACACTTGCACCTCCAATAAATAATAAAAGAATGATTGTATTAAAAAAGATACTTCCAGTCATTATTCTGGCTGCTTTGGTCTCAGTATTTTTTTGGAAAGTACTATTAAAGGGAATGGTCCCTTTTCCTGGGGATTTACTTATCGGTGCCTACTATCCTTGGCTCGAATATAAATGGGGGTTTGTTGCGGGAGTTCCGGTAAAAAATGGCCTAATCAGTGATGTATTCTCTGAAATTTATATTTGGAAGTATCTTGTTGCCGAAAGTTTTAAATTAGGGCAGTGGCCTTTATGGAATCCACATGTATTTTCTGGCTTTCCCTTACTCGCTGCTTTCTCCGGAGGAGCACTATACTTTCTCAATTTACTGATGTTGTTCGGCCCGCACGGTTGGAGTGCCATGGTAATAATTCAAGTGCTCGGAACAGGAATACCAATGTATTGGTTTTTGAGCCAAAGGGAGTTTAGTAAGACAGCTTCGCTCGCCGGAGCAATTGCCTTCGCTTTTTCTGCATCAATGATGATTAGGCTGGAGTGGAACTCCGCCGGTCATGTAATGATGTGGACGACCGTCATGATGTCCGTCATCGAGACTTACTTTCGGAAAACAAGGAGAGCAGCAGTTTTACTTCCTCTAATAATATTCTTATCCGTGACTGCTGGACACTTCCAGACTATGTTATACGGCTTCGTCTTAGTCGGGAGTTATGCGATCTTCAGAGCAGTGGAGGCGAAAAAAGTTAAACGATTACTGGAACTGGGTATATATGCTATTTTTGGGTTGATCATCTCATCAGTTCAACTATTACCCACGGCTAACTTGATGAAAAAATCGGTTCGGTTCGTCGAAGCGGCTGCAGCTCAAGATAACTATGGCCTACTTCCGCTCAACAAGCTAATCACCATGCTTGCCCCGGATTTCTACGGGAATCCTGGCACCGGAAATTATTGGGGTTTCTTGAATTACAGCGAAACTATTTTCTATCCGGGAATCCTGGGGATTATCGCCTTATTATGGGCGGGGCTAAACACAAAAAAATTATCCCGATTCTCCAAATTCTTCTTTTGGTTATCAATAGTTTCGATAATTTTGGCCTTTGATAATCCCATTGGAAAACTGGTATATGAGTTCAAAGTACCATTCTTATCAACTGGTTATGCAGCCAGAATCGCAGTTCTTCTGATGTTTTCAACGGCAACCCTGATATCGACCTGGGTTGATAGATTTTCAAAGATGAAAATCAAAGAAGCGATATTGCCACTGATCATATTAGCCGGAGCAGCCGTCATTGGCTATTGTGTATCAGAATACGGACGAAGTGTTTTTATGATAGATAGCGAACTAATGTCCGACTGGCTTAAAAGAATGGTTGTTATCAAGCGTAATTTAATATTGCCGTCCCTTCTCATCTTAGGCATAACTGGACTGATCGTATTGAGAAAGTGGTCCATGGCGAAATACCTAATCATCTTGATCGTTGTTGCCGACCTATTCAGGTTTGGTTGGAAATACAATCCCTTTGTCGTTAAAGAGTGGGTCTATCCAGATACCGAAGTAACCAGTTTTCTTTCTACACAGCCGGGACTGTTCAGGGTAGAATCCCAAAAAGGGCCAGTATTACCTGCGAACACATGGACTATGTATGGTCTGTATAGTGCTTCTGGGTATGATCCCCTGCAGGGCAAAGACTATGCGTCTGAGTATAGCCGAGTTTTGAACCGGGGAAATAGCGCTACTAGATACTCAACATTAGAAAAATATAACAGCCAGGACTTGGGTGAATTTAACGTCAAATACCTACTGATCGATAAAGAATTTCCCGGACTCTATGAAAATGGTCTTCGCAGATGGAAACTAGCCTTTGATACGGAAAAGATTTCGGTTTACGAAAATCCAGACTTTAAAGAAAGAATAGAATGGCAAGGCGAAGGCCAGGGTGAGGTTAAGGCTTTGACGTATAGTCCCAATAAAATCAGTCTGAGCTATTTTTCTGCGGGCAACGGAGAAATAATCATTAGGGATTCTTGGGACGAAGGGTGGAAAGCGAGAGTTAATGGACAGTCTCAGGAAATAGAGAAATATAACTATATCTTTAGGAAAATCAAGGTTCCTTCTGGCTCAGGCGAGATTGAAATGCTCTATGCTCCGGATGAGTGGAATACTGGGGGAAAATTAGCCTTGATTGGACTTGCTGGCTGGATTATTATGGGAATGTATACAATAAAGAGATATGAATAGTCTAAGTATTATTATTCCTGCATATAACGAGAGTGAAAGCCTCCCTCCTCTTCTTCAAGAAATTACTCGGGAAATATCAAATCTAAGAATTGAAAGTTGGGAAATAATTGTTGTGGATGATGGTAGCAACGATAACACTGCCGAAATCGTCAAGGAATTTTATGAGAAAAACTCCCAAATTAAACTGATTTCTTTTAGAAGGAATGAGGGTAAATCCTTAGCGCTTCAAGCTGGAATTGATGCTGCCAATGGGGAGATCATTATTACCATGGATGCCGACGGACAAGATGACCCCATGGAGATCTCTAACTTCATTAAAAAGCTTGAAAGTGGCTTTGACATGGTGACAGGCTGGAAAAAGGAGAGGAAGGATAACTTCATCAAAAATAGTACTTCAAAATTCTACAACTACTTTGTTAATCTACTGATCAAAGCCAAATTGCACGATTCAAATTGTGGTTTTAAGGCTTACAGAACAGAAGCTGCGAAAACTCTACACCTGTACGGTGAACTTCATCGGTATATCCCCGCCCTTCTTGAAGCAAATGGATTCTCGGTCACCGAGATTGTTGTCCATCATCGAAAAAGAAAATTCGGTAAAACTAAATTTGGCCCAGAGAGATTCATTAAAGGGGCTCTCGATCTGGTGACAGTTCTGTTTATAACCAGGTTCAGGTACAGGCCTCTTCATATGTTCGGAGGTTTGGGAATTATTTTTTCTTCCGTAGGCGTGGTCATTGGTATCTACCTTAGTTATCTAAGACTTGTCATGGGAGAGAAGATCGGTGATAGGCCACTGTTATTGCTTGGTGCCCTATTCCTCATTATTGGCATTCAAATTACGATGACTGGTCTAATAGGGGAATTGATTACCTCTACCCAAAAAGAGGTCCAGAGATATCAGGTCAAAAAGGAGCTCAAATGATTTTTGGTATAAATAGATGGATCGTTTTTGGTTTTACTGCTCAGTTTGTCTTTTTTATGAGATTTGTCGTCCAGTGGTATGCATCGGAGAAGAAGAAGCGGACAGTTGTCCCGGTCGAGTTCTGGTATTTAAGTCTTTTGGGTACATCTATGATCTTCGTCTATTCAGTCTATCGGAAAGACATCGTTTTTATCGTCGCATCATGTCTAAACTTCCTTTTGTATGCCAGAAACCTTCAAATTCAAAAAAATAGTACAGATGAAAACCTCAAACTTAGCTAAGTACCAATCAAAAAATCCCGTTCAACGGGCGCTGATATCCAGGTTCCAAAAAAAAGTAATCAGTCTCATCAAAAACAAAGATTTAAAAACTGTTACTGACGTTGGCTGCGGAGAGGGGTTCGGACTGAAAAATCTGTCAAATAATAATATAGGAAAAAGATATCTTGGTCTGGATTCTTCAAAGACATCACTCAGGCTAGCACGAAAGATCAATCCGGAATTCGAGTACACCCTGGGGTCTATTTACGACACTAAACTAAAAAACGGATACTATGACATCGTAATGTGCACCGAAGTTTTGGAACATCTAGAGGATCCTGAAGCGGCGATAGTAGAGCTTAGAAGAATTAGCAAGAAATACGTTCTTATTAGTGTGCCATTTGAACCTTGGTTCAGAATAATGAACTTTCTCAGAGGAAAATATCTGAACACGTGGGGCAACCACCCGGAACATATAAACTGGTGGGGTAAAAAAGGGTTTAAGAAACTTGTCTCCAAACACTTAAAGATAAGGCATTACACTATTTCACTTCCATGGCAAATAGTCTTATGTGAAATCTAAGAAGTTTCGTCTACACTCCCCAAAAACAGATTATTCTTACTTCCTTTCAAGAAATAGCTTGCCTCAGTTACTTTCCTCCTCAACTTTTTATTGTATTTTGCGTGTCTCGAGTAACGAACCTTGGTTAACCATGGTGCAATTTCAACAATCCACTCAGGTTTTATCGGCATACAGTCACTGGCATAGGCTTTTCCAAGAGGATTTATAAAAATATCTCCCGATATGATCAGGGCAGAGCTGGAATTTCTACTGAACATAGTAGAGGAAGGATGAATAAATATTTCATTTTTAGTTCCGTCTAACTTTCGATATGTGAACTTACCTGACTGTTCAATTAGATTAGTTATAAAACCGGCTGCAATAGATTTTCCAATCTGGTCTCTATTGATCTTCACCCTCGCTCCATCCCTGACTTCTATATTGTGTCTGGCCAAGACATCAATTAAGTCTAGTCGCACATTTTTAACTTCCTCAAGAGCTCTCTCGTTAAGGTAATTATTTTTCGCCCATTCGTCACTATACCCACTCGCAACGTATTTATTCCAAATATTGAGATAAGTAATAAAGTCAGACTCTCTGTCCCTGAAACGATCATGGGCGTGATCTGCATCAATTTCGGAATCAGTTGGCCTTGAGAATATCCTCTTCCCTCCCAAAAAAGCTGCAATAATGCATATTTCATTTACACAATCTCTCATCGCTGCTTCGATTACCATTCTACCCAATCTCGGTTCGAGTCCGAGTTCGGTAAGCACCTGACCCACCTCAGTTAGTCGGCCTTGATCATCCAATGCCCCCAGAATCTCCAGGGTTTTAACCGCCTGCGATATTGATGATCGGTCAGGTGGATCAATGAAGTCAAAATTCTCAACATTATCAATCCCTACTTTTTTCATCGCCAATACCACATGTGCCAAGTCTGATCTTTGGATCTCAGGAGTTTGAAAACGGGACCTCCTTCTAAGGCTCTCCTCGGAAAATAAACGATAACAATATCCGGGAGCTGTTCTCCCTGCTCTTCCTTTCCTTTGCTCCAAACCGCTCAGGGCGTGATACGTCAGAACTAGCTGTTCAATTCCTGTGTGTGGGTTAAACTCTGTTTGCTTCACTAGTCCACTATCGATAACGTGGATTATTCCGTCAATTGTGACAGAGGTTTCAGCTACATTCGTTGACACAATGATTTTTCTCTTTGGAAAATCAAGAAAAATTCTATCCTGATCGTCAGGACTAAGTTCTGAGTGAAGGGGCATAATTTCGGCTTCATTCGTTCCAACCATTTCTCTGATATTTTCGATAGTCGCTTCAATCTCTTTTTTCCCGGGCATAAATATTAAAATATCCCCTGGAATACCACTGCTAATGATCTCGTGCACCTTGTTCGCCGCACCCAAAGTAAAATCATAATTTGGGCGATCAAAATCTTCATAAAAAACCTCAACCGGAAACATTTTACCTTCTATCTGGATCGAATTTTCTCTGTCGGTTTGGCTAATAAAATCAGCAAACTTACCCCTCTCAATAGTCGCTGAAGTAACCACGATCCTCACTGGCTCGATCCCCGCGTCTCGCCTTCGGGCGTTAACATCTTTTAATAAACCAAGACACAAATCCATATTCAGACTACGCTCATGAGCTTCATCAATCATGACAATGGAATAATCCAGTAAAAATGGATCAAACTGAATTTTCCTCAGTAATATCCCATCGGTCATAAATGTAATATCAGTTCCTTCAGTAGTTTGATCTTCAAACCTGATATGGTAGCCAACCCTTTCGCTTACCTCACAGTTCATCATCTCGGACACTCTTGCAGCCACACTTCTGGTTGCCACTCTCCTCGGCTGTGTCACCGCGATGCTACCTTTCAAGCCCAGCTCATCCCTTAGCTCCAACAACAATGGAGGCAAGCAAGTGGTCTTTCCCGAGCCTGTTTCACCAATCAAAACAAAATCAGGATGATTCCTGATTTCTTCTCTAATTTCCTTCCTCAGCCTGGCAACTGGTATTTCTTCCAGGCCAACAAGAGCTTCCTCTGGGCATCTATGCGCTCCTTTGAACTCAGAACTTTTAAAAGTCATACCGTATCATACTTGATATACTTGAGACAATGTCAAAAAGGCCGATTATAGACATCATTATCCCAAGCTATAACGGAAAGCATCTTTTGGGGAAACACCTGTCTCCAACGATAAAAAACTCTCCTGGAGTTGACCAGATCATCGTAGTTGATGACGGCAGTGTCGACTGCACGGAGCAGTGGCTAAGAGATAAGTTTCCTAACGTTGTCTGTCTTCATCATAAGCAAAACAAGGGTTTTACCGTATCGATTAACCTTGGAGCAAAATATTCCAAGGCCGATTTTATAGTCTTATTGAATAACGATGTCTCGCCCTTACCGGGATATCTTGATCATGTAATGGATCATTTCGATGACGATAGGGTCTTCGCCGTCTCCTTCAATGAAAAAAAATCATCATGGCCAATTCTCTCCTGGGGAGGGAAAATTAATTTTGATAAGGGGGAGGATAAGACAAAACCGAGGTATTCTGCTTGGGCTTCAGGCGGAAGCGCTATATTTAGAAAATCTATCTGGGACAAAATCGGCGGATTCAATGAAATATATGCCCCTGCCTACTGGGAGGATATCGATATTGGCTATCGTGCATGGAAGAAGGGTTACAAGGTGATCTGGGACAATTCGTCGGAGGTCCTCCATGAACACGAAGCTAGCTATAGCAAATTTGATCCCAGCTATATTAGCACCATCAAGCAGCGAAACGAACTCCTCTTCAACTGGATAAATGTTACTGATCCGAGACTTTTAATTGATCACCTAAAATGGTTAGTCCTTTATACCCTTTCTCATCCGGGTTACCTGAGGATTGTTCTGATATCATTTTCCCGGTTCATTATCCAGGGCAGGAAAATAAAATCCTCAGTATCAGATAAAGAGGTGCTTTCGAAAGTCAATCTTCCCCTAGAATGACAAATCCAGCTCTCTCAATTGTTCTGGTCACATACAAATCTGAGGATAATATCATCCCTCTACTTGACTCACTTAAAGAATCTTCAGGAGGGTACTCATTCGAGGTAATCGTCGTTGATAACTATCCCCTAGACAGGTCTGCTAACCTGGCACAAAAACATCCCCTCAAGCCCCTCGTTTTAATTAATAAAGAAAACCTCGGATTTTCCAAAGCAGTTAACCGTGGAATAAGCAAGGCAAAAGGGGAGTACATCCTATTGTTGAACCCAGATTCCAAACCAATAGGCAAGGCTATAAAATATTTAGTTGATTTTGCTATTGAACATCCTGAAATGGGTGCGGTAGCTCCAACACTCCTCGACTTCTCGGGGAAAATTCAACCGTCCTGCTCTAAGTTTCCGACCATTCTTAATGCCATTAAGCATGATTTTATCGGATGTAAAAACTGCTTTAAAAGCTATTACCCGGGTAACAAAATCACCAAGGTCGAGGTGGCAGTCATGGCCGCCCTCCTTATTCCGTCTAAAGTAATTAAGAAAATTGGCGGACTGGACGAAAGATTCTTTCTGTACTATGAGGACATCGAATATTGCCGCAGACTAAGACGTAATAAATATCCGGTCTATTTTTACCCTAAACCCAAGGTCAAACACGTCAAGGGAGCCAGTGGGGGATTTACTTCCCATCTAAAAAGTCCCTTACTTGCCTCTGCAAGAATTTATTACGGTCCGTTCTACTCGACAATACTGAATGCGGTACTGTGGATTGGTCATAAATGGCAGGTGATACTAAGACGCAAACGATTCCGTGATTAACCTTGTCATATAATAAAACTAGTAATTCTATGGAAATAATCAAAAAGTATCATAAGTTGTTACTTGTGCTGGGTATAGCTTTTCAAATATTTGTTTCGGTCATCACTTATCATCCCGATCTCAGAGCCTTTGTCCTAGCCAGTAAATTCATCAACGAGGGAGAGGTGTTCACCTTTTACGATCATGTTTCTAAACTACACTCGTCCGACCAAATAAAGAAGATTTATGGTGACGATATCTTTATTTACCCACCACTTTCTTATTTAATTCCTGCCACCTTTTATGCTCCTTTCAGTGGAGTATTAAATAAATCTTACGACGAGATTATCTACACCGACTCTGTCATTTATGAAAAATATTCCTTCTATCCCAGCTTTCTGATATTCAAACTACCCTTCTTTGTCTTTAACCTATTGATTCTCTATTTTCTTCCCAAAATGTTCGAAAAAGAAAAAAATGGTCGTCTTGCACAACTTCTCTGGATATTTAATCCCACCAATTTATTAGTCACCTCCGGCATGGGTCAGGTGGATGTAATCCTGGCATTCTTTCTCCTTATGTCGTTTTACTTCATAAAAAAACGACGTCTCCCCTTAGCAGGAATCTTTATAGCCCTATCGGCATTGATTAAACCAACAGGATTTGTACTACTTCCACTAGTCGCTATTTGGGTTTACCGGAGAAAGGGCTTGCTTGAGTCAGTAAAATCGGTTACTCCTGGTATCTTGACTTGGGGGATTATTACCGCTCCTTATATCTTTTCTCCCGCCTTTAGAGTGTTCGCTTTGTTCGCGCAGCACACTGCCAAGACTACCTATGCAGGTATAGCTATTTCAGGGGGAGTTTCTATCCCCTGGTTCTTTATCGCCTATGCCGTAATTGCTCTTTATCTATTCGAAAAAAAATTATCACTGTTTATGAGCATTGGCCTTACCAATTTGTCGGTACTGGCTTTTAATCACTTTCATCCTCAATGGTTCCTCTGGTTTACACCATTCCTGATCATTTACACTCTTCGACACAATAAAATTTATCTATATTTAGCCTTGGTGTTTTCCTGGATTCTCATCTGGCTCTCATTCGACCCCTCGCTTCATGCAGGGATGATCATTTGGTTTAAGCAAGCGCTTCCGCCGACAATGGCCAGTCCTCTACTGGAATCCTCATTGGTACTTCTTGCTCGGGCAGTCCTGGTAGGATCGCTGGTTCTTTTGGGGTCCAACAAATCAGATGACTAAACGTACTCTCTTCATCCTGCTTGCTCTTGGTTTAATACTTAGATTATGTATCGGATATTTTCAATTTTCTGGTGATCTGGGGAACCATTTAGTTTGGGGGAATTCTTTTTTATCAAACCCCCTCGGGTTTTACTCAAGACATTTTTCTGGTTTTAATGACCCCAACTATCCGCCCCTGGCGATTATCTTTTTCGGAATATCCAATCTGCTATATGCCGGATCACTTGCTTTGGTAAGGAAGCTTAACTCAGCAGTATCCATTTTTCCGTCTCTCCTCCTTCCTCTCTTCGAATCCGAAAACATGAAGATGTTTTTTTTGAAACTCCCGGGCATGCTGTCTGATGTTGGCATTGCTTATCTCCTGTATCTATTTTCAAAGAAATTAAAAATCTCCCCGATTATCTCCATTTTTTATCTCTTTAATCCTGCCTTCATCTACACCAGTACCGTTTGGGGACAAATCGAACCGGTGACATCGCTATTCATTATTCTTTCACTGTATCTTGCCCTCTTCGGTAAGGACAAAAAACTTTCCTTGGTGGCTTTTGCTATTTCTGTCCTCACCAAACAAACGGCGCTTTGGCTTACCCCATTATTCATACTACTTTGGTGGAAAGAAATGAATCTGAATCAGTTATTGAAAGGTTCTCTCTACGCTATCGGGACTTTTTTTCTCTTCTATCTTCCGTTCGGCCTACTACCTCTGGGCGCTATTAAAAATTACTTGTCCACTCTATCCGGTTCGTCGACTCTGGTCACTGATGCTGCTTGGAATATCTGGTTCTTCATTTTTCCGGGTAGGGTAGAGGACTCGGTCACCATTGGATTCCTCTCGGTTAGGAATATCTCGATCATTCTCCTATTGATTGCCCTGTCGGTCATCATGTATCAGCTATTAAAAAAATATTCTCACTATAGATTCTTCTACGGTCTTTTTGTCTGGGCACTACTTGCCTTTATTCTCCAGACAAGGGTTCACGAGCGCCACCTCTCTTTTGCACTACTATTCCTGCTTCTCACTCCTGGACTGTCAAAAACCTACTATCTCGATTACCTTACTCTTTCTGTGTATCATTACCTTAACCTCTATCAAAGTCTGGGGCTACCTTTTATAAAATGAATTTACCCATTCTCCTAATACTCGGTCTTGCGTCTATATTGCGACTTTTTGATTTATCTCATTTACCTATCTCTCTTTTTGGGGACGAAGTTGATGTGGGTTACCACGCATGGTCGCTTATCACTACGGGAAGGGACTATCTGGGACATTTTCTCCCGAGTTACATCCAAAGTCTTGCCGAATCACGTGCTCCACTATTAATGTATGTCACCGCACCAATTGTGGGACTGCTGGGGCCATCGACCTTCTCTGTGAGACTTCCGGCTGCACTTCTGGGAATCTTAGGAGTTTACTTGCTCTACTTGGTCACCAAAAAACTTTTTTCGGAAAGTAAGCTAATACCTCTCTTGTCTGCCCTAGTTCTCGCCATCACCCCCTGGCATATTCATTATTCCAGAGCTGCCTTCGAATCTACTTTGCTTCTGGATCTACTACTTCTGGGTACGTATCTATTTCTCACCGAAAGACTGGGACTGAGTTTGATTACATTCGCCCTAACTTTTTACACTTACTCTACAGCCAACATCTTCACACCACTTCTGATTATTCTTCTGTACTCCATCTATAAACCGAAAATAAATTTAAAGAAAGATTTTCCGAGGCTAATTCCTTCTGCTCTATTGATGCTACCCATTGCATATCAAATATTATTTGGTCAAGCTGCTGGAAGGTTCACAGGTATCAGCATTTTCAATGATCAAAAAACCGTTGACTCGGTAATTATTTCCCGAACTGATCCCTGGGTCACAAACAGGGGACTGGATCGAGTATTCACCAATAAATACGAGGCGATTTTCAGGTCCTTCTTCCATAACTACACCGGCGCTTTCAATAAAGACTTTCTTTTCGTCTCCGGAGATCCCTATTTCAGGCACTCGGTCGGTCGGGTGGGGGAGCTTCTTTGGCCATTTACTCCATTTTTCCTCATCGGCCTAGCTGCAATTATTCGCAACTTTGATAAAACCGGGAAGCTCATTCTTTATTGGTTATTACTCTCACCAATACCTTCGTCCTTGACCCAGGGAGGAGCTACTCATGCAACCAGATTATTCATCATGATACCGCCATTGTGTATACTGTCGGCGGTTGGACTTGAAAGATTCATATACTTCTTGAAAAAATCAAAATTAAAACGTCCCCTTCTTGCGATTCTCTCTCTGATTATTCTTTTTTCCCTGGGTTTCTATTGGAATCGCTACTCGAATCATTATCGTTACGAATCTGCCAAGTACTGGCATTACGGATATGAAGATATATTTACAAAGTTATCTAAATACACACCATCATCGGGGAAGGTGTATATCAATAATACTTACGAACCCAGCCTTATTCGCTTCGCTTTCTACACCAAGCTTCATCCTACGGATTTTCAGTCAATGTTTACTACTGACAATCAAGACTCATATAAATCAGATCTATTTAATGGATTCAGATTCGGAAATAATGTATATTTCGGTCAAACAAAGGATATTGAATCGCTGAGAGCACTATTATCTCCTGGAGATATTTATCTAGCTGTTCAAGGGATAGAGGTGCCTGGAGATTGGGATTGGTCAGTCACAGCACCGGAAGGGTTAGTTGTTTTGGAAAAAACTTTGGACGTATTTGGGAACCCGTTGTTTTATCTTGTAACAGCTAAATGAAAAAAATCCACAATTCGGTTCCTGTCATCCTAATCACAATTATTCTAGTTTTCTCTATTCTTCGCTTGTACAAACTGGGTCAGTACCCCGTTAGCTTATTCTCTGATGAGGTGGATATCGGTTACCAAGTGAAATCTTTCCTGGCAACGGGAAAAGATTATCAAGGCAACTATTTACCTCTTCAATTTCACTCCTTTAGTGACGTGCGGACGGCACTACCCATCTACTCAACGACACTTGTTTCTCTGATCCCTGGAGTCTCAGTCGATCAAGCAATAAGGTTGACACCTGCAATTTACTCGCTGGTAGGATTGCTTGGAATATTCCTTCTGACAAATAGTCTTTTCCGAATTTTTAAGCTCTCCTCACCCAAAGATATTATTCCCGGGCTTATTGCTGCTTCTCTTTTGTCTATGACACCATGGCATTTCACTTATTCCCGAACCGGTTTTGAACTATCCCAACTATTTGCATCAGTAACTCTGGGCATCCATTTCCTGATCAAATATCTGGAAAAGAATCAGATCATTAATTTGTTAGTTTCTCTGTTTTTCCTCTCACTAGCACCAGCAATTTACAGCACTGCCAAACTCTCGATTCTTTTTTTTCCTCTGGTCTTCCTAAGCCTACCTGGTTTTGTGAAACAGACTAAGTCAAAGACCCCTCTAAAAATCTTCATGGTCGTTCTTTTTGTCCCACTAGCTCTTTTATTTTTAAACGGTGGGGCAGGAAAGCGATTCTCGGAAATCGCCGTCTATACGGATCCGACTTTATCCACTCAAACCAATTTCTTAAGGCAAGCGGATCTTGGTAAAAATTTAATCATCGGTTCATCACCTTCATTTTTATCCAAAACGGCACACAACAAACCCTTAATGATCGCCACATCGTTTGTTAAAAACATTTTTGGACCGATTTCCACCAACTTCTTATTTACCTCGGGTGACAAGAACTTGCGTCATGCTGTTCCAGGCTGGGGGATGTTATTAAAAGGTTTTGCCCTGCTAATTATTGTTGGAGGTTATCTCTTGATTTTTAGGAACAGGCATCAACTAGTTTTTTTCTTAGGTGCTATCGCCTTGCTCTCAATTATTCCGGCGGCATTAACCAGAGATGGAGCTACCCACTCTTCTCGGACTTTTTTGTTGGTGATTCCTTTGATAATAGTGGCATCATACGGACTGTATTCATTAATTGGAAACAAAATACTTACACTTATTCTTGGTTTTGTTATTCTTTTTGAATCCTTTCTCTACTTCCATGATTACTTTTTTCACTATCCGGTTCTTTCGGAAAGAGATTTTCATGCAGGCATGAAGGAGTTGGTTAGCGAAGCAAATAAATATCCTGGAAAGACTGTAGTTCTCACAAGAACCTATGAACCCTCACTGATCTTTTTCCTCTATTACACTGATTTCTCCCCCGCCAAATCTCAAGAACTTATCCCTCAGGGCAATCTAACCGAAGGAATTAAAGAAGATCTGAACCTAGAGGGAGTCAAAGTCACCGGCACAAATATATATTTAGCCAGTGTTAGAGATTTCGGGACAAAAAACCCCTTAGTTCTTAAGGATGCTATCTATGTTCTTCCCGCAAAGGAGGCTGCTGGCTTGGTGGCCGGAAAATTTGCCACCAAAATTTCCGATATTTATCTCCCCTCGGGTGAGCTCATATTTACCACCATCCTTCCTGCTACCTCATCAGCCTCAGTCAGGCAAAGTATATAATCAAAAATATGCGTCGGCCCCAAACAATTTGGCTCATTTTTATTCTTGCACTAGCCGTCAGACTTTTGTTTTTGGGTCAATACCCCCAAGGTTTTACTGCCGATGAGGCCAGCCAGGGTTACACAGCCTATTCACTTTTGAAGACCGGCAAAGATGAATGGGGAATTAGATGGCCAATATCAAGCTTCAGAGCATTTGCCGACTATCGCGCTCCCCTGCAGACATATCTGGTCATCCCTAGCATTGCCCTTTTTGGTTTAAATGAATTCGCTGTTCGTCTTCCGTCTGCAATTTTCGGTTCTCTTGCGATCTTAGCAATTTATCTTCTGGTAAAACAACTTTTTCCTGACAGAAAGAAACTACCCGCCATCGCTGCCCTGCTTTTGGCTATCTCTCCTTGGCATATCCAGTTCTCACGAACTGCCTTGGAAGCAAACTTCGCCTCCTTTCTTTTTCCGATGGGACTATATTTTTTACTCGCAGGAGCCAAGAAACCTGGCCGCAATCTAATATTATCTGCTATCTTCCTGGGACTTAACCTTTACTCGTATCTAGCAGCTAAATTATTTGTACCGATTTTTTTGGCAGCATACTCAGTATTAAATTTCAAGAAAATATCATCCAACATAAAAGGCTATATATCCTTTGCAGTTATCTTTTTGATATTTGCCGCTCCAATTTTTACCGATACATTTTGGGGGCCGGGTAATGTCAGAGGTAAGGATTTGATCATTAGCAACTTCTCAGCCGAAAGTCTTGAGAGTATAAAACGAGAACAGTACTATTCAGATTTAAATAGTGTCTCACCCCAACTTTCCCGAATATTCTCCAATAAGGTTACATTTACCGTTCAGCAATTTATAAACAATTACGTTTCATACCTGTCTCCCTCATTTTGGTTTACTGAAGGGGGAAGAGAAATTACCTACTCGGTATTTCCAGGAAATGGGCTCCTCTATTTGTTTATGCTCCCTCTTGTTGTTTACGGTCTATATGCACTCATAAGAATTAATCACCCGGCAAAAAAGATTATTCTTATCTGGTTGTTCATTGGTATCATCCCCGCTGCTTTGACAAAAGATGGCTACCGACCGAATAGAGTAGGTTCACTGCTGGGGCTATGGGAAATTGTTGCCGCTCTTGGCTTTTGGGAATTGTTAAAATTAATCCCTTCTAAGTTTAAGAAAATTTCAATTATTTTAACCTCATTTATCGTCACTGTTTCCGTCATTTCATATCTGAATCTTTATTTCTTTACCTCTCCCATAAAATATCCCGAGTCACTGCTCTATGGTTACCGGGAGTTAGTGACTAAGATTGAAAAGCTTTCTCCCCAATATTCTAGAGTGATTATTGATCGAGGAAGTCAGTCTCAAGTATTTATCGCTTTCTATACAAAAATGGACCCCTCTTTCTACCAGGATTTTTCAAAAGAATGGTGGCCGGTGATAGAAAAGAAAAATCTATTATTCCTAGACATGATCAACGAATACGAACTGGGAAAATTTACCTTTAAATCTTTTGACCCGTCGTCTGACCTGATCCCTGGCAATCTGGTAGTCATTAAGACTGAAAAATATAACCCCAATTTTGCCCTCAATGTTTTAGATAGGGTAGACTATCCTGACGACACTCCGGCATTCTATATTCTTTCCTATGTTAAAAAATAAAAGCAATTTAATTATCATTGCCGCTATTACCCTGGCGGCAGCAGTCATCAGATTCTACAGATTGGCGGATTTCCCGGTATCACTCAACTGGGACGAAGTCAGTCATGGATATAATGCTTTTTCTATTTTAAAAACCGGCAAAGACGAATGGGGGACGGTTATGCCACTAATATTCAAGGCCTTTGGTGACTTCAAGCTTCCTGTCTATATTTATCTCACCATTATTCCAGTTGTTTTTTTTGGCCTCAATGCGTTCGCAGTTCGTTTTATCTCTGCTCTTGCAGGCACCCTGGCAATTCCCGGTATCTATCTATTGGCGAACTCTCTTTTCCCTGAGAAAAAAGCAAAAATTCATAAAATTGATATCAACCTCGGTCATCTCGCCTCATTGATCCTCGCACTTATGCCTTGGCACGTCTTTATTTCTCGACCCGCTCTCGAGGCCAACTTAAGTCTGACCCTGATAATTTTTGGTTTCTATTTTCTCCATCAGGGACTTAAAAAATCCTCATCACTCCTTCCCGCGGCAGTCTTTCTTGGCCTATCACTTCACACCTACAACACTGCCAGAGTATTCGTGCCTGCCCTCTTATTAGTATTCATTTTACTTTTTAGAAAACAGCTAAAAACCACAAAAGCAGTTCTTCTCTCGGCCGCCCTCTTCATCCTCTTTTTTGGTTTGGTTGTTTTCCAGGTAATATCGGGAACCGGAACTGCCAGATATAGTAAGTTGAAAATACTCAATGAAAATGTTGTTTTTCAGATCGGACAAAGTCGTGTAAATTCTAATCTTCCGGCTCCTCTGTCAAGACTAATTCACAATCGTCCGGTCTATTTCACTACGACAGTAATCAAAAATTACCTTAACTATTTCACCCCGCAATTCCTTTATCAGTGGAAAGGGGCTCAGACACAATTTGCCATCCCCATTAAGAACTTATATTCTCTTCCGACTACAATTCTCGCGTTAGTCGGCATGCTGGCTCTTATATCTCTGAAAAAAGAAAGAGAAGCTTTATTTCTCGTCGCTTGGTTCCTGCTGTCTCCTCTGGCCGCCTCACTTACTGCTGACCCTCCTCAGGCACTCAGGCCAAATCCCTTCATCCCGGCGGTCACGATATTAGCTGCACTCGGGATAATTTTGTTACTCAAAAAAATTCGCCTTCTCCTGAAAACTATTGTCTTGGTGACAGTCATCCTATCCGCGTCTCTCGCCCTTTATCGTTATCTCGAAACCTATTATGGAGACTATTCGTATTATTATTCCGACTCTTGGCAATACGGATATAAAGAACTATTTGAATATTTGAAGACTAATGAGAGCAAATATGATCAGATTATCATCACTAAAAAATATGGAGAACCACATATTTTCTACGCCTTCTACAACCAACTGGATCCATCATCGATCCAACCGGGAGGAGATAACATCCGTTTTGAAAAATCGGATTGGTTCTGGACCGACAAGATAGGAAAGTACTATTTTGTCAACGACTGGGAAATACCACTCAGGGGAGAAACGATGGAGTCTATTAAGCTTGAAAGCGGGGGAGAACTGAAAACAAATAAATCGCTTCTCGTAACTACTTTCAACCGACTACCGGACAATGCCAAGGAATTAAAGGTGATCGAGTTTATTGATGGCCGTGTTGCTTTTATAATAGCCTCTATACCATGAAGAAATACTGGTTATTGATCCTCGCTCTCATCATTGGATTCGGACTTCGCGTATACAACCTGAGTGACTTACCCAATGGGTTGACTTGGGATGAGGCAGCTCTTGGCTATAATGCATATTCAATACTTACCACCGGCAAAGATGAATTCGGCACAACTCTCCCCTTAATTTTTAAGAGCTTCGGTGATTACAAACCGGGTCTATATATTTACCTCGCAATTCCCAGCATTGCCGCGGTTGGCTTGACTGAGTTTGGAATTCGCTTTCCCTCTGTTCTGTTTGGTACCCTGGCTATCCTGGGTGTCTATCTTCTAATTGCGGAGTTATTCGAAAAGGAGGGGAAAAAGAATCTTTTGGCCTCTTTTGCTGCTCTCGCTTTAGCCGTTTCTCCTTGGCATGTACATTTTTCCCGAGGGGCTTGGGAAACAAATGTATTCTCCACTCTTCTTATGTTCGGCCTTTACTACTGGTTAAGATTCCTAAAAAGGAAATCGTCAATCGCACCCGCACTTATTTTCGCCATTGCCTCTTTTCTTTCATATCAGGCCGCTAAACTTCTTACCCCACTCAACTTCGGTCTCCTTACCCTGGTCTACTGGAAAGATTTCACATCTAATTTTCCAAAATCACTTAAACAGAAGAAGAATCTTTTTCCCTTGATATTGGCATTCATCTTTGCACTGTGGTTCTTTGCCGGCACTCTTTTCGGACCGGCCGGTAATCGACTCGCCAGATTAAGTATTTTTGGATACAAGCCTCAAATTTCGGATGAAATAAAACAAGTAGATAACAATGAACCTCTAATTTATGAAATTTTCCACAATCAGACAAGATTTACCACCACTCTTATCATGGGACGCTATCTTTATCACTTCTCTCCTGAGGTGCTCTTCTACGAGGGTCCTGTTGTCACCGAGAGGGGACATATACCCACGCTGGGGGTTCTTAACCCGTTAGAATTTATTTGGTTGGCACTTGGCTTAGTCTTCCTCGCCGCCCGATGGGGAAGGAGAGAATCTATCTTTATCTTCGCCCTTCTCCTTCTCGCTCCCCTTCCTGCCTCAATGACCCTTGAGGAATTTACTACGGTCAGGTCATTCTTCATGACCATTCCTCTAGGAATTATCTCCGGCATGGGCATCTTCTATTTATGGAACAAAAATAAGCTGATTACCATATTCGTTTCTCTTGCATATCTACTGGCAACCTTTTACACATATGATATCTACTTCAATCACTCTCAAAAATTCTTGGCAAAGGAATATAACTTCGGTTACAAACAGGCTATGGAAGTCGTTAACAGATATCCTGGAAGCAGAGTGATAATGACCGATGTTCTGGGACAGCCGTATATCTATTATCTTTTCCATTCAAAATATAGCCCTGCAAAATATCAAGAACTCAATCACTTTGTTGATGGGGGAGTGGATGTTGGAAAAGTCGACCGTATTGACAATGTTGAATTTAGACAATTTAGTACTCAGGACGTTCTCACTTATAAAGACACTGTATTTGTTGGTATGGTTGGCAACATCCCAGACGATTTCGATTACTCCAGCCCCGTTATCGAAGAGTATAAAGTCGTCAACTATCCGGACGGATCCAGTCTTTTCAGGATCATAAAAACTGCTAAATGAAAAAAAGTACTCTATATATTCTGATAATCGTATTACTTGCAACAGCAATTCGGGTCATTGCACTAGATAAATTCCCGGCGGGCTTAAATGCGGATGAGGCAGCCATCGGCTACAACGCCTGGTCGCTTCTTGAGACCGGCAAAGATGAGCATTCGGCTAGCTGGCCGTTGGTATTCCGCTCATTTGACGATTACAAACCCCCCATGTACTTTTATCTTGTACTTCCCTTCGTCAAGCTCATCGGGCTGAATGTTTGGGCAGTCAGACTCCCATCTGCCATCTTGGGTATCATTTCCGTCTATCTTCTCTATTACTTGATAAGGGAGTTGCTGCCCAAAGAAAAACATCTACCCATTCTCTCTGCTCTGATACTTGCACTCTCTCCTTGGCATATTCATTTCTCCCGCGGTGGCTGGGAAGTAAATGCCGCTTTGTTCTTTATTCTCCTAAGTCTCATTTTCTTCGTTAAGTCATACAAAAAGACCGGTTATCTTTTTTTCTTTGGACTATCGGCAGTTGCAGCCCTGTACACCTACCATTCTGCCCGGATAATCCTACCACTTCTGGTCTTTGGTATATTCGCCATCAATCTCAGAGAATCTCTTAAGTTCTTTCAGGTAAAAAATCTTAAAGTTACACTCGCCGCCCTATTCATATCACTTATTCTCATAGTCCCTCTTGCTTCTCAGTTGTTATCTAAAGAAGGTCAGTCACGCTTTTCTGGGGTTTCCGTATTCGCCGATGAGGGCCCTCTCTGGCAGGCTTTGGAACTACGCCGTTCACACGAAAAGGAAAACATTCTAATTAAGGCCATCCACAATCGCTACTTGTCGTACGGTTTAAGATTTACCAAAAACTACCTTTCCCACTTCTCACCTCGATTCCTCTTTGTAGTCGGGGACGAGATCGCTCGCAGTAAAGTCCCCGGGGTAGGGCAGAGCTTAATTATTCTGGTCCCGTTTTTTGCTCTCGGACTTTTCAGTCTTCTCAAGCTAGACTCTGCTGGGAAAAAAATAATTTTACTTTGGTTACTGATAGCCCCGCTAGCGGCGGCTCTTACCTTCCAGTCACCTCATGCCCTGCGTTCCCAGAACATGGTCATTCCTCTGTCGGTAATTACGGCTCTTGGTATCACTTCGGTTTACTCAATTGTTCTACGATATCGAAAGACACTTATTTATACACTGGTCTCCATCTTTTTCCTGCTTCTCTCGTATGACTTCGGTCATTATCTCCATGCATATTTCCTTCACTATCCAAAAGAACTTCCTTACGCCTGGCAGTATGGGTTTGATCAAATTGCCTCCTTCGTCAAAGAGAACTACGACAAGTACGACAAGATAATAATTTCTGATCGCTACGATCAGCCATATATCCTTATGGCCTTTTTCCTGGAATACCCACCCCAAACCCTCCAGAAGGAGATTGTGCTAACCCCCAGAGACAAATTCGGCTTCAGTACTGTCAGAAATTTTGGCAAGATGGAATTCAGGAGTATTAACTTTGGAGAAGATAGAAAAATTCCCAGTGCCCTCATCCTCGAAGCGGACGAAGGGGTTGATGAGAAACAAGTAGTTCACATAATCTACGATCCCAACGGTAAGCAAATGTATCGCTTTGCTGTTTCGGATGAATAGGAACTACACCATCTTCTTGGTCAGGACTTCCAATCGGGATAAAACCCAGATGATTGTTTATTATCCATACTTTATTCAGTTTAGGACTACCGGAAAAACATTAACTTCGTTAACATTGTTGTCAACACTAAGCTGCAAAGGGGAAACGCATTCATGATAAAAATAGTTTCCAGTACACTGATTTTTATCAAGAGATGTGTTCAGAAGAGTATAGTAGTCTTCAAATTCTAAAGAGACAAATTCGTCATCGTTGGTGTTATTGCAAACTTCAACAAACCACAATCCCTTACTGAGGGTTAGCAATCTATTCTTGATGGTAATCGTTTGTTTCTCACCCAAATTGATATAACGATTTGATAAAGAGGATAGTAGAGCAGACTTGTCATAAAACCTAAAACGACCCACCTTTGATTCTACAGGCACTAGATAATGATCAAATATTACGACCCAAAAATTTTTCCCCTGTTTCACATCAATGTTTTCATCAACGATTAATTGATCAAAGGGAAGTGGCGTCAATATTCTACTTAGCTCCTGTAAGCTCTTTTTTCTGGTGTCGCTGGTGGGATCTTTGAATAGTTCCCTTAAACCTACATCAACTAATGTATGGTTAACCAGTGGATCGGAATACGGGGCAGAATCATACAAATCATTTGTAAGTATTGAATGAAAACCCATGGGAGGAATCATGTAAATCCACTCATCTCGCCCGACGGTAGCTAGTCTAACCTGTTTGGATAAACTTCTAATATGTATCATTAAACGGCTTTCATCAAAGCCCATCAAGCCACGCGATTTCCAGGAAATAATGGGCTCGGTAAATATCCCGGGAGACGAAACAATCGCTGCTAAAATCATTAACCCAATAATAGTGAATTTTTGCCAACCCCACTTTAAGCGTTCGACCATAACACCCAAAACAACAGGAAGGCCTATCTGAATGGGAAGCAATGAGCGCATGCCAAAATCGTTATTGCCGCTTGACCTAACAAATAAAGTAATAATCATGAATGAAAATAAAAGAACATTCCAAAAGAGTAGACTCAGAAAGCCGATTTTCTTACGTAGCGTTATTAAAACGAAAAAGATTAACAAAGGAAGCCATCCTGTTTGAGAAAGAACGGTTATTAACCAATTTATTGAATTAAAAAAGAATGTGTTTTGGGTGAAGTAACGATAAGGATTAATCGAATAAAATCCGAAAAGGTGGGTTCCGTTGCCAATCATAGTTAAGATGTAAGGGGATAGAACAGTCAAAGCGAGAACGCCTCCCCAGAACAGGTTTTTTCGATGCCTGGGTATAAACAAAAAGATAAGTCCAAGAGCAAAAACTAGATAGATTGAAACGAAGACGCTGGAAAGAATACTAATAAATACGATACCAAATATTTGGATAAACGAAACACCCTTCTTGCTTAACAGCTGGGAAAGTAAATAAAAAACCAGACTGGCGACCAAGAAATGCTGTGGGACCCAAAGAGCGGTTCGAAAGGTGGTCATCATTCGGAAACCAGCATGAAGATCAATTTTCCACGCCTGATACCATGGCAGGGTCAAGTAAAATTTGCCCACAATCATGGACAGGACATCAAAACTATAACCAATTAAAGCTAGAAAATAGACTAACCAGCGTAACTTAATATGGGTAATATTCTGATCAATCACCTTCTTTATCAGCCAATATGAGAAAGCATTGGTGGATAGAACATATGCAGCTAAAATCAGCAATTGTCCTTGGCGAAAGAAAGTAGTCAACAGGGACGGGATTAGATAATAGCCGTAATAATATTTAAAGTCTGACAATGGGAAATAGGGATGTTTGGCATGGACACCATTTTCTACCAAGCTGGTGATTACATATGAATGTTTAAAATAATCTCCAATTCCACCATATCCAATAAATTGTTGATTATTGACAACCTGCTGGTGAATAAACGGATAAATTGTTGTTGCCTGAATTAATAACAAAAAGACAATAAACAAACACGTAAACCAGCTCTCTCTTTTTATTGGCCAAGATATTCGATGATTCAAAAACCAGTGAATGAGAAACAATACGATAACGATTGCGGAAAAAACATTTGAAAAGATAGATGACCCGAATAGATAATATGATAGATATATAACTAATGCCGGAAACCACAATAATATCGGGTTAATCATTTTAATAAATAGTATCACGGTATCGAATCAATACAATGACTGAAAGATAGTTATTTGCTGTCAATTAAACCCTATAATGTTATTGTGTCTCCGACGCCTAATATTCTCAGTGAATTTGTTATCTATGCGATAATATACAGTAACAATATGGCCGGTATAAACAATAACAATAGACAGACAATCTCGGTTGTTCTGGCCACCTTTAACGAAGAAAACAACATTAAGCCCTGCCTAGATTCAGTCAAGGGCTGGGTAGATGAAATGGTAGTGGTTGACGAATCTTCAACTGATAAAACAAGAGAAATAGCGGAAAGCTTAGGAGCAAAGGTTTACACGGAACCCCATGAGCAAATCTTTCACATTACTAAGAATAAGGCTATTAACAAAGCCAAATCGGACTGGATCCTCCAGTTGGATGCGGATGAACGTATTACTCCTGAGATGAAACATGAAATTCTGGAAATACTGGCAGGAAAATATTTTGGTTATGACAGCTGGCTTTCTCCGCTAAGAAGGTCGATAAATAAATTTCTACCCCTATTCTCCGTACCAAGACCCTTAAAAGAAGCCGCTTCTGCATACTGGCTTCCAAGAAAAAATTTTTTCCTCAATAGGTATTTCTATCACGCTGCCCAATATCCTGACCCTGTTATCAGGCTATTTCAAAAAGGTAAGGCAATTCTTCCTGCAAAGGATGTGCATGAACAGATGGAGGTAAAAGGGGTTACTGGTTGGCTGAAGTCAGACCTGGACCACTTCGCGACTCCCAATTTCTCCCGCTATCTCCTTCGCGAAGATCGCTACTCCTCGCTTCAGGCGAGATTCTACAAAGAACAGGGTTTGAGGATTACCATTCTCAACACACTTAACTATCTCTTCCTCAAGCCTCTAACCACCTTTCTTTCCTTATACATCCGTCACCGAGGTTTCTTGGACGGTTTCCCCGGATTTGTATTCTCACTATATTCCGGATTTCACCACGCGTTCTCATATATGAAACTTTGGGAAATGTACAAAGACGAACAATGGAAAAAAAGATAAAGGTATTCCTTAACAGCGGTTTGCACTCTGAAGGTAGGGGAGTCGGCTTCTACGCCAAGTTCCTCGGCGAAGCTTTGGCCAAACTCCCGGAGGTTGAGCTAACGGAAAACAAACCGGATGTAATACATTACCCCTTCTTTGATCTTTTCTACCCCACTCTCCCCTTTCGTAAAACGGCGCCAACAGTCGTTACCGTCCACGATCTGACCCCGCTGGTAATGACAAGCAGGTATCCAAAAGGCGTCAAAGGTAGCGTTGCCCTACTCCGTCAATATCTCTCACTCAAAGGCGCCAAGGCGGTAATCACCGACTCAAACAACTCTAGGGATGACATTGTCAGACTGTTTCACTATCCCAAGGAGAAGGTTCACGTCACACCTCTGGCCATCGACCCTGCGTACTCCAATAAAGTGACGGAATCGGATCTAAAAAGAATTAAATCTCAATACGCATTACCTGATAAATTTGTTCTGTGTGTTAGTGCCGGGCCGAATCCAAATAAAAACCTACCCGCTTTGGCAAAGGCTACCGAGAGCCTCAATATTCCACTAGTTCTAGTTGGCAAGGGATTAATGCAAGAGATCAAAGAACCGATTCATCCGGAACTTAAAGACCTTGTCGAGCTGAAAAAATATCATCATGTGATTTTCCCCGGATTTGTTTCCACCGAGGATTTGAATGGAATGTATAAGCTGGCGACCGTTTATTGCCAGCCCTCCCTCTATGAAGGCTTCGGCTTACCGGTTCTGGAAGCCATGACTGCCGGTTGCCTTATCGTTTGTTCTAATACCTCCAGTCTTCCTGAAATCTATCATCAAGGTGCACTGACATTCGACCCGGCAGACTCGCAGGAAATGGAGAGGGTGTTAAATGAAGCAATTACTCTACCCATTAAAGAAAAAACGGCCCAGATAGAAGCAGGATTGAAACGTAGTCGGGATTTTACCTGGGAGAAAACTGCCCTCGCCACCTTGGAAGTTTATAAAAAAGTTCTATGACGCTAAAACAAGCATTTATAAAGGTTGGTTACTGGAGATTAGCCACCTTTGTCATCGCTCTTCTAGCTGTCCCACTAATTACCCTACGTCCGGACTTCACCCGAGTCGAATCTAGATTCGAGATCTGGCATGTTTTTGATATGTGGGCGAATTTTGATGGCCAGCATTATCTTGATATTGCGGATTATTGGTACGGTGTCTTTCCTCATACCGACAAAAACTACGCCTTCTTCCCTATCTACCCTGCTCTTATAAGGGGAGTCAATCTGATCACTCAAAACAGTTTGCTCTCCGGACTCATTATTTCCAATCTGGCTTTTGTATTTGCCCTTTTCTACCTCTTTAAACTCTTAAAACTAGACTACTCAACCAAAATTTCAAATCTCACCGTCTTGGTTCTTCTATTCTTTCCAACATC
>Ga0209727_1000830_pt1 | contig 30309 bp, 34 predicted proteins | sample RifGroC1_FD_183995 | JGI IMG/M metagenome (GOLD analysis project Ga0209727, IMG submission 183995) | Groundwater microbial communities from Rifle, Colorado, USA - Groundwater C1 (SPAdes) (version 2) | ecosystem: Environmental > Aquatic > Deep subsurface > Groundwater | place: Rifle, Colorado...
CTTCATCACGGGAAGGACTGCCTCGACCTCGTCCTTGAACATCCTGCCGAGCTTCGCAAACGTGAACTCGCCGTCCATGTTCCTCGTCTCGCGGCTCAGCTGGAGCTTCTTCTCGCCGTCGTTGTAAGAATAGACTCCCACCGTTATCCTGCTGGTCTCGGATTCCACTGTCTCGGAAAAGAGGCACTTGTCCAGATTCTTGTCAAAAGCCATTGTGTTTCACCATTCGTGCCGAAATCATCGCCCTGTTTTAAAGATTTCCCTTGCGGTGTTTAGCGGCTTCGAACGCATCGCTGTGGGAATAGAAGGGCCTGCGCCCCCGTAGTCCACGCAGTGGATGCCGGAAGCTCGCTTCCGAGCAGGGGCAAGTCCCCCCACGACGGCCTCGCTCCCCTTATTGGTGGCGTTCTTGAAGACTGCTAAACACCTGTTTTACCAGGGCAATGGCGCGCTCCCTGCTCTTGGGGTAGGCAGCCATGCTGAGGGTGAGGTGGAAGCAGTCTCCTTTCGTGGTGAGCACGAGCTTCCTCTCTGTGAGCCAGGGTTCCCTGTCGAAACGGAGGAAGAAGTCAAGGCGGTCGTCGACTCGCTGCTCTGCCTCGGTGATGATTGTCTTTTTCTCTTCTTCGGAAATGCCGGAAGCGATGAACCTGAGCAGGCGGTTGATTTCAGATTCTTTCCTGAGAAAGGACGTGAGCAATGCCGACTGTGAAGATCCGTCTCCTTGGTGGACCGTGACGGGAATATCCCGGCCGGCATTTCCTGAAGAGAGCAGCGCCCTCAAGGCGTCAGAATTCCTTTCTATGTCGGAAGGAAGCGAGAGAACACGCGCAGCGAGGTAATGGGCCAGCTTCATTATTGCAGCTTCTCCAGCATGGAGATGGCGCTGTACACCTGCGTGCGGGTGAAGGGATCGAGATTGATGTCGCCGGAGACCTCATCGAGGGCGTTGTGCGCGTCATGCACCTTGACGGACTGCTCGGCAGGGGACTGCATCCTGGAGAGGAGTCCCTGCATCCTCGCGCGGACGTTGCGCGGCACGTTCTGGTCGCTGGCGATGTCGCCGAGGACGGTGATGACGTCCGCCAATGGGTTGAGCTGCTCTGCCTTCATGGTGCGCTATTTCCTGATTTGCTTCAGGACCTCTTCCTGCAGCTTCGTGGCCTTGTCCTTCAGCTGGGACTCCTGCTTCTCGATGGCCTTGATGCGTATCTCGAGCATCTCCTTCCTGCTCCCGAGGTCCTTCTTCAGCTCGTCCCTGTCTGTGAGGACCATGACATTGCCGACGATCTTATAGGCCTGCGTGGTGGAGGAAAGCTCCTCAATCGCTGACTCCAGCTCGACGATCTGGCCCTGGAACTGCTGCTTCTGTATGAGAAAGCTCTGCAGCCCCTGCTCAAACATCTGGAGCTGGCTTATCTTCTGCTCCGTTTCCGCGTTTTCCTCAGCCATGATGACAAAGAATGCCTAGACGGCCTTCACTTTGGTGATTCCCGCCCGTGGCTTGAACAGTATCTTGCTGCCGCAGTACGGGCACCTCACCTTCTTCCTGAGATAATCCGGAGAAATCTTCTTGTTGCACTCAAAGCACTTGTACTCGACCATGCTATGCCTCCTGCTCCTCTTCCTGGAAGTCTTCCTGCTCTTCCGGCTCTTCCACCGTCTCCTTGAGCTGCTCCTGAGGGGATTCCTGCGGCGCTTCCTGCTTCCTGGCGATGGTGTATGCCCTGCCCGCGAACTTGGCCCTGCATTTCGTGCAGTTCCAGATGCCTGCCGCTATCCTCTTGACCTGAACGGCCGCGCAGTACGGGCACTTGTGCTTTTTCCTCTGCTCGGCCTCTATCTGGCCGAACTTGAGCTTCGTGGTGCGGCCGTATCTGGTGCCGAAGCGCTTGACGCTGGTAAGCTTCTCTTCCTTCATCGTGTCCTCATAAATGGGGCTACCCGGACTTTCAATGCCTCGTGGCACATTTGAACCGGGGTCTTCTGGTCCCAAACCAGAAAGGATGATCCAAGCTACCCTATAGCCCCATTGCTGGTAGCGGACAAGGGTGGAGGGATGGATGGGTATTTTTAAATGTATCGCTCGACCTTTTCTTTGCCTCGTCTGCGTGCACGGAGAAAAATCTCCGGCATCCCGTAAGGAGAATTTAAATACCTCGGGCAACCGGGAAGCGCCATGAGAAAGGCCGTCCTGTGCTGCGTCTTCCTGTGCCTCTTCGCGGCAGCCGCATCCGCCCAGATCCCTACCCTCGGCTCTTATGCGACGGACAAGGCGGGCGTGCTCTCCCCGGAGTTCAGGGATGCGCTGGAGGATGCCTTGCGCGCCCTGGAGCAGGAGACCAACGGCGTGCAGTTCGTGGTGTATATCGAAAACGAGTATCCCAAAGGCTATTCGCTGGAAGAGTACACGCTGAAGATTGCGGAAGAGAACGAGGTGGGCAAGAAGGGGAACGACAACGGCCTGCTGCTCTACATCGCGGTGGACGACCGTGCGTACCGGTGGGAGACCGGCTACGGCGTCGAGGCGACGCTCTCTGCGCCGCTGCTCGGCCGGATCTCCAGGGAATATCTTGCCGCCGCGTTCCGGGAAGGGAATTACGAGCGCGGCATCCTGGACACGGTCAACGTGACCGCGCGCATACTGCTCCATTCCCAGGATGCGGACATTGTGAAGTTACTGGAAGAGGAGTCTTCGGCAGGAAACGGCAGGGTCATCGCCATCGTTGCCATTATCGTGATTGCCCTCGTTGTCATCGGAGCCATCATTGCGGTGTCCGAGGCATCAAAAAAGGGGGCAAGGAAGAACTCATGGCGCGAAGATGTCTACATGGGGGCTGCCACGGGCATGTTCGGGCCGCGGTGGGGCGGCGGGGGCTTTGGCGGAGGCGGGTTCGGCGGCTTCTCCGGTGGCGGGGGCCATTTTGGAGGGGGAGGCTTCTCGGGAAAATGGTAACTATTAAAAACAAGGGTTCCGCCCATGGAGGCATGGACCAGCGCGCCGCGATCGGCTGCCCGCGATGCTCGACATTCCTCCGGAAGGAGAGGATGAGGAAGCTCGCGCATCCCAGCGGGGCCACCCTGGACGTATGCGACGCGTGCGGCGGCATGTGGCTGGACAAGGACGAAGTGAAGCTGCTCCACCGATCATCAACGAGCCAATCAGGGAAAGGAACCGGAAGGAAAACAATAAAAAATAAAAACAAGCGAACCCGATAAGGGCACACCATGGACAAGAAAACGTGGATCATCCTCGGCAGTATCCTGGGCGCCGTCACGCTCATCGCCTTGTGGTACGTCTCGCTCTACAACGGCCTCATCAGGATGAACGAGGACGTCAACGGCAAATGGGCGCAGGTGGAGACCCAGTACCAGCGACGCGTGGACCTGATCCCCAACCTCGTTTCCACGGTCAAGGGAGCGGCGAACTTCGAATCGTCGACATTGGAGGAGATTACCAGGCTGAGGAGCCAGTGGCAGACCTCCACGGGGATCAACGAGCGCATCGAGACCGCGAACCAGATAGAATCCACCCTCTCGAAGCTGCTGCTGGTGGCGGAGAACTATCCGCAATTGACGGCGACGCAGAATTTCCAGGCCCTGCAGGACGAGCTCGCCAACACCGAGAACAAGATCGCGGTGGAGAGGGGAAGGTACAATGACGCCGTCAGGGCGTTCAACGCCCGCATCAAGACCTTCCCGGCGAACATGGTGGCCGGTTCGCTCGGCTATGCGGACAGGCCTTACTTCAACGCGCAGGCCGGCGCCGAGCAGGCCCCTCAAGTGAGCTTTGCGTGACGTATTCGTTCTCATCCATACACTTCCTTTATTTTCCCGTTCCCCCATCATAAACCAAAGAAGAGGACAAAGACGGCATAGGCGATAAGCGCGCAAGAGCAGAAGGCAAGCACCATGTCACTCACCGAAAGCCAGAGATTCCACCTCAAGAAGACCATCAAGGAGCTTGAGCAGCATAAGGGCAGCCATACTGAACTGGTGTCCGTCTATGTGCCGCAGGGCTATGAGCTGGTGAAGATCGTCCAGCACCTCGCGGAGGAGCAGGGGACGGCCGAGAACATCAAGTCCACCTCCACCAGGAAGAATGTCGTCGACGCGCTGGAGAGGATGATCCAGCACCTCAAGCTCTTCAAGAGGACTCCGGAGAACGGGCTGGTGGTGTTCTCGGGCAATGTCGCGGAACGGGAAGGAAGGTCGGATGTCAAGGTGTGGAGCATCGAGCCGCCTGTCCCCCTGAAGACGAGGATCTACCGCTGCGACAAGATCTTCGTTCTCGATATCCTCAGGGACATGCTGGACATCAAGGAAGTGTACGGGCTGGTGGTCATTGACAGACGGGATGCCATCATTGCCCTGCTGAAAGGGAAAACCATCATTCCCCTCCTGAAGACACACTCCGAGGTGCCAGGCAAGTTCAAGGCAGGAGGACAGTCTGCTGCGCGGTTCTCCAGGCAGCGCGAGGGCGCCGCCAGGGACCACTACCGTAAGGTCGCGGAATACATGAAGGAGCAGTTCTTCCATCTTGAAGGATTGAAGGGCATCATCGTCGGCGGCCCCGGGCCGACAAAATACGATTTCATCGAGGAGGGCGAGATTACCAATGAGCTCAAGAAGAAGATCATCGCGGTGAAGGACCTGAGCTACACGGACGAGTTCGGCCTCGAGGAGCTGCTGGAGAAGAGCGAGGACGTCCTTGCCAGCGAGGAAGTGATCGGGGAGAAGAAGCTCATGGGCAGGTTCCTTGATACGCTGGCGAAGAACCACCGGCTCGTCTCCTATGGCGAGAACGAGGTCATGAAGCGCGTGCGGGAGGGCATGGTCGACACGCTGCTGGTGTCGGAGAGCATCGGCGACGAGAAGCTCGAGCAGTTCGAGCAGGAGGCGGCGAAGATGGGCACCACCATGAAGATCATCTCCACCGAGACGAGGGAAGGGGCGCAGCTGCGCGACCTGGGAAAAGTGGCTGCATTGCTGAGGTATGAGGCGCATTAGCGCAGGGAGAACGCAAAGGATAGCTGATAATAAGCAAGGAGCAAGACAGAAATAATCGGGGAGTGCACAATCTGAGTGCGCTTCATGTGATTTCGAAGCCCTCCACCCACCCCTGCAGCCCAATAAATAGCGCCCAATGCGGGGCGCCAAGAGTTCGCGAGCCCCAGGCGAGCATGATGAAAACCGCTCCACCTTATCAAAGAAAAAAATATTCCCGATAACAACGTCCCATGTCCACCATCGCCGAAGACGCATTCAGGGACCTGTTCCCGGACAGGGATGCCTCCCAGTACTCGTTCTCTCTGGAATACTCGGGAAAATTCAGGCCATACAACGGCAACGTCCGGCGCCGCGGGAACGCGATCGCGTTCAATTTCAGCAGGAAGTGGAAGCCCATCTCGCGGGAGATCCAGGTCGGCCTGTGCCAGGAGCTGTACGCCAAGCTGTTCAAGGTGAGGAGGCAGACGACGAACATGGACATGTACGCGCATTTCATGCGGAGCATCCACATCGCCGCGCCGAAGATACATTCCGATCCGGTGCTGAAAGCGGCTTTCGACCGCATCAACGACGGGTTCTTCGGCGGCATGCTGGACATCACCAACCTCAGATGGGGCACGGATTCCACGTCGAAGCTCGGCCAGTACGAGTACGGCTCGGACATGATCACCATCTCCACCATCTTCCGGGACGCCCCCCAGGAGCTCCTAGATTATGTGATGTACCACGAGATGCTCCATAAAAAGCTGAAATTCCACACGAAAAACGGCAGGAGCTTCCACCACCCTCCCCTGTTCAGGAAGATGGAAGCGCAGTTCCCGGACAGCGCGCGGCTGGAGAAGGAGCTTTCTGGGTTCGCGCGGTCGAAGAGAAGGGGACTGGGATTTTTCAGGTGGTAATGCTCATTTCTCCGCCGGATCTTTAGCGAGCCTATCAAGCCTTTTCCGTATGGAAGCGAGCTGCACGGCGACATCGTTCAATTCTGAGCGCATCGTAGCCTTTTTCCGCCTTCGCGGCCCTTCCTGCTCAGCCATTTCCGCTTTGACTTCCTCAAATCCCGCAAGAATCACCCCGATGAACAGGTTCAGGATAATCATCGTCCCCAGCAGGATGAAGGTGATGAAATAGAGCGGGACGAGAACGGAACTTCCCTGCGCGTCCATGATGTGGATCCAGTCCTCAAGGGTGACCACCTTGAAAAGGGTCAGCATGCTTGTATGGAGGTTCCCGAAATACTGCGGGTCATTCGCCCCGAACGCGACGTTCCCTATGATCCCATAGACGTAAAAGACGATGAAGAGGAGCAGTGCGACGTACGCCATGGAGGGCAGGCTCTTGATGAGCGCTCCGGTAATGAGCTGCAGGCGCGGCAGGGTCGTCGCCAGCCTCAGCACCCGTATTGCGCGCGCAAGCCTCAGCACGACGGCAAATGGCCCGCCGAACGGGAGGTAAAAGACGGCGGTGACGGCGAAATCAAAGAGGTTCCATGAAGACCTGAAGAAATCCCAGGGCTTTGCCCAGAAGGCAGCGATCCTGATGAGGATTTCCACGGTAAAGACGGCCAATATCACCTCCTCAAGGAACAAAAACAGGGGCTGGTACTTCCCAGAAAACTCCGCGTACGTGTGCAGACCAGCCAAAATGGAGGCAAAAATGATGGTGAAGAGAATGAATGTCTGGAATGCTTTGGAATCCGCAATCCTCCTGAACACATTCCGCATGGGCAGCTCATGAGGGCAGCATATTAAAATCTTTGTGATTTTTTCGGTGCAAAGAGCGCTGCCGCTTCGTCGGTTTCCCAAGGGAAGGTTGGAAGATTTGACAAAGTTTTAAATACCATGAAGGCGGAGCAATCGCGGGTGGCAGCATCACGACAGAAAAAATCCTTCCCCTTGCGGCCATGGAGAAGCTCCTCAAGCAGGGCGGCTGCGGGCGCGTCGGCGAGGACGCGAAGGAAGCGCTGAAGGCCGTCCTTGAGGAAAAGGCCGGGGACATCGCGAGAAAGGCGATGGTGTACGCGCAGCACGCCGGCAGGAAGACGATAAAGGCGGAAGACATCAAGCTCGCCATCAAAAGCTGAGGACGTCAAGCAAGCACCGTTCGAAATCTCGCTCACGCTCGGGGCGGCATCGGCTCACTCTTCACTGCCGCAATAGAAGGGCGGAACCCTCCCCGGACGGGGCGACCCCCTCCGCCTTGCACTCGCAATTACTGCACCGTTCACGACATTGATGCCGCCCTTCATTTTGAGCGGTGCTGCATCAAGAAGAAATCTTTTTAAATGGGGGCTTGCCCCTCCATGCCATGGCAACGAAGCAGGAAGGCGCCGGATCCGTCAGGGAAGGCATGACGGTCGTCCTCGAGGGAGCGGCGTGCAGGATCACCAGCGTCCAGACCTCGCGGCCGGGGAAGCACGGCCACGCCAAGGTCAGGATGGAGGGCGTCGGCCTGATCGATGGCAAGAAGCGCGTCGTGGTGATGCCGGGCAGCGAGAATGTCGAGGTGCCCATCATCGAGAAGAAGACTGCCCAAGTGCTGTCCGTCACGGGCACGATGGCGAATATCATGGACACGGAGAGCTTCGAGATGTTCGACCTGCCCATCCCCGAAGAGCTGCAGGGACAGGTCAAGGAGAACGTGCAGGTGCTGTACTGGATCATCCTCAACGATAAGGTCATGAAGCAAGTCAAGAGCGGGTGACAATGGTCAAATTCCCAGAGGCGGACGCGAGGAAGTTCAGGGGAGTCTTTGTCTGCAGGAGATGCAAGGCCAAGCGGAAAGCCTCGAACGTGAAGATACGGGAGGAGAAGATCAACTGCCGGAACTGCGGCAGCGTGGTGTTCCGCCCGGTCAGGAAGAAGTAGCTTCTCTCTCATGGCCATTGATGCGCGCGCTGTCATCACCATCGTGTTCTTTGTCGCCTTAGCCTCGTATGTCTTCGCCAAGCGCAGGGAGATGCAGGTCCATAAGGTCGTCCCCCCGCTCCTGTTCTTCTCCATGTACCGGACGACGTGGGGGCTCAAGGCCATGGACCGGTGGGCGGCGAAGCACGGGAAGCTCCTGACGCGGCTGGGGACGGCAGGCATCGTCGCAGGATTCCTTGGCATGGGGTTCATCTGCTATGCGCTGGTGAAGAGCCTCTTTTCCCTGTTCGCCGTGCCGGAAGCCCCCGCAGGGGTCGGCCTGGTGCTGCCGTTCAAGGCAAAAGGAATATTCTATGTTCCCATCGAGTATTGGGTGATCTGCATCTTCATCATCGCCCTGGTGCACGAGTTCGCGCACGGCGTGATCGCGCGGGCGCACGGCATCAAGGTGAAATCATCTGGGTTCGCGTTCGCGGGAACGACATTCAAGGCGCTGGGCATCATCCTGCTGCTCATCGGCCTGTGGAACAATGTCAGGCATCCCGGCGCCTCGTTTTCCATCCTCTCCTCTTCCGGCACCCTGGTCCTGATGGGGATTGCGCTCATCATCGTGTCTTTCTTCGTCAATACCATCGCGCCCATAATCCCCGCGGCGTTCGTCGAGCCGGACGAGAAAGCGCTGCGGAAGCGGCCATTGAGGCAGCAGCTCGCGGTGTTCGGCGCGGGGCCGTTCTCCAATGTCATCGTGGGGCTCATCGCCCTCGGGCTGCTGTGGCCCGCCGCGCTCGTGGGCGCCGACATGGTGGAGGCGAACGGCGTGGAGATCACCAATTTCGTCGATGGGAATTTTCCGGCGAAGCAGGCAGGGATAACCGAGGGGGAGATCGTGGAGGAAGTCGATGGCGTCCCGACGCCTTATCTTGAGAATCTTTCCCGGGAGCTGCAGAAAAGAAAGCCGGGCGATTCCGTCCAACTCAAGACGGACAAGGGCCAGTACACCCTTACCCTGGCCAAGAATCCTGACAACGAGACATCCCCCTATGTCGGCGCTTTCCTGAGCCAGTCATCCCACATCAAGCCCGGCATCAGGGAGAGGCTCTGGGTGCTGCCGGATGTCCTGCTCTGGGTGTCTGGGCTGCTGCTGTTCCTGTTCATCCTCAACCTCGGCATCGGGCTCTTCAACCTGGTGCCCATCGGCCCTCTCGACGGCGGCCGGATGCTGCACGCCGTCCTCATGGCATACGTCGAGAAAGACAAGGCGATGCAGCTCTTCAGCATGATCGGACTGGTGTTTGTGATCGTGGTGCTGATGAATATCTTTCTGCCGATGGTGAAAACATTATTCTAATTTCAGAAAAGGCAAATTATTAAAGGCAGGGAATTCTATTAGGAGAGCATGGCCCAGATCACTAATGAAGAGCTGATCGAAAAAGCAACGTCTGTCATACGGCCACGGAAGATCAGGCACGGTTTCATCGTCGGGGATGTCGGGTGCGCATTGGCCACGGGCAAAGGCAATGTGCACCTTGGCGTTTGCATCGACACTTTTTGCGGGATGGGGTTCTGCGCGGAGCACGGCGCCATCGCGGCGATGGTGACGCACGGGGAGCAGAGAATCAAGAGGATTGTTGCCGTTTCTGAAGCTGGCAGGATCATCCCTCCCTGCGGGAGATGCAGGGAATTCATGCAACAAATCGACAAGGGGAATTTGCATACCGACGTCATTCTTGGAAAAAATAAGGTGGTGAAGCTGAAAGAGCTGCTTCCGTGCCCGTGGGATGCATAAGCTCTGGGAAATCGGAGGTAATGCGGCGAGAAAAAAGCGCCCTCGGGCAGACTCGAACTGCCGACCTCATGATGACTTGCCTGCCACGCCAGGTGATGGCGAAGCGAGAATAACAGTCATGCGCTCTACCGGCTAAGCTACGAGGGCATGGGATGGAGGACTTCCGGGGCGATTATAAAACTTTCGTTGGCCTTCTCCACGACACCGGTGATGCTCCGCAGCATGTGCCCGGTGATCTTCAGGCCGTAGAATCTCTTCAATGGAAGCCTGCCTTTCACGCCGACAATGAGCGGATAGGTGCCGAACTGCCGGCAGAATGTCGTATTGCCGTCGTAGATTTCCGCATAGCAATTCGCCAAAACGGTTCCCTTGGGGGTGATGCGCTGGAGCATGGGATAATCGATCTTCTGCCGTATCTCGTTGCGCCATTTCCAGTACAGCCGTTTGTATTTCTGCAGAAAAACTTCCTTGCTCTTTTCAAACAGGTAGGTGCCCTCGAACACCGCTGCCTGGCGGATGTTGATCCTTCGCAGCATGAGCCCCTCATCATACACGCGCTGCAGCCATTTCATGTTGTGCCCGTTGGTATGCTTCGTTTCCCCCAAGAGCCCGAAGATGATGTTGATGCCCGGCAGGAATCTCGGCAGTCCGTCTTCTCCCCTCACCGCGCCGTGCCTGTTGATGCGCTTGATGGCCTCGTATGCGATCTGCGGCGCGGTGTTGAGATTGTTCTGCCTCACCACTTCGGGGTCGAAGCTCTCCACCCCAAAAGCGGCGATGTTGCCCGAGGTGCAGTACTTCACTGTTGCCCTGGTGATTTCTTCCGTCCTGTCCATGACGACCTTGACGGGATTGACATTGTCGATGTGCAGCACATTCAGATGAGGGCAGTGCTTCCTGGTTTCCTTCAGCAAGTCAATGACATGGGGATAAGTATAGAAGCACGTCTGCTTGCCGTAACGGAAGAAGCGCGCGCCCATCCCGTAGAAGGCCTCCATCTCCACGAGGATATCCCCTTTCTCCCTGAACTCAACCTTGCTCTTCAAAGGTTCGGTGCAGAAGCTGCATTTGCCGATGTCGCACCCCCTCCCAGTCTCAATCTCAACCATACGATAATCGGGAATCTGCCTGAATATCTCCGCCCCTTTGATGGCATACTCTGCAACGTCCCCATAATCAAACTTGAACATCTGCGGCTCCACCCTGTCAAAAACAGTTTGGTCGTATTTCTCGAAGAACTTCCCTCCAAACATCTGCGTTCCGAAGACCGCGGGCCCGGTGAGGATTTTTTTGCAGGGCAAATCAGCAATCAATGGTATGAGCTCATGGAGGGTGCCTGGCACCGCAGAAAGATACTTGCCTGGAACGTGCACGCCAAGAACGACAACAAGCATATCGGTGTTTTGCAGAATCTCCCCGACATTGCCTGCATTTTTGGTGAGATTGTAGGTAAAAATGTCCGTCTTTTGCGATGGTTTTGGCTCTTTGAGCTTTGAGCCATATTTCTTGTAGAATCTTAAATCATCAATGGTCAAATAATGCACGGGCTCGTTCAAATAGCCGGCGATGTAGCGCGGATACGTTCCCAAATACGGAGGAACGCCCAATCCTGCGGCTTCATCAGTGTAGCAGTCAAGTATGGTGTATGCCATCAGGCGGTGAGGGGCAAAATGCCTTAAAATGGTTTTGATATGACAACATGGGCATCTAAGCGGAATTTCCCATTATAGCCGCCTCCGGCGGAGGAATCTAGGCGCGCCCTCCAGAGTTGCACCGGGCGCGCTTTGATTGTGCGCCCCATTACGGGCGCGAAAGGATGCGCCGCGCTGCAGCATTGGCACGGCGCGTAACTGTCTCCCGCAAAGCGGGTAATGAGAAAAGTAAAGCAGAATAAGACAGGGTAGGACAAAATAATCATCAAATTATCGAAATAATCCAAATCCAACAAGCAAAGTTTAAAAGCCATCAGCCACCAGTTCCCTTATGCTTAACGTGGTGGTGTGGGTGCTTCTCGGCATAGCCCTTCTTATAGCGCTCTTTCTCCTGCAGTTCTACCGCGACCCGAAAAGGGAGATTCCGCAGGGGAATGTTGTAGTCAGCCCGGCAGATGGCACAGTTATGAGGATTATCAGGACTTCAGAAAAGCTCATAACGGTAAAAAAAGGAGTTCTCGGGAAGATCAGGACACTGGCAAAAGGCATCAGCAATGACTGCTATGCCGTCTCGATTTTCATGTCGCCCATTGATGCGCACATCAACCGCGCCCCCATTGGAGGGAAAATCATTTCCGTGCAGCACACGAAAGGAACATTCTTCGCCGCTTATGACCTGGAAAAGTCCCTGATGAACGAGAAGAACGAAATCGTCATCAAAGGAAGCAGCATTAAAGTGAAAGTCATCCAGATTGCCGGATTCCTTGCCAGAAGGGTCATCTCCTCTGTCGAAAAAGGCCAGAAAGTGTCCAAAGGGCAGAAGATAGGCCAGATTGCATTGGGAAGCCAGGCAACCCTCATCATGCCCTCAATAGTGAAGATAGTCGTAAAAGAAGGTCAGCATGTGAAAGCCGGCTCGTCCGTCATCGCCGAGGTGAAGTGATGCTCGAACAGAGAGGCAGGTTCTCCCAGCGCCTCATCTTCCTACGCCTGCTGCTCGCCGCCATTTTCATCATCCTGATTGCCAAGGAAAAAGTTATGCTGTCCGCCTTCTTCTTCATCGTTGCCGGGCTTCTCGGATTCATTGAAGGGATAATCCAAAAAAGGACGCCTGCAATTTCCAGGCGGCGCAAGATGCTTGATTTTACTGCGGATAAGGTTTTGGTGAACGCGGCCGCAATAACCCTTGCCCTCAAAGATGTGGTTCCCTACTGGTTTCCAGCCATTCTCCTCGCCAGGGATGTGATGACTGTTGCGGGTGCCGCCATCATCCTCAAAAGGAACCAGGATGCCGAATTGAAGCCAACGATGATGGGCAAGATGGCGCTCTTCTTCCAATTCGTCGCGCTCATCCCCGCCATCCTCGGCTATGCGGACGACATCCTCCTCGTGCTTTCGGCCGCCATCACCATCATCTCCGGGGTCGAGGCGTTCCTCAGGTCAGAGTTCCGCCCGGTGAGGAGGAAGCGCGAGGCTGCGCAGTTCTCCATGGTGCGGATGATCAGGCTGCCGGACCTGTTCACGATGGGGAACGTGGCGTGCGGCATCCTCAGCATCATGTTCGCCATCAACGACCAGTATGGCTACGCCGCGGGGCTCATGCTCGGCGCGGCCGCGTTTGACTTCTTTGATGGCAAGGTCGCGCGGTGGGTGGGGCAGCAGCGCGAGTTCGGGAGGGAGCTCGACTCCCTGGCGGACACCATCTCCTTCGGCGTCGCGCCGGCGATCTTCGCCTTCAGCCTCATCCAGACCAAGCTCGCGATCATCGCCTTCACCATCTTCGTGTTCTGCGGCATCCTGAGGCTTGCGCGGTACAACATCACCTCCGACCGGACGGAGGGGTTCATCGGCATGCCCATCACCCTCAACGGCATCCTCATCCCCGTGGTGTATTTTGCGGGTCTTGATGCAAAATGGTATCCATACCTCTATCTCATTCTGGGGTTCCTGATGGTGTCCTCCATGAAGGTCAGGAAGTTCGGCGCCTGATGAACGAGAAGATGAAGAAGTAAGCTATGGAAAGGTAACAGCTTCCGATGAATACCCAGAGGGCGGCATAGCGGTAGACAAAACCAAGAAGAAAGCAGAATATCGAGATGTACCCCAGACCGACAGCAAGCTTTCCCAAGGGAGTCGATGAGGTGTCCTTGCTCCTGCTCACGTAAAGGAACTTGGATGCGGCGAAGAGAGCAGAGGTAAGCAGCATTACTCCAAGATAGAATCGGTCGATGTAGCCAAACAGTATAAGGACGAAAAAGGTGGCGGGCAGAATAAGCCAGTCTGTAAAGCTATCCAGTATTTCCCCGAGCTTTGTCCGTTGTCTGGTCAGGCTTGCTGAGATGCCGTCCAGCTTGTCCATGGCCACGATGAAGGTGAAGCAGACGAGCGCCCATGTGGTGTTGCCCCGGCTGATGAGCAGGACCAGTGGGATGAGGAGGAGCATCCTCATGAAGGTGATGGTATTTGGCACATTGATGATCTCATTGCCTGTGGCTTTCCTTATTCCGACGAGGTAGCCGATACCGGAGACAAGCGTGAGCACAACCGCAATGAGCATCAGCCAATAGACCAGGGGGGCGCCGATCAGCGCTGCGGTGATGGCGACAATCTGGCTTACGGTCTTGAGCTTGCCCAGCCAGCTGGCGGCGATGACGATGTCCCCTTTCACGATATACAGCCTGAGCGCGGTCAGGAGCACTTCCCGGATGATGATGATGAGGGCCATCCACCATTCCACCCCCCTTCCGATGAGAAGGACCAGGGCCGTGGAGATGAGGAGCTTGTCCGCAATAGGGTCGAGGAGCTTCCCGAAATCGGTCACCTGCCGGCGTTTCCGCGCAAGATAGCCGTCGATGAAGTCCGTCAGGGACAAGAGGAGGAACAGCGCGGCCGCAAGAAGGTGGGCATATCTCCAGGGGGAGAAAAAGAGCAGCACGAAGAGGGGGATGAGCGCTATGCGAAGGAGGGTGATGAGATTTGGCGCATTAAACATATGCATGGGCGGGAAGATGGCAACCTCCTTCTTAAATATTCTGGAATGGCGCAGGGCATACACCGCACAAATAAAAAAAATATTTAAAGCGGTGGGGGGGAGGCATGCATACTCATGGAGCTGTTGACGTTATCCCTGAAATGCATCTACCTCATGCTACCGGCCTATGCCGCGAACATGGCACCGGTGTGGTTCAAGAATGTGTTTTCGTGGATGGCCGTCCCCCTTGACCGCGGCGCCCTGTTCAGGGGAGAGCCGCTGTTCGGCAGCCACAAGACACTCAGGGGAGTGGTAACGGGGATCGTGCTGGCAATGGCTGTTGCTTTCGTCCAATACCTGCTCCGCGCCATCCCCTTTTTCCAGCAGGTATCCCTTGCTGATTACGGCCAATGGCTCGCGCTCGGCTTCCTTATGGGCAGCGGCGCGTTGATCGGGGACCTGATTAAGAGCTTCATCAAGAGACGGGTCGGTATCCAGCCGGGAAAGCCGTTCATCCCCTTTGACCAGATCGATTTCGTGGCGGGGGCGTTGCTGCTTTCTTATCCCCTCATACATCCGCCATGGGAAATCGTCGCAGCCTCCTTCGTCCTGAGCTTTGTCCTGCACATCGTGACCAACCATGTCGCGTTCTGGCTCAAGATACGGCAGGAGAAATGGTAGATTCAGGGGAGGGCGAGAATCGCGTACCCCAAAAGGGCGGCGATGGGGTAACCGATGTTGGCCCAGAGAAGCGGCAGGGGGCTTTCCCTGCTTTTCCTAAGCGCCAAGATGGGCTGCGTGGCGAAGAAGACGAAGGCGGCAGAGAGCAGGAAGAGGAAGAGCTGGGCATGGGTGGAGAGGAGAGCCGTGCCGAGACCGAGGCTTGCTGAATAAATCTCCGTTTTCCTTGTTATGAACATCTTTCTCCCAAGCCAGAAGACGATGAAGGGAAATCCCACGGCCACGCAGAACAATGCGATAGCCAGCGCACTTCTCCCGAGAATGACGAAGAGGGCGGCAACAGAAAGGGCAAAAAAGATGCTGGACTGGTGCGCAATGCGCACGGGTTTCCGCAACGGGCGCTGCTCTTCCGGCGCTATCCTCAGGAGGAGGTATCCGATGAGGATGCCTGAGGTGGACAGCAGGACGGCCAGAAGGTAAGGAAGAGGCTGCATGTCACCGGCTCAGCTGGTCAATCATCTTTATCCTGCGGACGTGGCGCTCTTCCTTCCTGAAGGGGGTGGAAAGCCAGAGGGAGGCTGCCTTGAGCGCGTGGTCCTCAGTCATCAGGCGCGCGCCGATGGAAAGGATGTTCGCGTCATTGTGCGCCCGGGAGAGCTTAACGACATCGATATTCCTGCCCGTGTAGAGCGCCGCCCTCACTCCCGGTATCCTGTTGGCGGCGATGGCTTCCCCCTGCCCGGAGCCGCCGAAGATGATGCCCTTCGCATGCGGATGCCTTGCCACTTCCCTGGCGGCGGGGATGATGAACTCGGGATAATCGTCGTCGTCGTCGTAGGAATGCGCGCCCATGTCCTTCACGGCATACCTCCTCTTCAGGAGATGCTCCTTGACCTTCTCCTTGAGCTGGAATCCCGCGTGGTCGGCCGCAAGAACGATAGTGGGCTTCATGGGTCATGCAACGCCGAGCGCCTTTAAATCTTTTTCGAGGCCGGGCACCAGGTCGAACTGCGCGATGTCCTCCGGCAGCACCCAGCGGAATTCGGTGTTCTCGTGGCACAGCCGGACCTCATCAGAAGGGACGGTGCAGAGATAGCAGGCGACAATCCAGTGGCGCTGCTTTTCCCCATCGATGACCTCGACGAGATTGCCCTTCCTCTCTATGGCCCCTTTCAGTCCGGTCTCTTCCTCTATCTCCCGGAGTACCGTGTCCTCTGCGGCCTCGAATTCCTTCACATAGCCGGAGCAGAAGCTCCATTTGCCGGGATAGATGCGGTCATTCATTGATTTTCGGAGAAGGAGTATTCTTCCATCCCCATTCCGCACGATTCCGGTGACGACAAAGTAGGTTTTCATTGCGGAAAAGCCTCGCTTCGCTCGGGGCAACACCGACTCGCTCTTTGCTTCTGGCCTTGCCATCGACACATCCCCGGAGGGGGCATCCCCCTGTCGATTTGCTTCTGAAATTTCTGCATCGCTCGTGAATTGGTGCTGCCCCTTGCTTTTCCGCCATTGCCCATCAGTACCAACTTCCTCTCCACACGCTGTGCCCCCATTGGATGAGGAGGTCCACTCCCAGGCGGTCGACCTGCAGCGGGACATCGCAGGCGCCGTAGCACGAGCCCATCCAGATCAGCACCTTGGCCTCTGTCTGCTGCTCGATGGCCTTCTGTATCTCGTCAGCCCTCGGCTTGAGGCCGTCAGGGAGCTGGACGCAGACCAGCTTCGCGTTGTCCTTCTTGATGCGTGAGATGACTTTTCCCAGCTCGAGGTCGTAGGGGTCCATAAAGAAATTGGAATGAAGGCCATTTTAAAAACGTATAGGATTTTGTCGATGGACAAGGCCTATCTATGGAGAGGAAGTCTTTCATAGGCTGATGGCCTTGCCGTATGGTTGAAAATCCCATCGAGGATAGCTGCCAGACTTTTGAATGTCGTTGCAATAATCTCATTCGTTTGAGCATCCGTTTTCCCAATCCACTTTTTGACATGTGTATAATGCGTATACTGGGCGAATCTGCCCCGTGATTGTTCTGTGGTGCACCTGCTGCTCAAGGATGGTGCCTCGGCGGGATAGGGCGTAAAGATGTCTATCTTTCCATTCAGGTTAATGTGCGCCTCATGCTCACCGACAAGAATGTCAAAGGTCTTGCCAGCCTCGTTTTTTTGTCTCTGATAACAACCCCCATATCTCTGAAGCATAGCAAATAATGGTGAATCTAAATAGTGATCAATATATTGTCGTGCGCTTTTTTTGCCTTCGTCAGTAAGGTATGCAGTTGTTCTGACATATATTTCCTGGCGTCTTTCCCCAAAGCTTGGGGTACCTTGGATAAAGTCAAAGCGAAACCCACGGACATAGTATTGGTCGCCAAGGATGAAATTATAGGGAAATGTTTCGTGGATGTGAATTCTTCCTATTGGATTGCCCTCCAAGTCATAGATTCTACCCAATATATCCTTCCCATCATATGTGAAGGAATTTTTTAGCCTATCTATTTTTTTAGAAATGTCTTCCCTACCCGCAGAGTCGCTCAGTACCTTCTTTTCCCTATCAAGCCGTCGTATTCGCCGTAAGGCTCTTGGGGGCTTTGAGGCCGGCCGTGAAACAGGCGCCACAGGAGATTGTATCATCAAGCTTTCAAGCGGCAATGCAGAATTATGGTGTACATTAGCCGCCATATGTTGATATTCAACATCATTATGTGTAGGTGCAGTTGGGTTATGTGCATGACCATCCCCGCCATGGACATGTACTCTATTCGCTTCCAAATGGGCTGCGCCCTCAAGGCGACGCTCCAGTTGGATTTCCGCCTGTCCATTGGAATGATGATCCGCTTGTTGGACCGAACCGATGGAATAATACCAGCTACCCATAAGTGTGAGGAGAAAAGCATTCTTTAAAATGATTTACATGAACAGCTCATCAAGCTCGAACGAGGAGAGGTCCCTCTTGTTGATGAGGCGGGCAAAGTTCTTCGTCGCCGAGCGCTTGCGCTGCTCCCTCATGTTCTCCAGCTCGATGTTCTCATCATCGAAAAATTCATCCATTGGTTCCATACCATCCACCTTGCTGCGGCGCGGCGGAATGCCCGCGCTGGGCAGCCCCAATCGCTCTGACTAAAACCTCCCCCTTTATCACTGCTGAGTAAGTAATTAATATATAAAGTTTTCGTTTGCCGGCGCAATTCATATTAATTTTCATTATTGAAAATAATTAAACCATGAACAGAGAAATGAACGGGGAAAGAGCGGCTCTGTCCCGAATCTCGCGGGAGCTGCGAGTGAGCTCGCCTCGCTCGCTCACAACCCAGGGCTCGGGCAGTGCCGGCTCGCTCTTTGGTATCGCAATGGAATATGTGGTTCCCTCCCATAGGGAGTTTCCCCTTCCACATCCACTGTTGCAGCTGCCGATACGCTCACGAAAGAGGCACTGCCTCCATTCGGGACAGAGCTGGAAAGAGCAATGAATATTTATAAGGCAGGAGATAACTGGCGGGCATGGCACGCTATTACCGCAAGCCGGCGAAGCAGCAGAAGCTCGCGAGAGAGCGCATTACCGAGCTGTTCTCGCAGGCCACTCTCAGGGCGCAGAAGCAGCCTGAATTGGCGAAGCGCTACGTCATCCTTGCGCGGAAAATCGGCATGAAGTACAAGGTGCGCATCCCTCCAGAGCTGCGCAGGAGGTTCTGCCGGCACTGCAATGCCTACTGGACATCGGCAAACTCGCGCATCAGGCTGCGCAAGGGCATGCTGGTGATGTACTGCCTGGAGTGCAGGCATTTCCGCCGGTTCAGGTATAAATAAATCCGGAATTTGGAATAACGGATACCGGCCGGAGCCGGCTGCAGTGATTACAGGATTGGCCTGAGTTTTTCAAGAAGTAATTCAAAAGTGGTGTATCCTGCCTTGGCATTAAAGTGGCCGGCATTCCTGAGCCTCACCAGATTGACGCCCAATTCCCCTGCCAATCTCTCGCCGTTGCCTATGCAGATCAAGGGGTCATCCTCCGAGTGGAACACCAGGAAATGCTTTGCGCTGTCCCTTATCTTTTCCCAGTTGAAGGGCTCTTTGAGGAACGGCTCGTCCGCCTTGTAATGCGCGATCGGCATGATTCCGAGCGGCGGCGCCACGAAGACCGCGGCCCTGATTTTTGTCGCGGCCTTTTCCAGCAGCCGGAGGAGAAAGGCGCAGCCGCCGCTGTGCGCAATGATGATGGTGCCAGTGCCGATATATTCTTCATATTTTTCAAACGCTTCAAACCAATGCTCAGGATCCTGGTTCTCCGGCGTAGGGAATCGGGGAACGTGGACCAGATAGCCTTCATCCTCCAGCTTCCCCTTGAGCCAGGGAAACCAATTCTCTCCGGGATAACCGCCGGTGCCGTGGATGATGATTGCGCTTTTCATGATGGTGATTCCCCTATATGGATTATTAAGGGTTTCTGCCGGCGTCGATGACAGGGCGACGTGCGTGGCTTTGCAGAAAACTCCGCTTCGCTCCGGGGTAGCGCCGGCTCGCTCTCCGCTGTCGCAGCCGAGGAGCGGGTCCGTCCCGCAGGGCGCGTCCCCTCCCACTGCCGCTGCCGCACATCGCAGCACCGCTCACACATTGGCGCTACCCTGCTTTTCTACAAAGCTCGTGCGTGGCAAGTATTAAATATCATGGTAAAGCCCTCCTTTTTCCCATGCTCTCATTCATCAAAAAGATCTTCGCAAGGGGCCCCTCGGAGAAAGAGCAGGCGGCAAAAAAAGAGATGGCGCTGGAGGAGCTCGACGCCTGGCTTGCCCGCAAGGAGGAGCAGCTGCGCGCCGCATTGAACGGCATCCTCAGGGAAGCAAGCGCGGAGATGGAGGAAGCGAAGGCGGCGCTGCAGGGCAGCATCGACGCGCTGCGGGAGGCGGAGCTGCGCAACCCGAACATCCCGGCAAAGGCATTGCATTTCATGCAGGGCAACAGGGACTCATATGTCAAGCTCGCCTCGCTCTTCCTCCGCGACGCGTTCCCTGAAGGGATATCCGGCATGGCGTATGAGGAAGCGAAAACGTTCATTTCTGGGTTCAGGCAGCACATCGGATCATTCTCCTCCTCTTCCCTGAAGAGCTACCGGGTGCTACAGCACTTCTTCGCGCACGAGTCGCACGCGGTGGCGCAGCGCATCAAGGGGTCTGAAAATGCCCTCAGGAAGCTTGAGGAGGCGCTGGCAGAGTCCGGCCTGGACGCGCTCGCCGAAGCAAAAGAGGAAGCGGCGTCCATCAGGCAGAAGATCAGGCGCAGGCGCGAGCTTATGGAGGAGACAGAGACAGAGAAAGGGAATCTCCATGGGGCAAGGCAGAAGGAGCAGAACCTCAAAGAGGAGCTGGCCAATCTTGAGGCAAGCGACGAGGCAAAAGCGCTCGCACAATGGCAGGGGGGGCTTCAGGGCATCGAGGGTTCCTTGGCGCTGGCAGGGCTGGAACTCTCCTTCCGCTTCTCTCATTTGGAGAAGGCCCTGAGGAAATTCGCCAAGGTTTCCTTCGAGCATGACAAGCTGATCGCGGCCTATGCCGAGCATGCGGAGCAGGCGATAGAGGGAGATCCCCACCTGGCAATACTCTCAATCCTGCCGAAGCTCGCGCAGAGCCTGCACGACGGCTCTCTTGGCCTTGACGGGAAGCGCACGCAGAAGGCGCTTGATGCTATAGGGGGCATTTCCCGCGAAGTCCTCACCCAGCATGTGGAGCGCACCAACGCCCTAAGGGAACAGCGGCAGAAGCTCATGCAGCGCATCAGGGAATCGCCTGTCGAGAGGAAAAAGGGGGAGCTTGCCGATGCGCTGAAGAAGGCGAAGATTGAGGAGGACGTCGTGAGGCAGCGCCTCTCTTTCGCCGAGGGGCAGCTCGCCGGCATCAGCACCGGGAAGAACAGGGAGAGGATCGAGTCGGCGCTGAATGGGGCATTCTCAGAGAACATTGCCCTTATCGTGGATGGAGAACGGGGGAAGGAGGAAGAGAAAGGAAGAACATATTGATGCATGATTCATTGATTACATTTCTCTACGGCTTCTATTCCCGGCAATGTGCCCTTCTCGATGAGCTCTAGCGTCGCGCCGCCGGCGTTGGAGATGACCGTGAAGGCATCTTCTCCCTTCCATCTCCTGATGATGGCTGCAGTGTCGCCGCCCGCGCCGATGGTCACCGCGCCATCGGATTTTGCCTTTGCTATGGATGCGAAAAGATTCCTGTTCGTCCGGGAAAATTGCTCGAGCCTCTCGTCTTCTATGGATATGGGGCCGGCCAGGATGAGCAGGGAGGCGCTTTCCGCGTTCTTGCAGATTATCCGTATGGTCTTGATGCCTGGGGCGACGCCGAGCCAGCCTTCGGGGATGCCGTTGACGGCTTCGAATTCCTTTAGCTCGGCATCTGCAGGAAGGTTGCCGTACTTGTCGGGGAACTTGTTTGTGATGATATGGTCGGCGTTGGTGAGGACGGCAACATCCTTCTCCCTCGCCTTGAGGTACACCCTCGCCGCGAAGACGAGCTGCTCGCCTATCTCCTTCCATTCGACAAAGGAATTGCCAATCAGGTACGTTATCCCATTGTCCGTCAAGCCGATGATTTCCTTTAGCTTGTCGCTTTTCTCCTTCTGGAGCCTGGCCTCATTGTCCACGATGGCCTGCGCGTCCCTGTGCTCTTTTTTCAGTTTCCCTGCTTCTGATGTTATCCTCTCATTGTAGAGCCCAACCGTTTTCTCCAGCTCCCCCCACTTTTCCTCGATGACGTCAAGGTATTCCTCCGCGATGAGGAACGTGTACGTGACTGCCCCCTGCACCACGAGGATGTCGCCCTTCCGCATCTTGCCGAGCAGGGAATGGGTGACGGAGATTTTCGAGGTGATGCCGACCTGGGTCTCGATCTTCTTGCCGGACAGGAAGAAGATGAACGGCCCTCTTTCCGGCTTCTCGAGCATCCTGGCGATGCTGCCGATGTACTTTATCACTTCCGCGTACCTGATGCCAAAGACCGCTGTGCCGCCGTTCCTGCGGATGATGCCGGGGACGCTCGTGACGGTCGCTTCCGGGCGGTGGGTATGGGCTTCCGCCTCGGTGACGTAGATCGCGCCCTTGCCCGCCAATGATGCCATGAATTCCGCGAACCTCTCGTCGTTGGAGTTGGCTTCCGGGTCGTAGCGGACGTTTTCCAGCAGGAGGACCTGGCCTTGCTTGAGGCCATTGACGGCTTTTACCACCTCCTCTTTGTTTCTGTAGACGCTTCTCGGCGTGCTTCCATCAAGGCAGTTGGGCGACAGCAGGATGGGGTGCTTCAGCAGCCCCTCTTCCTTCAGCAATTCCTGGAGGCGCAGCGCCACCGGAGCCATGCTCAGGTCAGGGTCCTCGCCTTTCGGCCTTCCGACCCAGCCTCCTGCCAGAATGATTTTCGCGTCGTTATTTATGAGATAAGAAAGCGTCGGCAACGGGTCCCTGATGCGGGAATCGTCCCTCACCCTTTTCGGGTCGAGCAGCTTCTTGGTCGAATCAAGAGGGACGTCGAACGAGCAGCGCAGGAAGACGGCCTTTCCCCCGACATCCAGCTCCGTGAGCGCAGGAGGATGTGTCATGCCGTCTGGGGGTATTTTCAGGTTTTAATGCTTTTTGGTCTGCACGGGGTTGTTGCGTAATTCTCGCTTCGCTCGGGTTGCCATCGGGCAAATCCCCCATGCTCCGTCTATTGCCGACATTCCCCGCAGTCCACGCAGTGGATGCCGGAAGCTCGCTTCTGAGCAGGGGCGTCCCCCTTGTCGGCTCGATTTACTGTCGCAAGGATTTGCCGGAATGATGGCAACCTCCAATCCCGCAACAACCCCGGTCTGCGCCAACCAAAAAGAAAAAACAGCAACAGGATACTGGCGCAATGGAAAAGGAACGTGCAGGGCCTAAAGGATGATATACGGCTTCAGCTTCAGCCGGAGCGAATCGTTGAGGCGCTTCTCGTCCTCGGAGGTGGTGTAGATGTAGTGCTTCTTGTGCTTGTCATATTCCCTGGCCTTCGCCTTGATGAACTTGGGGGGCTGCTTGATGTCAGCCGTCACGAAGTGGTCGATGTAGAGGTCCAGCTTGGGGAGGTAGAACGTCGCCCTGAAGTCGTCCTTGTCCGCCCACGTCACCGCGACGTCATACTGGAACAGCAGGTTCTGGTCGAAGAGGAAGTCCGCCATGGTCTGCTCCGCCTTGTTCCTCACGAAGTGGCCGCTCTTGGTCTTGAAGTTCCGCTGGGAGGTCTCCTCCTCGATGATCTCCGACGGCTTGAGCGCTATGCCCTTCTCCCGCTTGATCTCGTTGAAGAGGTGGACGCTCTCCGTGTTCTCGTAGGTCTTCTTGATGGTGAGCACCTGATCGAAGGAATTCACCGCGTCCTTTATCCTGCCCATCAGGAACTCCATGTGGCCCTTGCTGTACCACGCATCCGCGTTGCCCCTGTCCAGGTCCGCGGCCTCTGCGAAGCACGCGTGGGCCAGCGCCACGTAATCCTTCCTGTCGCGCTGCTTCTCCTTCCTGGCGTCCGGCTCAAGCTCGACGTCGATGTGGTACGCCCCGCGCGCGTCGCCCTCCAGGAGGAGCTTCTTGCGGTAATAGGAGCTGCCCTTGGCCATCAATGCCTTGACCTTGTTCTGCGTGTCCTCGACATCGATGGCGATCGCCCTGTCGAAGGAGATGATGGCGTCGTCGAACTGGTCGAGATAGGAATAGCAGGCGGCGATGTTGAAATGCGCCTTGAACAGGAATTCCCTGGCGTTCCTGAAGAGATTGTCCTCATCCCCCTTGTAGGGATAGACCTCGAGGGCCTTCCCGTACTCCTCGATGGCCGTCTTGTACTGCTTGAGCTGGGCCAGCCTGTCCGCTTCCTTCTTGAGGGACTCTGCCGAGCGCATCTCCTCGGTCTCGCGGAAGGTCTCCGCCTGCTCCTTCTCGCTACGGCGGTGCACCTTCTGCCTCTTCCGCTCCGCGAAGAAATCCCTGATCCTGCCTATCACCATACCGTCCTGCACGTCTCGTGGGAATATTTAAAGGTTTTGTGTTGGGCTTGCGCCGGCCATTTATAAAGGGGCGAGAAGGCCATTATTTGCCGGGAAGGGTGTGTTGGCTTATTTATAGTAACTTGTTAGTGGTAAAAATAGAAAAGTTTATATACTCAAGCGCCAAAAAGAAAAGTACCATGAAGCCATATGACGCATTCGTAAAAGGGGGGGCGGCTACCTTGATGGCAGCATCAGTACTCGCTTCTTCCCCATCCTTAGCGCAGCAACGGGCACCCATCTCCGAGTGGGCGAAAACATATCCTTGCGTTGTCGTGTACAAGCAAGCTCATCCGGAAACCAATCGGCCCGAGGTGATACAGACCATGGACTCTCTCGCTGATCAGGTGCGCAGGGAGGCGGAAAGCCGGCAATGCCTTTATAACAAAACCAACCCTCAAAAATTCCCATATAATGACGCCTGTTTCGAATGGTTTGAGCGGGATATGACGCTCCAGCAAACTCAGGGGGCTGAAACTGCCGCAAAAAAGAAGGACGACTCTGGCCTTGGGGATATTGGAACAGGAATAGAGATTGGGTACAAAGGGACACGCGCAGCTATTGCCCTGATGGATATTCTGAGCGGAAAACGGGAATCCACTAAAATTCAGAATTTAGCTCCGGATTACAAGGAATTTGGCCTGGAGAAGAGAAATATTAGGCCCTATAAACTCAGTCCTTCAGATGACTATTTGAGATGGCCGGATCAATCCCTCAAAGGGAGTAAGCTTCCGTATAGGCCCACCGGCAAGGTGTGTTTCCATGACAAGGACTGGACGAAGGCACAAAGGTGAACACCACCCAAAACGCAATAGGCCCTCCTTCTTGAGAAAATCGTCTGGGTATCGCTTTTGTAACGCAGAAATCAGCGCGGGAGAAGCTCCTTTTCCCTCAGGAATTTGATGATGTTCTGCTTGCCGGTGATGGTCTGTGACACCTGGATGAAAGGCAGGATGGGCAGCGGCCCGGTTGCGACGAGTGTCAGGACGGGCTTCCTGGTGATCTCCAGCTTCCCCTCATTCCCAAGGAGGATGATCTCGGTGTTTCGCCTCATTCCCCCGAGGACGGCGTTCGCGATTGCGGTGGCGGCATCATTGCGCGGCATGGGGTTGTCTTTGGTGAGGTCGAGGGGGTACCTTATGCCTGAGTTCCGTATGGTGACCTGGGCTTCCTGGAGCCTTCCCTGCTGCTGCGGGAGTTCGACATAGAATCCGCCGTCCCTGCCCTCGAAGAGGCTGAGCTTGAGCGAGGTGCCATCTCCCTTCTTCCCTGTCAGCGTCCCCACGAGCGCAAATGCGTTGTCTTCCGATGTTCTGCCATCGAAATCATAGGCAAACCGCTTGTTGTCGGTTTCAAACTTTCCGTTCAGGTTTCCCGTCCCTCCCACAAGGTCAAACGTTCCGGTTATGTCCACCGTACCTTTCAGGGAAGCGACATCAAAGCCAATGGTTCCCGCCGCTTCCACTTTCCTCGCGCCGGTGACGGCGATTCCCAGGTTCCTCGCGTTGATTGTCGCAAGCTTCTTCTTGTCGCCGCCCGTGCGATAGATCTCAAATTCCCCTGTGAGAGGGTTCTCGACCACTTCATTGCCTGCCTTGACCAAGCTGCCTGCAAAAATGAACTTCTCCGTCTTGACCTCGCCGGAGATTTTGTCCAGATTGAACACATTGTTCACGAGAGTGCCTGCAACTTCCGCCATCGGTTTTGACTCATCCGCTGATATCCTCACCAGCTCCTTGCCTCCGCGCGTGGCCACCAGCTCGTTGGTCGCTGTTTTGACAAAGATTTCATAGCCCTCGCCATTTCTCTTCCCTTCAAGAGTGGTGACCAGCCGGTCGAAGGAGACGCTCGTGTCCGTCAGGCTCTGCCTCAGCTTTCCGGCAGAGCCGGACGCAAGGATGTCGCGGACCGCCTGCTCTGCCGCCGTCCTCAGATCAGAAACCGGGCCCTCAAATCCTACCTGCGCCTGGATGCGGTTGCCGGCGAGGGTGAAAGAGCCCTGGAGGGTCTTCGAGACGAAGACAAGGTCTGTGCCAGTGAATGCTGTCTTGACCTTCTCATTGTCTATGAGAACCACCGCATCCACATTGCCGAGGTCCAGCGTGTATTTCCCCTTTTCCGGCGCGGCATCTTTCGCGTCAGCGGCAATCTCGACCTTGGGCGCGGTCTTCTCGAACGCTGCCTTGGTCAGGGGCCCGAAGATGCCATCCACCCGGAGCTGGTCTTCTCCTTTGTTATTGTATTCCGCCTGGAATTTCTTCACCGCATCCCTCGTCAGCACCCCGAACTTCCCATCAATCTCGCCCCGGTAGTACTCCCTGCCTTTCATCTGGGCCTGCAGTTCAGTCACCGCTTTCTGTATCTGCTGCCGCTCCGAGGGGGCCAGCCCGGCCGTCCTGATGCCGTCCCTGTACCTCAGGGAGGCCTTTCCGTCCGGCATCACGATCTCCGGCGGGGTTTCCGGGATTGTGGCGGTGGCCGCGCTGGTGGTGGATCCGCTTATCCTGAGGTTCTCGCTCCCAATCCTGATTTCTTTCGTGTCCCGGGAAAACGTCGCCTTCACCTTGAACCCTTTCACTTCCGTGGTCTGCTCCTCAGCCTGCATGGTTGCGGAGTCTCCGGATGCTTCCGCAGTCATTTTTTCCTTGGTGAAGAGCGCATTCAGGTCCACCTTGTCCGCGGCAGTCGCCAAAGCGATGACGTTTCCATTATACGTGAGGGTGCCTTGCCCATCAAGGTGAAGCCCGCGGATGAAGAGCGCGGTCACGTCGCCTGTCTCTACCGTGGCGCTTCCCGCGCTGATTTTCCCGGAGGCCAGTTCAAGGCCCTGCACCAATGCCTTCATCTTGTCGAGGTTGATGTTCTCCAGCTGGAGCGTGTTGCCGTTGGGCATCCTCACGACTGCATTGAGGTTCTCGGCGCTCAGTTCGGTATCCGGCTGCCCTTCCACCGTCCTCACGACCCTGATGTCCTCCCCCACAAGATTCTTCCCTATGCCTGCATCCGTGAGATAAGTGTTCGCGACAGTCACCTTTGTCTCCCTGTTCCTTGCGTCCAAAATGGTGACATCCAGCTGCCGCAATTGGGCATTCTCGAAAGGGTTCTTCGGGCGGGAGAGCACAGCAGTCCCTTTCACCCGTTCATCCTCCACCCCGGCCACCAGGAATTCGCGCGTCTCGGAAGAGCTCTGGTCGGAACTCCGGAAGGTGATCTCAATGGGGGTGGTTGACGCCTCACCCTGTTGGCCGGCAACCTGCAGCTCCCCGGTTGCCTTCACGTTCAAATCAACTTTCCTGCTTCCCGGCACCATTTCGTAGTTGAAAACCACTTCCTTGCCCTGTATGGTCATCGTCGGGCTGATCCGCAAGTCCTGCCTCATCTCTCCCTTCGCCTCTATGTTTATCTTCTGCATGCCTTTTTCAGTGGAGAAGGAAAGGATGGTTGCCGGCTTCGTGACCCTGATGCCGTTGACCTCAAGAATCGCGTCTTCATTTGGAGGGAAGGCGAGCGTTTCCGTGCCCCCCATAATCTGCGCGTTGATATATGCCGCAACGCGGCTCCCCATCGACGTGGAGCGCGATGCCTTCAGCTCCCCCTGCACCAGCCTGATCTCCTCATTGTCGTTCCTGAGGTACAGATTGGTCACCGCCGTTCCGCCATCCTTCGCAGCAAGGCTGATGACCGCTTCCGTCCCTATGCCCTTGGTGCCCTCGGGAGCGACCTGCTGGAGGTCATAGGAAATCTCCGCCTTGGCGTAGTGCGCCGCGTCCTTCATGTCCGTCTTTCCCATGACGCGCCTGCCGAGGGCATTCCATGTCGACAGCCCCTGGTCGGCCTCTCCGGATGCCCTGATATAGCCCGCACCCTCGATGATCCGCTCTTCCAACAGGCCATTGTCTTGGAGCTGCGCCTGCTGCTCGGCGGTCGCCCCCGCAAGCGCATAGCGGAATCCCTTAAATTGCCCAAACCCGTCATCAACCCGTTCGCGCGTATAGTGGACATCCTTTCCCGTGACTCTCATCGTTTCCATGAACTGGCCGTTTGGGGCGCGCGTCCTGCCAATGTCCGCATTTTGCAGGTTCGAGGTGTAGTAGAAATTGTCTGACTTGACGTATTCGCTGCCCGTGTCTCCCAGCAGATGGACCTTCGGGCTGGTCTGGTACATCCTGAGGTTCTGGTTGTATGCGCTTTCCATGGCGACAATCCCGTTGAGGAGCGCGGTTCTCCGCAGCGGGGTGGTCCTGCCCCCTTCCTTGGCATATGTCTTGATGTCCACGGGATCTTTCGTGCCGTCCGTATACCGCACCCCTATCATCAGCTGCGGCTTGTCCGGGTCCAGGCTCTGCTCCACGATGACGGTGTTGAGCCGCTCCCGGTAGAGGAACGTGTCCGTGAGCAGCGCTTCCATACTGTCGATATCCTTCTTTTGGAGTATCTTGAACGCATCCAGCGTGGTGGAATCGCCGCGTGTATAGAAGACCGTTATCTTGTCCTTCCCATTAATCTCGTTGGTAATCCTGTCCGCGGCATCCGGCCTGTCCGCCGTCTTTATCTGCCCGGAAGACGCATAGGGGATGGCGTTGTACAGTATCTCGACGTCCCGCTTCTCGATGGGGTCGTAGCCGACGATGTAATCCGATTTGCTTGACTTGTCCGACTTCTCAAGGAGTATCGCCCGCGTCAATCCTCCGTCAAAGGGGTTGCCATCCGACCCCAGTTTCCCGATGTCCGTCTGGCCCTTCCTGTTCTGGAAATGGAGCTGTGCCTTGCCCCCCTTGTTTGTCACCACAATCTCGGTGTCGCCCCCGTTCTGCTGGTCAACGGCGTAGCTCCGCAGGACAGTGCCCTTGTCGTCGAGCTGGCTCACGATGATTTTCCCCTTGTCAGCCGCGTCAGGGCCGCCGTCGAGATAGGAGAAGGAGAACTGCTTTGAGGAGATTGACGGGCCGAGGGTCACGAAGAACGTCGCGCATTCGCTTCCCGCGCATTTCCCCAGGTCCTGGACGGAGAAGACATACTGGGCCCCTTTCGCCTCGAATCCCCCGCCGAACCTGAGCTGGGGGGAAGCGCCTGTTTTCCGGCCGTCGAGGAATTTGGAGATATCCATCTCGTCCTTGCCCCCAACCAGCAGGAGCTTCCCATCCCTTGCGATGACTTTGCTCTCCCCGGAGACGATGAATGCCCTGTTTTTTGTGCTTTTGCCGTCCCCTTCCGTTTCCACGATGATCGAGTCCGGGGTTATCGTAAGCGCGCGGCCCTGCGCCACCGAGCTGTCGACTTCCGTCTTGCCGTTTTTGAGCGTCCACCCGGTTCCGCTGGCCGCGAACTGGAGATATTTGAGGCTTTTCTCCCGATCGGGCGCCGCCTGCCCCGAAGCGGCAATCCTGGATATGCCCAGCCCGTTCGGGGCCTTGTCCGTGGCGAACTTGAAGAAGGAGGACTGCAGCCTGGCGAGGCTGATTCCCTCTGTACCGAAGACTTTTGTCTTGACGGCAAACGGCACGGCCGGACTGGACAGCACGTCGTTGAGCAGCGCGGAATACTTGTCCGTCGCCTGTTTTTCTGCGTCCCTCGTCAGGGCCCGGATCAGCGATGCCTGCGTGTCCGGCTTCGCCGAGAGCGCGAGCAGGATGTCCTTCCTCCTGCTGTCCGGGAGGGCGTCGTTCCGCAGCATGTCCGCTGCCTTGTCGCTGCCGACCGTATCGATGCTCGCCACGAAATTCGCGACAAAGTCCTGGTCATTGAAATTGGACGGATCCGTGAGCCAGCCGTCCGGGTCAGAGGAGTCGAAAGGCGGCGCGGAAGCGGGGGAGGAGAGCAGGAAGAGAAGCATAAGCGCCGCGATGGTCTGCCGGATCATGTTAGGGGGTGACACGTATCGCTGTCTTTTTCCTGTCGAGACCGCCCTTGCCGTCGTCGACAAAGATTTCCGCCTCCTGGATGCCGGCGTCAGCCGCCGAAGGCGTGTAGGCCAGCAATCCCGTGGAGACATCTATGGAGATGCGCGGATTGGCCGACTCCAGCGAGTAATAGAGCGTGTCGCCGTCTGCGTCAAGGGCGTGGATGTCCCTGCGCAGCTCCTGCCCGACGGAGGCGTTGTAGGAATCCTCCAGGTTGATGAACACCGGAGGGGCGTTCTTTCCGCTGCCGTTCACGAACAGGGCGCCGAAGCTGAGGATGAAGGCGTCCTCTTCCCTGGGACCGTACTGGTCGAGAATGGTGTACACCACATAGTCCTCTGATCTGGGCTCAATGGCAACATCGACGTCAAACTGCGACAGGAAGACGATGTCC
>Ga0209727_1000836_pt1 | contig 30099 bp, 41 predicted proteins | sample RifGroC1_FD_183995 | JGI IMG/M metagenome (GOLD analysis project Ga0209727, IMG submission 183995) | Groundwater microbial communities from Rifle, Colorado, USA - Groundwater C1 (SPAdes) (version 2) | ecosystem: Environmental > Aquatic > Deep subsurface > Groundwater | place: Rifle, Colorado...
TGACTGTCCTTAATAAATGCCCCCACACATCATAAGCGTGAGCTTTGTTCTGCTCCACTGATACCGATTTCTCCAATTCAGGAATTATATATTGCAATAATCCAAGTTTACGGCACAAAATCAGCCCGTCCATAGGACTATCTGACATTATCACCCTAACAAACTCATCTTTTATCCTCTCTTTTGCAATCTTTTGCAATAAAGGAGCGTGAATTTTAATGGCTTTTTCTGTATCTGTGTTAATCGTGAAACCTAATTCTGATGATATTCTCACGGCTCTTAACAATCTCAAGGCGTCCTCGCTGAATCTATCGTGAGGATCTCCAACAGTTTTAATTATTTTTTTCGCCAAATCATCTTGTCCTTTATAAGGGTCAATGATATGTCCTTTATAAATGCTACCTGCTCCTAGGTGGTTTTCTATATCCAAAGCTATTGAATTTATCGTGAAATCTCTCCTTTTTAGATCATCTTCAATCTTTTCGCTGAAAATTACCGAATCAGGGCGTCTTTTATCGGAATATTCAGACTCCAGCCGATACGGAGTCACTTCCACCACTTTTAGTGTTTCATCTGAAACATTTTCATTCACAACACCAACTGTTCCATAATCATTTTCATAAAATGTTTCCTTAAAAAGCCTTATAATATCTTCTGGTTTTGCGTTTGTTGTAATATCCCAATCTTTTGGCTTTCTTTCCAAAAGCAGATCTCTGACACAGCCACCGACAAGATAAGCCTCAAATCCAGCCTTTTTTAAGGTTTTTGTTATTCCTGAAACTTCATCCGGCACAGCAAAAAGTTTTGTCTCAAAATTTTCCTTCATTTGAGATAATATTATTACATTTTTTGATTTTCGCCTAACATAGCGTATTATATTTAGATGAGTTCTAATTGCGCCTGTAGTGAAATGGATATCACGCAACGCTTCGGACGTTGTATTGTGGGTTCGAGTCCTGCCAGGCGCACATTGAGTCCGCGAAATAAGCGCCTGAGTCCCGATGGGTATCGGGACGCGCAGGACTCGAAGCCTGATTGAGTATTTTTTGGAGTTTCTGAACGAACAAAAAATCCAATCAGGATACTGAATCTGCAAGATTCGAATGTCCTGCCGGGCGCACCGATATCAAACTTTTTGTTTTGTCTTAATCCAATGAAAAAGGCTTTAAATATAACGATAATCGCAATTCCCACCCTGATAATGATAGGTTTAATACCCTTGATTATCAACGATTATTCACTTGCTGTCATATATATTGCCATTATCGCAGTTTCGCTCATCATCAAAAACACCAAAAATGACTTGCTTGTATTCACTTTCGGGCTTTTTATTATGATAGTCTCGGAATATTTATTCGTTAGCACCGGCGTTGAAACTTTTCAAAGAAATAGTTTATTTGGTTTAATGCCACTTTGGTTGCCCTTTTTATGGGGTTATGGATTTGTCGCTATAAAAAGGTCCATTGAAGTTCTCAACGGCTGAAAACTTTGAAATATTTAATTATTTAGTATAATGAAAGCAAGTTTTTTGAAAACTGTTTGAAATACGATTATGCGGGTATGGTTTAGTGGTAGAATGTATCCTTGCCAAGGATAAGACGGGAGTTCGATTCTCCCTACCCGCACAGCGAGTCTTCAAATTGGGCGGGTAGGGGGTAAAGATATTGTTGTTATATAGGACAGCTATTTTTTACATTACTTTGAATTACGAAACCGTATATATTCTCACATCGTCTTTGCGAGGTATTCCGAAGCAATCCAGGATTACGCGCGACAAACTCTGGATTGCCACGTCGGAATACCGACTCGCAAAGACGGAAAACGAGAGTTCCGTAATTCAAAGACAATAAGCCTGTTTTAGTTTCAAAATTATAAAGGTCAAAGATTTTTTTGAAATTTTTTATTGTAAGTCCTTGATTCAAAATAAGATGAGTCTTTAGAGACAGCAAGAAGCTGGCTATTACAAGAAACTGTGGATAATTCTGTGTATATGTTGATAAAAGACACCCCCACTAACTGCTAAAAATTGTCTTAAAGATTATGTCTTTCAGACTAAAAAATGGCTAAGAATAAAGGTTTTAACAAAAAGACATTGACTGGTTAATATTATTCTGTATTTATCCGTCTTGTTTCATGTGAAACTTTATAAATTTATAAAAGATGTTTCTTGTGAAAGCTTTTGAAGCAGAATAATTCTGTGGCTATCAGATAGCCACAGAATTATTGAAGACCGGACACAAACAACTTCGTGATTCGGGGTAAATTATGAACAATAAACACAATCAAAATGTAGGAAAAATCGGGGAGGAAACAGCTTGTAAGTTTCTTATGAAACACGATTATCAAATTGTATTGAGAAATTATTGGAAAAAATGGGGCGAAATAGACATTATTGCCAAGAAAGATCAGGTTATGTACTTTGTTGAAGTCAAAACAGTTTCAAGGGATTTGGCTTTTGTGTTAAACAAAGATTTTGTTTCTTGTGAAACAAAAAAGGGTGTTAAACATGAAACATTAGACAGTTACAGGCCTGAAGACAACATTCATCCTTGGAAATTGAAAAGGTTATCAAGGGCTATTCAGACTTATTTGATTGAAAATAATATGTCTGAAGATGATAAGTGGCAATTTGACGCTATTACGGTTTTTTTGGATATAAAAAATAAAACAGCAAAGATTGATCACATAAAGGACATCGTCTTGTAATGGCAACATTAGGCACAGAAAAGAGGGTACTTAATATCAAACCAGAAGATAACAAAAAGCTAGCCATCACTGACTAGCTTTTTCTGAAGATGAGACAGTTTAATCTCTAAATTTGAATCTCATTAAGAAACTCTGCGATTTCCCTCATGTCTTCCGGCTTTTGATTAAAATCGGAATAATATTTGTCATCCATCTCTTTGAAGTATTCACCGATATTTTTTACTACATCTTTGTATTCCTCTATACTCTTTCTCCTCATGAGCACAAAGAAATGCATAACATACTGAACAAGACCTTCGGTCATAAGGCGTTTTGCGCTATCATCAATTCGATAAGTCTCTGTGAGAAGCCTCGTCATATCAGAAATCTCTCTTCTGATAGCCTGCTCAATTGACTCGTTGTTCTTTTTAGAATTGAACAGTAAACCGTGTTCTACTAATCCTTCGTTGAATTTATTTAAACCTTCCAGCATTTTTTCGTTAAATCCGCAAAACATTTTCCACCTCTTTCTTTTTAAGTTTTCTTAATAAAGAACAATCTGAAAAAAGAATACATCGCCATTGACAAACCTTCAAAAAATACTATCATAAAACAATGAAGTTAAACTATAAGTTTACAAAAGCGTTATTTCCATCGAACACTCTAAAGGAGAAAATTGTGCGCGAAGTCGCTCATGAGTCGCAAAACACAAACGATCTCATTTCCAACTTTTTAAAGACAGACGGGGTGACAAGACAAGCTGTTTATAAAGCGCTTCGCTCTTTGTTAAGCGAAGAAATAATTATCAAACAAAAAAGATTGATCTTAATCAACTGCGTTTGGCTTTCGCAAATGAGACATTTTATAATGAAAAGCGAAAAAACTATGGGGATTGAAAAAGAAAACGCGATTTTTGATCCATTATCCTTTAAAAGAAAAACATCAATCCGGTTCAAAAATACTGAATCATTGGATATTTATTGCGGTCATTTAATATTGACCTTGGCAGACCGCTTCAAAGACAAACCATTTTTCTTTTTCAATCATCATGAATGGTTTATCTATGATCGCCCGCTGTTTGAAACATATCTATACGAAACTGTCGCAGAAAGAGGCTATAAGATTTTTTTAACACTTGGAAAAGATACGCGGCTAGCCCGTGATTTTAGAAAGGGGTTCGAAAAAGGGAATGTTCAGATTGCCATTGATGAATTTTATAATGTTCCGATAACTGATTACTTATGTGTTGTTGAAGATTTTATAATTATTGCTCGTTATGACAAAAAAACCGCTGAAGCTATAAACAAACTGATGACCGAAGTTGATATTATGGATGAAAACAGACTTGCCCAACTAGGCAAAATCACAACCTCTTGCCACGACGCGCGAATAATAATCACCCGAAATAAATTGCGAGCGCAAAAAATCCGCCGAGCATTGGCTAAAAATTTCGTCATTAAAAAAAGCGAATTATAAAAAATATTGATTTAATTTTATCTCTACTTTATAAACTTGCTTGCCACGCCCGTACTGTGCCCGTCCGTAGTCTCTGACGAAGGCGGGACTTCTAGAGAAGTCCTGTGTAACTTTACGGACTTGATAGACTTGTTCAAAAATTGGCGAATCTGAATTTGCTGTGATAAGCTAGGAAAGTTATCGCGGGGTGTGGTGTAACGGCTAACATTCTTGTTTTGGGAACAAGCGACTCCGGGTTCGAATCCCGGCACCCCGACAAATCTGGTTTCTGTTTGTGTTAGGGGGGGGCTTGATTTCTTATTGATTATCGTTTTAAACTTACTCAAGTTAATAGTTCTTTTCATTATTAAGCACCATCAAAAATTAAATGCGAGGAGCAAAAATTGAATAAAATCAATCAATCCGATGCTGTTATTCCCACTGATAATAAAGCTATTTTGAGTGAAATAAAGACTTTTTTGACCAAATATGTCGGCAATGAAATTACTTTCAATCAGTTTACGGGCATTATGGATAGAGATAATGAGCTTCGCTTTTATAACAGGAATAGCTTATTGGATCAGAGGGAAAGGTTTTTTAAGGGAAAAGAAAAGAAGAGAGGCAAGGGTGTTTCTAAGGAAATAAAAATGCCGATGAATATTTTCATTGATTTTCTTAATTTTCTTAGTCAAAAGAGAAAGTTTGACCTAAAAAGATTCAAAAAAACTATGCTCTATTGCATTGAAACTGGGATTGTTGTTGGAAAATAAAAACAGGTTGTGTTCCTAGCCGTTTATTTATTATCGGTAATTTTTATTGAAAGGGGATGAGAATGAAACAGGAGAGCGGTGAAGGTAATTTGTGGCGATGTGATTCGGCGGCTTTCGGTTTTGAGACGGTGCCAGAGAACAATTCTGATTCGCGCAAAGTTTTAACTCATTTCAACATGGGCTTTAAGTTGAATCATACCCACGACGAAGACTCTACTGATATAGAATTGATCCAAGGAGGTCTTCTCTGAAATTTCATTTTATAGACGGTGGGATGGGTGTCACTCATATCTGAGTGACACCCATTTTTTTGAATTGGAATTAGCGATATTGCGGGCACTCAAATTTTCTGATATTATTTTATGCAACAGATTATGTTGCTGATAAACGCAAAAATTTTATTGGATCAGGCTTGGGGGATATACAAGAAGAGGCTTCGGGTTTTTCTAGGAATTATGGCATTTCCTATTTTTGCCTCATTGTTGCTGACTGCCTTTCTCCTGTTGGATGTAAGTTTGTTGCGTGCGCACTCCGCTTTTTTTAATATGCTTGGTTTGGGAATATTAATCTTATCTGGCTTCCTAACCTTAGGTGTTATCGTAATTCAGTTATGGAGCCAGATTGCTTTGCTTTATGCCATTAAAGACAGGGAAGAAAATATCGGCATTAAAGAATCTTATCGGCGAGGCTGGAGCAAGATAATTTCATATTTTTGGGTTTCTTTTTTGTCGGGGATTATTATAGCTGGCGGAACTTTCCTCTTTTTTGTCCCGGGCTTAATTTTCTTTATATGGTTCAGCTTGGCTTCATTCGTATTTATTTCGGAGAATAAGAAGGGATGGGCAGCTTTGGCGGCAAGCAAAGATTATGTCAAGGGAAATTGGAGGGCGGTGTTCTGGCGGTTTTTATTCATAGGAATAATTGCTTACTTGTTTTTGTATTTGTTTAATGCTCTGGCGGTTTTCACGGATACTCTCGTTATTGATAAAATTTACATCTATATTGGTTATGCATTACTGACTCCGATGGTAACGATTTATTCATTTTTAATTTACGAAAATCTGAAGAAAATTCATTCAAGCGACCTTGTTGTTCAAAGTGTTGAATTGAAAAAATAAGCGGTGAAAAAATTTCAGAGAAAAATTGAAAATTTCATTTGTGAAAATTGCAGTTTCGGCGTGAAAGGCAATGGTTATACTAACCATTGTCCGAAATGCCTCTGGAGCAGACATGTTGATGTGAATCCGGGCGACAGGGAAGAGAAGTGCGGAGGGATGATGAAACCGATAAGCGCATTCCTTAAGAGTGGTCAAAATATTATTGTCCAAAGATGCGTCAATTGCGGTTTTGAAAGGAATAACAGAGTCAACCAGGAAGATGATTTTGACGCTTTTGTTAAAATATCTTCTAGTTGTAAAACTGGCATTGATTAACAATTTGGCCAATGCTAGAATTGCGGGCAAGCTTAAGTCTATGTTGGTTTCTTAGGCTTATTATTAATAAAAGTTTTAGTTTATCTAAAATAAAAAATAATATGGAAGACGACGAAATTTGTAAGAAATGCGGTGGGGTTATGATTGATGGAGAGTGTGAAGATTGCGAAGAAGAGGAGGATGAAGAATAGCCAAAAAAGACGGTGATTTTAATCCAAAGCCCGCCCCTCGTTTGCGGCGGGCTTTGGATTTTGTTAAGATATCGCGGAAGCGGGATTGGTTAAATGGTATAATATCGGTTTTCCAAACCGAGGTTGGGAGTTCGATTCTCCCATCCCGCACAGTGAGTCTTCGAATTGTTATTATGATTCAGCTGACAAAGTTTTTAAAAATTATTGATTATGAATATCTGCATTTTTGGAGACAGCATAGCTTGGGGCGCATATGACCCGGAACGGGGAGGATGGGCTACTCGCCTTAGAAATTATCTTGAAAAGAAAAATAGATATATTATTGTTTACAATCTTTCGATTTCTGACGAAATCACAACTGATTTACTTACCCATCTTGAAATCGAGATAAAATCACGAGAGTCGAATCTTATTATTTTTGCCATAGGAACTAATGATGCGCAGTTTATTCATTCCGTAAGTAGTTCACGCGTATTGTTCGATGAATTTAAGAACAATCTGAAAAAACTTTACGCAATCGCAAAGAGGTTTGCTGATAAAATTGTTTTTGTCGGACTAACATCCGTAGATGATTCAAAGACAAAACCTTTTTCTTTGAATCCTAATATATCTTATACAAATGAAAATATTAAACATTTTGACGGGGCGATAAAGAAATTTTGCGAAGAGAATAATGTTAAATTCATTTCAATGGACGGAATCATCGATATAGCTGATCTTGACGATGGTCTGCATCCCAACACTGAAGGGCACAAGAAAATGTTTGATAAAATAAAGACAGAGATAGAAGTTTTATTACAATAAAAAACAAACCGCGAACCCCGTTCCGCTATATAGCGGAACGGGGTTCTGGCTTTTCTCTAGAGAAAATAAAACTTAAATTATTTAACTGAATCTTTCAAAGCTTTGGCGGCTCTGAATTTTGGAACTTTCATCGCTGGAACGCTTATCGCTTCTCCCGTTCGAGGATTTCTGGCTTGTCTAGCGGCTCTTTGCTTTACTGAAAAAATACCAACTCCGGCGATTGACACCTCCTCGCCTTTTTTCAAAGAATTAACGATTGAATCAAAAACTGTGTCTACCACTTGCTCTGCTTGAACTTTAGTTCCATTTAGAACATTGTGTACTGCTTCTGCTATGCCTTGTTTATTCATATTATTTTTTAGGACTTGCGCGTTCGGCGCATTTCTTCGTTGCTTCGCTCGTTTGCTCCCGCGCAGTATAATAATACAGCTTGGTCGCAAGCCTCGCTCGCGCCTCGAACTGCATCCAAATGCGCAAGTCCTTGTTATTTTTAAATTTTAAACTTAATAATGAATCGACCCGATTTTACTCTTTTAATTCATCCCGCAAAAAATGATTTCCGCAGGACTTAAGCCTCCGAGTATTATATATTAAGCCATTTTTTACGCAATAGCAGGCAGAAGGTGGTAGGTGATAGGTGGTAGGTTAAGGAAAAAGAAAAAAAAGAAGGCAGGTTTTTTAGGAAGGTTTCGTTTTGCAATTCATTCTTTCCTAAAAAGCTACAAGCTAAGAAGCTAGTCTTGACCTATCTGGCGAATTCAATGACTCTGGATTCTCTGATGACATTCACTTTTATTTCACCCGGGTATTTGAGTTCGTTCTCAATTCTAATGGCTATTTCCCTAGCCATTTTCTTGGCTTCAAGGTCGGAAACTTCTTCTGGGACGACGAAGACTCTTATTTCTCGGCCGGCTTGAAGCGCGTATGATTTCTCAACTCCCTTAAACGAATTAGTGATAGCTTCAAGCTCTTGAAGCCTTTTCAGGTAGTTTTCAATGGAATCTCTTCTCGCTCCGGGCCGTGAGCCGGAGATGGTGTCAGCCACTTGAACGATTATCGATTCTACCGTTTCGTAAGGGTATTCTTCGTGATGCGAATGCATCGCTTTTATTATTTCTTCATTGGCGCCGAATTTCTGAAGTATCCTTTTGCCGATATCCACATGGGTGCCAGCGACTTCGTGGTCAACGGCTTTTCCGATATCGTGAAGCAAAGCCCCGGCTTTCGCGATAGAGACATTGGCTTTTAATTCTTCGGCAATCATTCCGGCTATGTGCGCCATTTCAATAGAATGCTGAAGAACATTCTGCCCGTAGCTTGTGCGGAAATAAAGCCTGCCCAAGATTGATATTATGCGCGGGTCAAGATTAAACACTCCGCATTCATAAGCAGCCTGTTCGCCCTTTTCCTTGATTATCTTGTTCACATCCTGCTTGGCCTTTTCCACCATACTCTCAATTTTTGCCGGCTGAATTCGTCCGTCGGCTATAAGGTTTTCAAGAGCCATTCTGGCAACTTGTCTTCTAACGGGATCAAAAGAGGAAATAATGATGGCGCCGGGGGTATCGTCAACTATTACCTCAACGCCGGTCGCGCGCTCAAAAGCTTTAATATTCCTGCCTTCCTTGCCAATAATTTTCCCCTTCAATTCATCGGAGGGAATATTTACCGTAGTGGACATTATGTCTGAAACGACGGAACTGCTAAGGCGCTGGATTGTGGAGGTCAATATTTCCGTAGCTTTATGATCCATTTTCTCCTGCCCGACAGACTCAAGTTTCTTTATTCTCACCATAATATCTTCCTCGTATTTCTTTTCGGCGAGATTGATTATTTCCGTTTTCGCCTCTTCTTCCGTGAGATTGGCCAGTTTTGCCAGCGCCACCTTCCTCTGTTTTTCAATGTTTTCAGCCCTCTCTTTTATCTCTTTTATTTCAACGATCTTGCCTTTTATTGATTCAACTTCTTTGTCTATATCCGACTGGCGCTGGTCAAGAAGATCCTCCTTTTTTATCAGCCTGTTCTCGGTCTGTTTCAACTTCTCTTCCTTCTCCTTCATCTCGTTTCTCAATTCTTTCATTGTCTCGGCAGCCTTTCCTTCCGCTTCGGAGGTGATTTTCTTCGCCGCTTCCTTGGCATCCAATATCATCTGCTTCACTTCAAGCTCAAGAGAACCTCTCTTGCCGAGAGAAATTATAAGCCTTAAAAAATAACCTATGACTGCGCCGATAACGGACGCAAATCCCACCATGAGAAATACTATTTTTAATGACATAAAGCGAAATTATTTTCGCTCTTTAAACTCTAGATTATAGAAAAAGCAATTCAGTCCTGTCTTTAGGCGCTATTTTGACGCGTGTGGACAATAAAGACGGGAAACAGCTGAACAAATCATATATTTTCATTACATTTTCTCGCCCGAGCAGTACTTTTACAGCAGAAACAGCTACAGCAATACAGAGTATTGTCGGCAATAAGAAATAAAAATTATCTAAAATTGTAAAAAACGAAAACATTAAATTAAAATTATTAACAAATTCATACTATAATATTTTTGTACCGATGTCCAATTTTTTTACAGAAGGTTTTGGGTTGTAGGTGGTAGGTGGTAGGTAGTAGAAAAACTGAGTTGGAAAGATAAAGTCACACAACGAAAATCCCTCTCAATTTTGAGAGGAATTTTCGTTATACGAGCGCGACTCTAAAGTAATTTTAAAGAATTTTGTCTATAATTCCGTATTTTTTGGCTTCTTCGGCGGACATAAAGTAGTCTCTGTCGGCGTCTTTTTCTATTTGAGAAAGCGGTCTGCCTGTATTTTGAGCAAGAATTTTATTGAGTTTCTCGCGGGTTTTCAAAATATGCTTGGCTGTTATCTCAATATCAGAAGCTTGGCCTTGTGTTCCGCCCCAAGGTTGGTGAATCATAACTTCGGAATTTGGCAGGGCGAATCGCTTTCCTTTTTTACCCGCTGACAGGATTACAGCGCCGGCAGAAGCGGCAATTCCGACACAGACGGTCGAGACATCATTTTTCAGATAATTCATCGTGTCCAATATGGCGAGCGCGGCGGTGACAGATCCGCCGGGTGAATTTACATAGAGGCTTATATCTTTCTTCGGGTCTTCAGATTGAAGAAAAAGAAGCTGGGCAATGACAATATTGGCGACATAATCGTCTATCTCTCCGCCCAGAAAGATAATGTTGTCTTTAAGCAGGCGAGAGTATATGTCGTAAGCCCTCTCCCCAAACTGCGATTTTTCTATAACTGTTGGTATTAACATAATGCTTGAGATTATATTTATAGGGAGGCAGATTGTCAAATTTGAGTTCGTCTTATAAATCATTCATAATATATTTTATGAGATTGCACAGGTTTTTTATAGAACAGGGAATACCGGAAAGCGGGGAAATTATAGTCGCTGACAAAGATTTAATTCATCAGTGGCATAAAGTTTTTCGGCTAAAGTCGGGCGACAGAGTGGTAATTTTTGATGGAACGGGATTTGACTATGTTTCAGAATTCGTTTCGCTGGACAAAAATAGTGCCGTTTTGAGAGTCGTTGAAAAAAAGTTGAATCAAAATATTCCGAAAAAAGAAATTCATCTTTTCCAGTCAATAATCAAGAAAGACAAATTTGAATGGGTGCTGGAGAAGGGAACAGAACTCGGTGTTTTTTATTTTCACCCGATTATTTCGGAAAGAAGCGAAAAGAAAAATATAAATTTTGAAAGGGCGGGGAAAATCATCAAAGAGGCAAGTGAACAGTCGGGAAGGGGAAACCTGCCAAAAATTGAAGAATTAACCAATCTTGAAGACGCTCTGAATAATGATTTTGTATCCATCGCTTTCCATCCGACCGGCGATAAGTTTGACGAAAACGATTTTGAAAAAGAGAAAGTTCTTGGAATTTTCATCGGTCCCGAAGGCGGTTGGAGCGATAAAGAATTGGAACTTTTCAAAGAAAAAGGAATTAAAATTTTGTCTTTGGGAAATCAGATTTTGAAAGCGGAGACCTCCGCGATTGCGGTTTCTTCGTTGTTATTATTGTAATTTTTATTGAAAGATTAAAAATATTGGGCGCGTTTCTTTGAAACGCGCCCACTCCTTTAGCCCTTTAATCTTTCAAATAGTAGTCACTCAGGTCGTAAAGATGTATTTTTCTTTCTTCTGGCTTTACTTCAGGTATTGTTCTGCCATCCTTAATTTCTTTTACCGATTGTTCGCCTTTCACATCAATCCCAGGCAAGCGTGTCTGTTTTTCTTTCTTTGTCTCGGACATAGCGCAACTCCTTTCCAAAGCAAGATTTAAAGAAATAAATAAGTACTTTCTAAACGGCAATTATACCTTACAATTTATTTTACCCAAAATTTTTTACGATCAAAACAGTGCACGTTTCCTCAAAGAATTATTTGTGGCTTGATCCAATCAACTTGGAAGCGAAGCTTCCAAGTTGACATCACTCCATCTTATCTATTCTTCTTTTGTATTTTTCTCCGTTGGAGAACGGGGTGGAGAGCCAGACGGAAACAATTTTTTGGGCGAGTGCAAAATCTACTTCGTCTGAGGGGAGGGATAAGACATTGGTGTCGTCATGTTCGCGGGATTGTTTGGCTGTTTCAATATCATCGGCCAGGGCGGAGCGGACGCCTCTAAATTTGTTGGCGGCGATATCCACGCCGACACCGGAACCGCAGATTAAAATGCCTTTATCCGATTCCGGATTTTGAGAAACTTTTTCCGCCACCAGTTTGGCGAAATCGGTGTAATCGTCGTTTTGGTCGTATTTGAAATTCCCCATATCCTCAAAACTTTGGCCGTTTTCGGTCAGAAACTTTTTAATCTCCTCTTTTAAATTGTAGCCTCGGTGGTCAGCACCTAGATAAATCATACCGAAATTATATCATATAAATAATTTTTCAGAATTCGTTTGGAAATGCTATTATATAGCCTTAATAACGGTGAATTACGAAACTGTATATATCTTACATCATCATTGCGAGCGGAGCGTGGCAATCCAGGATTATGCATTGCAAACTCTGGATTGCCACATCGGAATACCGACTCGCAAAGACGGAAAATGATGGTTTCGTAATTCAAAGTTAATAAGCTAGAAAATGAAAAAATACTTAACTGTCATTAATGTCTATTGGCAAAGAGCGTTAACCTATCGCTCCACAGTGTTTGCTTATAGGGTTGGAGAAATGGCGGAAGTCCTTATATTGATTTTGATGTGGAGCTCTATTTATGATAAGCAGGATGTGATTAAAGGTTTTACTTTGCCGGAAATGATCACTTATGTGCTTATAGGAAATTTATTCAATGCCATAACGCGAAATTTTTTGACCCACATTGTCGCTTCTGACATAAAAGAAGGCAGGTTGTCCACTTTCTTACTTCAGCCCATAAGTTATTTTAATTTTATTCTTTCAAGGGAATTGGGAAGATTGTCCGTAGCCTTTCTTATGTCAATAAGTTCCCAGGTAATTGTCATCTTATTTTTTCTTAGCAAGTTTATTCTGAATTCAGACATAATTTATCTCTCGGTGATTTTACTGATGATCATTCTCGCTTTTGTCTCCGAACTGCTTATCTCATATCTCATCGGCTTAATCGCTTTTTGGGCGGATGAGGTGGATGGAATTTTCACGACTGTTGATAGGTTAAGAAAATTTTTCTCTGGCGGATATTTTCCTCTGAATTTTCTGCCGCCTATTTTCGTGACAGCGAGCTTTTCTTTGCCTTTCGCTTATTCATTCTTCGTGCCGGCACAGCTTTATCTCAAAAAAATAGACATATCGGCGGGGATAAGAGGGATTTTCATTCAGCTTATTTGGATTGCTTTGCTTTACGGAATAATACGTCTTCTTTGGAGAAGAGGGTTAAAAAAATATGAAGGAGTCGGAATTTAAGTAAAAACATATGACCATTATTGAAGTTAAAAATATATCCAAAAAGTTTGAATTTTACAGAAAACAGCAGGGATTGCTGGGGTCATTTAAAAGTTTATTTTTCAGAGAAAAACTCTATTCAGACGCATTAAAAGACATTAATTTTAATATTAAAGAGGGAGAAATTGTCGGCTTTCTCGGTCCCAATGGCGCCGGGAAAACAACCACATTGAAAATTCTTTCCGGCATACTTCATCCGACATCGGGGGAGGCAAAAGTTCTCGGCTTTACTCCGTCAAAGAGAGAGAAAGAATATCAGAAACAATTCGCTCTTGTGATGGGACAGAAGAATAATCTGCTTAAAGACCTTCCAGCCATAGAAAGTTTTGTGATGTATAGAGACATCTATGAAGTCCCTGAAGAAGACTTCAATAAAAATTTAGAGGAGTTGGCCGGCTTGTTGGACATTAAAGATTTCTTGGATATTCCCGTGAGAAAATTATCGCTGGGGCAGAGGATGAAGTGCGAACTTATCGCCGCTCTTATCCATAGGCCGAAAGTCTTATTTTTAGACGAACCGACTATCGGGCTTGATGTGGTGGCGCAAAAAAATATCAGAAATTTTATAAAAAAATACAACAAAGAGAGCAAGACTAGCATTATTCTCACCTCTCATTATATGGAGGACATAAAGGAGTTGTGCGAAAGGGTAATAATAATAAACTTTGGGAAAATAATTTATGACGACAAGCTGGATGACCTTATCAGAAAATACGCCCCTTATAAGCTTCTAAAGATTACTTTTAATGAAAATGGGGTCAGGAAAGAAGATGTGGAAAAATATGGAGAACTTGACGGGTTTACTCCATACAGTTGCGTGATTAAAATAAAAAGAGAAGAGGCTAAAAACACGGCGGCCTCGATTCTTTCTTCCAATCTGCCGGTGGATGATATTTTGATAGACGAGATTGATGTTGACGACGTCATAAGGGAAATTTTTGGAAGATGATTTTCACGGTTTGACTGTCGTGCAAAACAAAAGCGCATACCGAATTTAGTGTTGGGGTGTTGTTGCCACGTGGCAATAAACACACTAAAAACCGATACGCGCTATTATGCTATGAGACGATAAAGCGAGCGAAGCGTTTTATATTTTCATCACTGCAATCATCTTCCTCCTCTTCTTGTGAAATTATCTTCATTGGCAATAAATGATCTGGTAAGTTTTTCACAACTTGAATGACTGTGTGGCGGGCATTATCCTCAGACATTCCCTTACTCATACAATAAGATATTTTTTCGGATATTGTGTTATTGATTATTTCAATAAAGCTCTGTTGAACTCCATCCTTTATTTTATGCTTGTCTTTTTCGTCCATTTTCTCTTCCTCCTTTCTATTAGAAAATTAAAATCAATCTAGGTCGCTTACATCTAAATCTTTTCGCGGCCACTCTTTGGGCTCGTTAAGAACAGGTGTTTTACTGCCAGTGGATAATTCATCGCCGAAAACTTCTTCCCTTGTTGTTGTTTTTGTCAGCGAAAAGACATTCACTCTGGGATCGCCAAACACCACATTCAAAAGGGCTTTGTCATCATCATGAAGAGATGAATTTCTGATTAACTCAAGGATCATTTCGCGCGATACATCTTTTAATGACTTGAAAATAAGCCACAATGTGTCGCATTCATTCAGTTTTATGCCTTTTTGTTCCTTTATTAAAATTCGAGCCTCGTTGGAAAAATTTCTTAGCCTTTCCATCAGCATATATTGAACTCGTCCCTCCAACGAAGATTTAATAGCAGATGCAATATCATTTGCGTCCATTTTCCATCCCTTCAAAAAATTGTTTGTTTCAAGATAAGTTACAAAAAACTGTTTCTTGCATATTCATACACCAAAAGGATGATTTGCGCAATAAACTAAAGTTATTAAAGTTACTTTGAATTACGAAACCGTATATATTCTCACATCGTCTTTGCGAGGTATTCCGAAGCAATCCAGGATTACGCGCGGTAAACTCTGGATTGCCACGTCGGAGTACCGGCTCGCAAAGACGGAAAACGAGGGTTCCGTAATTCAAAGTAAAGTTATAAAGTTCATCAAGTTTATAAAGTAGGGAGCAAAAAGAAATTAAAATTGTCAGACCTACTGTTTTTGATACTTTATCCGATACTTTACAAACTTTATAACTAGCGCGCTTTCATTGAACAGAGATATTAAAATTGCTAATATACATAATATGTGCGGAATAGTTGGATATATTGGAGAAAAAGAAGCGTTGCCTATTTTGATCAATGGGTTGAAAGCTTTGGAATATCGCGGATATGACTCCGCTGGTGTTGCGGTGTTTTCAAAAAACGGGATCAGAGAAAAGAAAACTGTCGGGCAGGTTGAGGTTTTGGAAAAGGCTGTGGGCGATGATGTTGATTTCAAGGGAAACTTAGGCATAGCTCACACGCGCTGGGCTACGCACGGAGCGCCGAGCGAAGCAAACGCTCACCCTCACAGTGATTGCTCAAGACGGGTTTTTCTTGTCCATAACGGTATTATTGAAAACTACAAAGAATTAAAAAATTACCTTTCCGAACGCGGACACATTTTCAAGTCTGAAACTGACACTGAATCCGTAGCCCATCTTATAGAGGATTTTCTAGAAGAAGGCAAAGATTTCAAAACCGCGCTTATTGATACTCTCAAAATGATTAGAGGAGCGTACGCTCTGGCTATTGCTGATGCGAAAAATCCCGAAATATTATATGCCGCCAAGCTATCAAGCCCGCTTGTCATTGGAGTCGGAAAAGACGAAAATTTTTTAGCCTCTGATCCGTCCGCCGTTATCGGCAATACGAGAGATTTCATTTATCTGAAAGATGGCGAGCTTGCTGAAATTACGCGGGATAAAATAAATATTTCCAATTTGGAAAAACAGCCCACTCCAATTGAGATTGTTCGGCTGGAATGGAATTTAGAGCAAGCTCAAAAAGGCGACTTCCCCCACTTTATGCTCAAGGAAATTTTTGAAGGGCCGGAAATTGTCCGTTTCGCTTTCAGGGGGAGAATTATTTCCAAAGAAAATAGAGTAATGCTCGGCGGGTTGGAACAAGTTTCTGATAAAATCAAGAAAATAAAACGACTGATTATTTTAGCTTGCGGGACATCTTACTACGCCGGTCTTGTCGGAGAATATCTTTTTGAAGAAATTGCCAAATTGCCGACGGAAGTTCATTTCGCTTCTGAATTTCGGTATCGCGAAGAACCTTTTGACGAGGGGACGGCGGTTTTGGCGATTTCTCAATCCGGGGAAACCGCCGATACTCTAGCCGCGCTCCGAAAGGCGAAGGAGAAGGGTTTGCTAACGCTTGGGATTGTCAACACCGTCGGCTCCACTATCGCCCGAGAAACTAATGCCGGAGTTTACAACCACGCCGGCCCTGAAATCGGCGTAGCCTCAACGAAAGCTTTTTTGTCCCAAATAACCATTCTTGTTTTGATGGCGATATATTTATCTAAATCCAATGATAAAGATTCGCTGACTGAAAGCTTGCTGAAAGAGCTGGAAAAAATTCCGGAAAAAATTGAAAAGATTTTGCTTCAAGCTCCGGCGATTGAAAAGCTCGCTCTGAAATATAAAGACTGCGGTAATTTCCTTTTCATCGGCCGCCGCTACAATTATCCGACCGCGCTTGAAGGGGCATTAAAATTAAAAGAGGTTTCTTATATACACGCCGAAGGTTATGGCGCGGGGGAGATGAAACACGGACCGCTGGCGATGATCAGTCCTGATTTCCCAACTATGGCGATAGTTCCTCAAAACGGCGTTTCAGAAAAAATTTATTCCAATCTCGAGGAAATAAAAGCGAGAAAAGGCCCGATATTGGCAATCGCGACGGAAGGCGACAAGAAAATTTCGTCATTGGCGAATGATGTGATCTATATACCCAAAACTATTGAACCTCTTGAACCACTTTTGACGGTAGTACCGCTTCAACTCTTCGCCTATTACGCCGGAGTAAATCGCGGATTCAATGTGGATAAACCTAGGAATCTTGCTAAGTCCGTTACGGTGGAATAAATTATTCCGTCTTTATGACGGTCACTTGGTGGTTTCACCGCCAACCGCCAATTGACTAATTGTTCGACACAATGCGCAACGAGAAACTGTCTCAAATGCTGGAAAGCCAGAGCTAAAAACCAAACGAATTACGATGTTGTTTGGTAAAGAAGCCCAAACAATAAAAAGTGGTAAAACTGTAAAATTTTACCACTTTTCTCGATTTGGGTTTTGATTTTAATTCGCAACACCTTTCCAACTGAATGGTTTGCCGATAATTTCTATCATTCCTTCATAATATTTGGCGGGGTAGAGTTTTTTTGGTGTTTGGGCGAGTTTAAGCTCGCCGCTCAAAAGACGCTTCACGATTTGGATGTTATGCATATATATGGGGCTTATAGCAAACGATGTGTTGTACGATGTTTCGTAATTAAAACGTAAGGTGAGATATCGTCCACTTTTTCCTTCTATAACACCCCCTTCGCCTTCAGATAAAAAAACGAATAATTCTCTCAACCTTGCTTTGTCATACAAAACTTTAGACATAAACCCTCCTTAAATTTTAAAAAGGACCAAAACCCAAAGAACATTTTTTATAGTTAAGCATAAAAAGTATTTCCTGTCAAATTTGACGCGCACGAGGATATTTAATATAATTTTAAGTTATGAAGTATAAATTTACCACCATCATCAACAAAGAAGGAAAATGGTATAACGCAAAGTGCGCGGAATTGGGTGTTGTCAGCCAAGGAAAAACAATAGAAGAAGCGCAGAAAAATCTTATAGAAGCAACGGAACTTTATTTGGAAAATGAACCGGAGATTAAAAAACATCTTCCAAAAACTTCGTCAATAATAACCACTTTTGAATTAGCCAATGCGTAAGCCGTTATCAGGCAGAAAAGCCATTAAAATTCTATGCAAGGAATTTTGGTTTCATGTTGCTTCCCAAAAAGGAAGTCATGTAAAACTAAAGAAAATGACAACCTCTCGGGAAATAATAACAATAGTTCCGTTGCATAAAGAACTGACTACGGGCACATTGAAAGGGGTTCTAAAATTAGCGCAAATCAACGAAAAAGATTTTTGGGAAAAAGTTTAAATTTTTTGTTTGAAGCTTGTTTTAAGTTTCATGTTCGGTATTCAGACCGCGTTTTATTTAAGGTTTTCCAAAAATTCAAAGACTTTTTGGTTGGTCATTACCATTTCAATGTATTCTTTGGCTTTTGCGGGGTTCGCGTCTTTGTGGTGCTCGAGCAGGTGAGAAGTCTCTTTTCCCACTTCATTTTTATCAACTTCAATTTTTTCAGAGATGGCGATGCGATTCAGGACAATTTGAAGTTTCGCTCGTTTCTCGGCGTCGGGTTTCCATTCTTTTCTCATATCTTCAAAACTTTTCTTCAAATGTTTTAGATAATCTTCAACTTTCATCCCCATTTTTTCTATATCGTCTTTAAATTGAGCCTCCATTTTATTCAGTTCATTTTCAATCAACACATTCGGCAGGGACATTTTTGATTCAGAAATTATTTTCTCAACAATTTCAAGCCGTTTCTTTTCTCTGGCTTTATTTTCTTTTTCTTTAATCAGAATCTCCTTTAGTTTTATTTTAAAATCGGAAACATCCTTGAAATCGCCGAGTTTTTTGACCAACTCGTCATTGAGTTCCGGCACTGTCGGACTTTTTTCGTCTCCGCTTCTGTCCGCGACGGTTTTGAGAATATTTCCAATCGCCTCTTCAACTTCCTTCTCGCCGACTTCCGCTTTCGGCGCTTCTTTTGAATTCGCGTCTTTCGCGATTTTCGCGTAGTCAGCCAATTTCATCTCCGGCATTACGGCGATTTTAATTTTAAAGCCAAGCGGTTCTCCGTGGGCAATCTTGGTTATTGTTACTTCCGGAGCGCCGATAAAGTCATATTCATGTTCGGAGAGCAGGTGAGGGAGCGCGTCTCTCACGGCGTCATAAGCGCCCTCTTCAAGAATAGACAGTTCGCCGACTTTTCCGACGAGCATTGATTCCGGCACATGGCCTTTTCTGAAGCCCGGCAACTCGGCTTCTTTCCTCATCTTTTCAAGAGCTTTGTCCCTGTAACTTTTCAGATGCTCGCTTCCAATCTCGCTCTCAAATTCAATTTCGGAATTTTCAAGTCTGTTGACCTTTTTTGTCTGATATATTTTTTGCCTGTTTGTCTTTGTCATATTTTCTTTGAATTATGAAACGCAAAAATTTAGATCCTCGGGTCGCAAAAACTGTTTGTCTTTTGAATGTTTTTGCTCAACCAGACCGTAAATTTTTGCGTTTCGTAATTCAAGAATATTTTGAAAAATATTTTCACAAACTATAAATTATCAATATCTTTATCCAAATTGTTCAGTTCTTCGTCCGGAATATTCAATTCACCGGTATCAATTTCGTTTTCATTGAAACCAACATCGGCAGATGCGCTCATCGCTTGATTCTCTATTTCCGCCGATTGTTTATTTTTGGCAATTTTGCTTCCCCAAAAATAAAAACCCCCGGCAATAACTACCACGATCACTATTATTGAGCCTATTACCGGACCTATACCGTTTTGCGCAGATGGTTTTTGCGGAATATTATTCATGTTATTTTCCATAATATTTTTTTAATTTGCAATTAGTTATCTTGAATTGCGAAATGCAAAAAATTCAAGTCTTCGGGTCGCAAAAACTGTTTGTCTTTTGAATGTTTTTGCTCAACAAGACCATATTTTTTGCATTTCGCAATTCAAAGTTAGTTAGTAATTTTATCAATAATAAAAAGTATACATAACTGGCGCGAGCGCCGCAATGGCATGTAATTAAATTCTGTGGTTCTGTGGGTATCAGATACCCACAGACGCAAATAAAATCGTTAATAATATCGTTAGCTCACAACATTCTGTGGGTATCAGATACCCACAGAATGTTGTGAGAGAATGCTGGTTATTTTATATTGGGGCAACAGAGGCGGAAATCGATACCAGCTCCTCCCCTGATACTGGGTGTGGGGAGGAATCCTCCGCTTGCTCCGCTGTTTTCTTTTGGCGGAATTCGGGCGGTATTATCTTATACCAACCTCTTTTTCAAGTTTTTTAATTATCTCAATAATTGCTTTAAGATTCAAATTTTCAACTTCTTTTTTATTTTCTACCAAATGATACCAAGAATGTGTTTTGTTATTAGCGTCATCTTTAAGAACTTTCGCCAAATCACACAATCTTTCAACTGCCTTGTTTTCGCTACCAAAATCACTTTTCTTGCTCTTTAAATTTTTTAGTATAACTTCAAAATCTTTAAGCCGACCTTGCGCTGTATCAAAATAAAGCTCTTTGTTTGCTTTTATTTTTTCAGGATATTTCTTTTTGAGAATATCTATGATTAAATTTTCAACAATTTTCCTCCCAAGAATAAAAACTGCAGTATTACAACCAGAAGTGTAAGTTTTATTGAGTTCGTGAATATGTCCTTTTTTAAAATGCTCTGTTGTTTCATAATCAACAAGAATTTGCATTTTCTTCTCTTTCTTCCCTCTTTTTTTATTCTCTATAATTACCTTTTCTTTTGCCATTTCAATATTGGACGGCAAGGTAGCTCGATCTTCTTTATCTAACATTCTTAAGACAGTTGTCTTATTACTCAACGCAAATAATTGAGCGGCTGCGTTTAGCGTAGCTTTGGGGTGTTTTGTTCTCTCGCGAGAGATGTACTGTCTTACTGAGTTTTTTGACAACTCGAGTTTTTTAGACAGATTGGTTAAAATTTCTGGCTTTAATTTAGACATAAATCTACCTTATTTTCTTTTTTCTGGCTTAGATAACTTCCAAATCTTAAAGATTTTATTATTATTTACGCCTAATATCTTTCTAACTTCCTCACTTGTTAAGCCATTCTTTTTCGCCTCTAAAATAAACAAATTTTGTAAAAGATCAATTATTTTTTCTGCTTGTTTGTTGTCCATATTATTTTCTTCGGTTTGGTGTTAATAATGTTCTAATGCTTTGAAGCGGTGCGCCCGTAATCTCTGCGATATCTTTTGCATCAAGTCCCATAGTATTGAAGTAGCGTGCCAATTCTCCAACGCCTTGCTTTCTTTTTTCGCCAGCGGCAAATTCTTTATCACCAAGCAACTGGCGCAAAGAAAGGGCGATCAGGACATTTAGTTTTTTAGAAACTTCCAAAAGTATTTTTTCAGTCATAAGTTTAATTTTCTTTTTTTATTCCTTTTAACATTTCCACGACCGTTGCTTTCGCAACATGGAGGCGTTTGCCAATTACTTCTTGCGTCACACCGCTTTTAGAAAGTTCCAGTGCGACAAGATGTTGTAAAAGCCCGATTACAGCATCAAGTTTTTTCTCAACAGTTTGGTTGGTATTTTTTTCCATAAGTTTATTTCGTGATTTTCTTAAAGTGTTTAACAATCCGATTTACGCGGTGAATATCCACGCCGACAATCTCCCGAATTTGATGTTGAGCTAAGCCAGCAAGGCCGAGTTGCACGATTAGTAAATCGCGCAAAAGATCATCTGTGGTTTGCTCCTTTTTCTGTTTTTCGTTTGCCATATTTATTCTGTTTGTTTACGGCTCTTTCGGATTCCCGAAAGCTCCTTGTTAATGTATGTGTTGTTTCGACCTAATATTTCGGCGATCTCGACTGGCTTAATGCCCAAATCGTTCAAAATCTCTATCTGTTGGCGTAAAGTAAGCGTCTGCTCGTCCCGCCGACGGAGGAGCAAAGCGACTATTACCCTCAAAAGCTTATTTGTTGATTGTAATTCGTTTTTGTCCATATTTTATGGCGTTAATGTTATTATAGCGACCACTCAATAATATTGCAAGGTAATGAAAATGTCAAATGTGCCTTGTAAATGAGCATTTCTGCTATTACCTTTTTCTCAACCTTATTGATAAGTGTATACCCACCATAATCCCCTGTCAAGTACAAAAAACCCGCCTATCACTAGGCGGGTTTTTTGTTACAAGTTATACTCCTTAACTTGCTATCTCAAAAATCTTTTTCACAAAAGATGTCCGTGCATAAAATGCACGACTGACCGACCCATGACCGGGGCCTTTCGGGCGAGCTTGTATCCACTTGCCGTCTTTTCCCGTCAAAGCTTCAAAACCTTGTGTGATAAGTTTGTTGCGGATGAAGTCATAATCTGCTTTGATTTCTTTTATCAATTCATCATCCTCGGCAAAATCCAAGCTCGTTACTTTTAACAATTCTCCTGCCTCCGAGTTTTTTCCGTTCCACTGCACCGCACAAAAAACAATGGTTTTGAGCTTTGCCCAAACATGACTTTCAAAAAATGAATGGGCTTTCAATTCCTCGGGGTTGATCATTGTTATCGCCATTGTTTCTTTCGGCACAAGCTCGCCCTTTACCGTGCGGAAAGCAACTGACTTTAATTCGTAAGTAAGCCCATTGGGAGCTTTTGATATATTAGTTTGAAGTCCGGCCAAGCGTTCCAAAACAAGGCCTTTCCAGCCCTTGTTTTGCTTTCCTGTTTCGTAGGTCGTAATGCCGTGCTCCAAAGCCAATTTTCGCAAATCTTGGCCGATATATTTCTTCAAGTTTTTTATTGCAATAGCGCGGGTGATGATTTTCATATTTTTGCTTTCTTATTTTGCAAATTGCGATCCAGTTCTTCAAATCGCTTTATGGACACATCCAAAAATTGTTTATCAAGATCAATTCCGATAAATTTTCTACCGAACAAATGTGCGGCGATTCCAGTCGTTGAGCTTCCCGTGAATGGATCAAGAACGAGATCGCCTTTATTTGTACTCGCAAGCACGATTCTTTTCAATAAGTCCTCGGGTTTTTGTGTCGGGTGTTTGCCAAATTTCTTTTCAATCGGCTTTGGAGTTCCCATAGACCAAACCGAACGCATTTGAAGCCCGGGCTTTTTTAATGCATCTTCCGGCCAAGTGCCGTTTTTCATTAAGTCGTAATTGAAAATATGTTTTGCCTTTTTGTCTTTTCTCGCCCAAACAATTGTTTCGTGACTTGCTGTGAAAAAACGGCAACTTAAATTTGGCGATGCGTTCGGTTTGAACCATGCAATATCATTGAGCACATGGAATCCTGCGACTTGAAGCGCAAAACCGCATTGATAAATTGAGTGATAAGTTCCGCTGATCCAAAGCGTGCCGTGCGGTTTTAATACACGCCTGACGGCTTGTATCCATTCAAGGTGAAATTCAAAATCTTTTTTCAATCCGTTGCTTTTGTCCCACGCTCCTTTATTAACACTCACTTGCCGTCCGGCGTGGACAGTAAAACCTCCATTTGAGAGTAGATAGGGAGGATCAGCAAAAACCATATCAACCGAATTTTCTGGAAGTTCAGCAAGAACATTCAAGCAGTTTGCTTGGTAGAGAGTAAAATTTGGTTTTTCGTAATATGGTTTTTGCATAACTATTTTTTCAAAAGGTCATCAACCGAAACATCAAGAGCTTTCGCAATTTTTTGGATCGTCTCAATCGTCGGATTTGGGCTTTCGTCCAACTCTATCTTAACAACCGTATTAAGTGATAAATCGGCAAGTTTAGAGAGCTTGTCTTGCGAAAGCTCTTTTTCCTGCCGAAATTTCTTGATGTTCTTGCCTATTGTGGACATAGTAGATTATAATGTATGGAAAGTGATATAATACTTATATGACTTGCAAATCAATTATATCAACTTTCCATTCTTTTCTCAATACTTGCCCGAATTCCGCCAAAAGAAAACAGCGGAGCAAGCGGAGGATTCCTCCCCAAACCCAGTATGAGAGAATCTACTGGGTTTTTGTATTAAGAAATTTTTAGCGATTTTTCTCAAAATCAGTAGAGTGTAGAGATGAGATGTGGCATAGCATACCCGCACCCCCCTTCCGCCATTCCCTCGCTCGGACGGACGGAAATTTTTGCGGGCTCCAATTCTTTTCCTTGCCCCTCCCTCCCTGCGCGGAAAAGGTTAAGGAACTCCCTAAAATTCATTTGATAAAAAATGAAAAATCTCATATACTAAACGATGATAGGAAACTTCCTAACCACCACTAACTATCATAGTATAGTTATACGAACTATGTCAAAGCCAAAATCCACAATCGCCGACAATATGAAGAAATACCGACACAAACTTGGTATTTCTCAAGATGTACTGTCCAAAAGGGCCAATCTCGCTTTTCATACCATCGCCAAAATTGAAGCGGGCGCAACGCCAAACCCGACAATTGAAACAGTTAAAAAAATCGCCGAAGCGTTAGAAATTTCGCTTGACGACCTAATGAAGGAATAATTATGGAATTTCTAAATTCTTTTTTGCCGACATTTCAACACCTCGGTATTTGGGGCTATTGGGTTGTCGCGCTGGTTTCTTTATTAGAATCATTGGCCTTTGTCGGGGTGGTAGTTCCCGGAGCTATTGTCATTGTGCTCGCAGGCTTCTTTTCGGCTCAAGGATATCTTGATCTCGGGGATTTGATTTGGTTTGCCGCAATCGGTGCGATACTCGGAGATAGTTTAAGCTACTACTTGGGGACGAGAGGAACAAAACTTTTTCGCGCTGAAAATAAATTTTTAAAAATCAGTCATTTAGAAAAAGGTGAACAGTTTTTTAGGAAGCACGGCAATAAGAGTGTTTTTCTTGGCCGATTTATCGGCCCAATTCGGCCAATCGTTCCATTTGTCGCAGGGTTATCTAAAATGAACAAATGGTCGTTTTTGTTATGGAATGTAACCAGTGCGTTTTTGTGGGCAACGACTCATCTTCTTCTCGGTTATTTCTTTGGCGGGGCAATCAAGACGATAGAAATATGGTCATCAAGAACGGGCATTTTCCTTTTCTCTTTCTTTCTATTGCTAGTTGTCATTTGGCTTATCGTAAAGAAAAGCGGACAACTCTTTCATTTTCTAAAATCAATACTAATCTCAATAAAAAATGCAGTCATTACTAATCCCGATGTGGAGCATTTTGTCAAAAATCATCCGACCCTCTTTCAATTCCTCGAACGAAGATTAAACAGAGAAAATTTTTCCGGGCTTCCCCTCACTCTTTTATTTATCGCATTTGCGTACGTTCTTTCTCTCTTTTTCGGCATTATTCAGGACATTATCACTTCTGACGTTATTGTTGCGGCGGATATGCGCGTAGCCAATCTTTTATTCGCTTTCCGAGACACCGAGCTTGTAAAAATTTTCACTTGGATAACTTTGCTTGGAAAATGGCAAATCGTAATAAGTGCTACGGTCGTTCTTTCTCTCATTCTTTGGTTATGGAAGAAAAGAATATATCTGCTCCTTCTTTGGGTAACGATTATCGGAAGTGGGCTTTTTAACTCTCTCGGAAAATTGGCATTTCATCGTCCACGACCGGATGTCGCATGGTATATTGAAGACTCATTTTCTTTTCCAAGCGGACACGCAACCATAGCCATCGCGTTCTACGGTTTTCTTGTATACATCTTATTTAGGCAAATAAAAAATTGGAAGTATAAAATCAATGCGCTATTTTTTGGTATTACATTGATTCTTGCGATTGGATTAAGCCGACTTTATCTCGGCGTTCATTTTTTGAGCGATGTATGGGGCGGCTATCTTTTAGGCGCGCTCTGGCTTCTCATAGGAATTACGATCTCGGAATGGCTGCAACATCGTAAGCCATTGCTGTCATTTACTGCGACGCAGAAAACAAAAATCGTCGTTTCGGTTCTTATCCTTGCCGAACTTGCTTTCTATGTGAATTTTGCTCTCCATTACAACCCGCCTATCGCGCGCCAAGAAACACCGAGTGTAATTGTAGCCGCCAATGTGTTAGACGTATTTGGAGATAAACAGATTTCTCATTTTACCGAAACATTGATTGGCGAACAGCAAGAGCCGTTAAGTTTTGTTGTGATTGCTAAAAGTGACCAGTTGCTTGCGGACGCTATGCAAAAGGCTAGTTGGTATCGTGCCGACTCTGCGACTTTCGTATCCGTAGCGAAACTTGCCAAGTCCGCGATCTTGAAAGAAAATTATCCTACTGCGCCGATGACGCCCTCATTTTGGAACGCCAAGGTACACGATTTTGGTTTTGAAAAACCGACCGAAGCTCAAAATGTCCGCGAGCGACATCATGCGAGATTTTGGCGCACGCAATTTGAAACTCAAGACGGCAATCGTGTTTATGTGGGAACAGCGAGCCAAGATGTTGGCGTAAAGTGGCTTATCACTCACACCATAAAACCGGATATTGATACAGAGAAAGAGCTTTTATTTTCTGATTTAGAAAGCGCGGGAGTTATATCAAGTTTTACAAAAGAAAAATTTGTTGAGCCGACGCTTGGCACAAATTTTTCTGGAGATCAATTTTTTACTGACGGAAATACGTATTTAATTTATCTAAAGTAACCATATTGTAGAAATTTGGTCGAGTTTATGCTATTATTAACATAATAATTAACCAACAAAAATTTATGAAAAAAATCATTGCAACGGCGATGTTAGTATCAAGTTTGTTTGTAGGCGGCGCAGTATTTGCGCAAAGCTCGCAAGTCGCACTTCCTTCAGCCGGTTTAACTCCCGAAAGTTCTTTCTACTTCCTTGATCGTCTAGGCGAAAATCTACGACAATTTTTTACCTTCAATCCCGAGGCCAAAGCCAAGCTCCAAATTGAATTTGCGGGAGAACGTATTGCGGAGATTAAAATCATAGTTGAGAAAAAAGGCGTTAACGCCAAGGGGCTTGCAATAGCCGAGTCGCTTCTTCGGGCCAATGTCGCGTATGCCGCAGAGATTGTAAGTGAAGAGAAAACATCTGGCAAAGATGTATCCACTCTTGCCAAAACATTAAATGACGAATTTGACGCGCGGGATAAACTTTTGGAGCAAACTTTCAAAGACGCCAAAGCGCAACTAAAAGCCCAGCGCAAAGAAATCAAAACAAATCTTCTTACCGAGGCGCGCCGTGCCGGAGACACCGCGCAGATAGCGGTATTGGAAGCACAGCTCAATGATATTGACGGGCAGATTGACGCATTGGGGCAGAAAAAGGATCAGCTTGAAAATTCTCTTCAAAACGAACAGGAAAAAATAGAGGATGAAATGAGTGAGAACGATCAGAAAGAAGAAGAATTCGAACAGAAAGAAGAACAAGAAGTAGAAGAGGCGGCGGAGACCGCAGAAGCCGAGGAAGCTGACGAGCCGGAAGAGGTAGATGAACCAGAGGAGGATGTAGAACAGCCGGAGGTGGAAGAAAGAGATAACAAGAAAGATAATTCTCAAAATTCAAGCTCCTCAAATCAAGGCGATCAAAATACCACCAAGGCAGAGGACAACGAATAAGTACAGTTGGGATTAGAGTTGGTGAATTTCTGAATCTGTAGCCGCAAAAATTTCCGTCCGTCCGAGCGAGGGAATGGCGGAGGCGGTGTGGGGGGAATTCCGCCATTCCCTCGCAAAAAATAGAGGCCAAGCCCGCCGCCTTGCTCGTTCAGAGCAGAACCCAGCAAAAAAGTTTTCTCTGCATTTCTGATTTTGCGCGCGCCGGATTTTTTCTTCTAAAAGGAAAAGAAAACTTTTTTGCTGGGCTGCGAGTGGTAACGAGCGGCGGCGGGCTGGCTTCCTTAATTCTGTTCAAAGAAAGTTCGCGCAAAGTGTATAATTACAGCACAAATTGAGTCCGCGAAATTTGCGGGCAGGAAGCCCCGAAGAACATCGGGGCGTGAGGACTTGAAGACCTTTGATAGTTTTATTGAGCGTCTTCGCGAAGATAAAACAGAAAAGGTGTACAGAAACTGTAAGTTTCAAGATTCCTCTCCTGCGCACAAAGTGTATGATCACAGCACTTTTTTCATTTTCCATCTTCTTGGTGATATAATTTATAAATGCTCTACACAAGAAAAGGGGATAAAGGAACGACAACAGTTTTTGGGTGCGACCAGAGAATTTCAAAAAGCTCAGCGATTGCGGAAGCGCTCGGCGCGCTGGATGAGATAAATTCTTTTCTCGGATTGTGCAAGGTAAATAAGAAAACTGTTAATTTGCAAATATTAAACACTAGCTTTTCGGAAATAATCAATCAGGTTCAACAAAATCTTTTTATTATTCAAGCCGAGCTTGCAGGCGCGCAGAAATCTATTTCAGAAGACAGAATAAAAGAGATTGAAAAAATAATTGACACAACTGAAAAAGAGCTTCCTCTGATCAAAACATTTTTCATCTCTGGCGGGACGGAATTATCCGCCCTGTTTGATGTTGCTAGAACAATCGCCCGAAGGGCAGAGAGAAGGGTAGTGGAGGTGAGCGAGGAAGGCAAGTTAAAAGTTGGAGTCAATTCACTTTCATACCTTAACCGTCTCTCAAGTCTTTTATACGCGCTGGCCAGACTATCAAATCTTAAGGCGAGGATAAAGGAGGAATCGCCCAGATACAAATAATCCACAGAATTGGGTATTTACATTCAATTATGATTTTTATACAATGGAGACATGGAAAATATTATCTGTGATCTTTGCGGTCAGGAATTTAAAAAGAAAAAATCTCAATTAAAATTAAGCGCAAAGCACTATTGTTCAATATATTGTTCAGAACAGGGAAGAAGAAAAGGAAAGACCGTCCAATGTTTTGCTTGCGATAAAACTGTTTACAAATCATTAAAGGATTTAAAAAATTCAAAAAGCGGAAAATACTTTTGTGGTCAGGTTTGCGGTAATGCGTGGATAGGAAAACAACAGAGAGCGGCAAATAATCCGAATTGGACTGGGGGATCGTCTTCATATAAAAATCTGCTAAAAAGAACAAGTTCCAGACAGATCTGCAAATTGTGCGGCAAAGACAACCTTAAGATGCTTTGTGTCCATCATTTGGATAAAAATCGGAAAAATAATAATACGCAAAATCTAATATGGCTTTGTCGGAACTGTCATTTTTTAGTTCATCATTATAAAAAAGAAGAAAATAGATTATTTGAAAAGAAATAATATGATAGTTGCATTCTGCAAAATTTGTAATACTCGATTTTATCCAAGACCATCAAATGTAAGAAAAGGTTGGGGTATATATTGTTCAAGGAATTGTAAAAATATAGGAACTCGCGTTAGACATAAGGCATTTTGTTTTATATGTAATAAGGAATTGCTAAAAACAGCGACCCAATTAAGGCATTCAAAAAGCGGTAAATTTTTTTGCAATAAATCTTGTCAGACCAAATGGAGAAATACTGAATTTGTCGGTCCAAAACATGCGAATTTTAAAGATGGTAAAAATTCTTATCAGAGTATATTAAAACGATATAAGATAAAGCAGATTTGCAATTATTGCGGAGAAAGAGATGTCAGAGTGCTGGCCACTCATCATATTGATGAGAATCACAAAAATAATAATGTCAAAAATTTAATTTGGCTTTGTCACAATTGCCATTCATTGGTTCACTATGATAATGTAGAGAAACAGAAGTTTTTGTTTAAACACAAACAATAATGGTGACCATCGTTCAACGGCTAGGACTTTGCTTTGTGGAAGCAATAATGAGAGTTCGATTCTCTCTGGTCACCCACTAATTTTTAAGGAATGAAACGACTATAAAAATTCAGTGCCCTCTGCTCCTATGAAGGGCACGAGAATTGAATAATAAGTATCTTTTAACCGCGCTATCATTTTTAGGAACGCGGATATATAATTTGTCTATGAAAAATGAAAAAGTTATGGCGGCGATTGAAACTCTTATGGAAGAAGAAAAAGTTGAAGACACTCTTATTTCTCTGTATATTTCTCTCATAAATTTCGGCGTGGAAGATTGTGTCAAAGCTGGGGAAAGAGAAGAGATAAGGAGAGGAATGAAAGTACTCTAT
>Ga0209727_1000843_pt1 | contig 29995 bp, 40 predicted proteins | sample RifGroC1_FD_183995 | JGI IMG/M metagenome (GOLD analysis project Ga0209727, IMG submission 183995) | Groundwater microbial communities from Rifle, Colorado, USA - Groundwater C1 (SPAdes) (version 2) | ecosystem: Environmental > Aquatic > Deep subsurface > Groundwater | place: Rifle, Colorado...
TCGCTCTGGCCCGCAAGTTCGGGGTCAGCGAGCGGCATGCCTATAACATCCTCGGCCTGGAGCCGGGCGAGGACAAGCAGATGAGACTCTTTTAAGAGGAGAAAACGTGAAAATAAAAGAATTCAACCAAGCCATAAAACAACGGAGAGATAAGAAATGCCGCTACTTCAACGGCACCAGTAATGGCGAGTGCGAAAACGGAATAGAATACCCTAAAGCCAGGCTGCTGCCCTGCTTCGGTGAGGGAGATTCGGAGTGTGTAAGCTATAGCCCCTTGAACGCCGAAGAGCTGGCGGCGAAAGAGGCAGAGCATTTGCGGTATATAGACCTGACGCGCCGAGGCCTGTCGACCTGCTGCGAGGCAGAGCTTGACGTTTCGCAAGTGATACCATCGGGCAAATACAAAAATCACGGCCCGCGATTCTGCTCGAAATGTAAACGCTTGTGCTTCATGGTTTGAAAATAAATTATTGACAAATAACAAACTTCCGGGCTACCTTATCCACACAGCCGAAAAAAAACGGCTGCACGGGATTGGCGTCCCGGAATTCGAGGCGGATACGCCGCCTGCTTCTGCTTCGGCGTTTTTTTTATGCCCGCAGAACGGCAGAGTATCAGCATACCAGACGCGCTTTTGGGCGGGTCTGGCAGGGAGCCGCAAGGCTCGCCGGTTCCTCGATCCGGTACGCCAACCTGTCAGATCCGCCCTTTTTGTTTTGGCGTCAGAAGGGGCGGTAACTCTCACTCTCATTCGAGGAGCATGACCATGAAAGAGCTTATCCGCATCACTCCCCACCAGATCGGTAAACACGAAACCAAAACCTGTTCGGCCCGCGAGCTGCACGAATTTCTCCAGATCGGCAGGGACTTTGCCACCTGGATCAATGCCCGGATAGAAGAGTTCGGCTACAAGCAGGGCAAGGACTATGAGATTTTCCCCCAATCGGGGGAAAATAACCTGGTCGGCCGGCCGAAGATGGAATACAGCATCACCATCCATATGGCCAGTGAGCTCTCCATGGTCGAGCGCAACGCCATGGGCCGGATAGCCCGCAACTATTTCATCAAGTGCGAGGCCATGGCCGTCGAGCAGGTGCCGCTCCTGACCAAGGCGCTGCTCGATAGGACGCCCCTCTGGAAAAAGATAGTCAAATGGAAAGAGATGGGGCACAGTAATGTCGAGATCGCCCGCCTGTGCTGCGTCGACGCCTCCACGGTCAGAAAGCACCTGCGGACCATCGAGCGCCTCGGCATCCTCGCCCCTCCGGATGACCTGGCCAGACGCCAGGAAATCGCCAAGGCCTTCACCGTCAGACGCCCCATGCTGCCGGGAATGGAGGGCGACCATGAGTAAGATGACTGTCGAAATGACCCGTGAAGAACACCGGCTGTTCGAATGCTGCCAGCAGTTGATGTCGATCGCCGACCTCGCCCAATCGGATCCAGAACAGGCCCTGGCCACCGTGGTCGACCTGCATGTGCCGGAAGCGGCGACGCAGCTGCGCGGCGCGGTAGTCAATATGGCGGCAGGTTTATGCAAGATCCACGATGAATGGGGAGGGACGCCATGCCAAGGATAATCCCCACCCACACCGCCGTCGACCTCCTCGACCAGGCCGCCTCGATGCTGCAATTCATCGCCGATGTCTCCCCGGCAATAGCCCATGACAGCAAGCATGACGGCATCACCGAGAGCGGCGCTTTCGGCCTGGGCTTGATCTTCGATCACATCAATAAAACCATCGGTCAAGCCCGCGAGCTGATCTGACAGATCCTCAAGAGGGGGCAGCGATCTAGCGGCCCCCTTCCTCTTTTCCTTCCCGGCCCCACCCCCCCGCACCCCAGCACCTGAAACGTCTCAGGCTTTCCCGCGATCGGCTCAAGCGAATATATAATACCTGTAGAGGAAGCTCGCCGGATCGGCAATGAGCATGAATTTTATAACAAGGGAGATAGCTGATGCTAAACGATAAAATTGGTGTGCCAACTGGCCACATAGGAACCGGCAGCGCCCTGCTGCTTGTCGACAAGGTGCCGATCCCGGCAGCCGGGGTAAGACCATCCGATCCCATCAACACGATGATGGTCGGCAAGATTGGCATCGATATCAGATCCAGCCAGAACTGCACGGTCAAGCTGGTCCGCCTGCCGGACGGGGTGACCCCGGGCGAAGAATCGGATATCGGCTCCGTTGCTGCCGGCACGCCGGCCTTTTTTCTGTACACCAGCCTGCTCTGCCCAGCGGTAAAGATCGTGGTGACAAACTCCGGCAGCCAGGACATGACCGTCTTTGAAATGTACGTGCGCGGAGGGGCGTGATGGAACTGATAGCGCCGGCGAAAAACCTGCAGAAGTTGAGCGTGCGGGCGATCGAGGAGCTTTTTCCCGAGCTGCACGGCTGGGGGCGCGCGGTCGATCTGAATGAGAGCGGAATACCTGGCGATCAGATCGCCGTGTGGCTGTTAAAAAATGGAGTGCTGCAGCCAGATAATATCGGCGAATCAAGCATCCTCTACCAGTCCGGCAACGCCTCAACCTGGGCGACTACGGCTGTATGGGGATTTGAGCGTAATGCCGTAACCATCGCCATTGATACTGCTCTCGGCGGTGGAGTTTTGTTCATTGGCGAGACTCCACGCTACCTGACCTGGGCGGCGTGGATGAACATGGCCGCCATCAACGTCGATTATCTGTTTGTCGGGGTAAAAGGCATTGCCGGATACTCGACCGATCAGACAGCGAGCGCTACGAAAATAAGGAAATATCTGAACTCAGTTGATCAAGAATTGTTCATTTCCGATATCTTCAACGGCCTCGACACTAACGGCTTTACCTTCGCAAATCCTCCGGTTGCCATTGACCAAGACGGCAAACTACGGGTATCTCCTGCCGGTGTGCTGGCTATTTCTGGTGGGTTTTGTGCTGATGAGATTGCAGAGGGAGCTACTCTCGGGCCTGAGTTGGCGGTCGGCGATTGGACATTTTCAGGCCCATCTGGGAGTGGGGTAAATGGTAATGTAACTATAGACTCTTCAATTTCTGCTGGTAATGTAAATATCAGTTTAGCTCTCCTTGATGCTTCCTATATTAGGAGTCTAATTAAGGCAGAAATTACTATAGTTGAATTACCAGGGTCTACTGGCGACGGCATTAGATTTGACTCTATTAGCCCGAACAGTACGGCATTAAAAGCAGGTACTTATACATTTGAAGCCCCCTGTGATCACCCTTCAATCGTTTTTTATGCATTCATTGGATTTAAAGGCAATGTAACTATATCTGTAAAAAAGGTCATCCCAGTATGGCAAGAACGCACTCCAGCACCCACGAAGAAAACCATCCGCACCCTGACAGGCTCAAAAACAGTCTACGCCGACATCGATCCAACCATATGGCGCAGGGCGAAAATAGAGCCGACGAGGACGAACAAGTGTATCTGCCGGAAGATCAATCCTGTAGGTACGACGAATATCTCTAATAGCGGAGATGCTGCTGCTGTATTATCAGTGGTGGACGATTCAACTGCTCTCGCCGCCGCTGGACTGGATAAGGTATGCACGAGTGGAAAGGTTTATAAACTGGATAACAGTGCGGGCATTGCGGCAGCGTTTGCTTTCTCTGATGGCAGCACTGGCAATACCAATAAACATAGCGTATTTGTCTTTGTGCGCGTATCAGGCGGGACAGCTACACTGCAAGGCATGGGCAATCCACCGACGCCAAATACCAGCTCATCATCTTATATCCAGCTTAAAGCGGAAAATATAACTCCGGCAGGCACAACAAATAGACTCACTATTGGTGCCTCAGCAGGGGCAGTTGTTTATTTCATACTCCCCCAACTCGAAGAAGGAGCCTTTGTAACAGCACCAATAATCACCGCCGCTGACCCTCTTGCGACCATCACCAGGACCGGAACAGCAATCACCAAGCCAACTGCAAACGTGCTGGCAGATCAGAACATCGCTCTCTATATGCGGTTTTCGATGATGTCTGTCGGACAAGTTGCAAAACTCTGGTCAAGTTATACCGATGCGAATAATTGCCTGTGCCTGGAAACCACTGCAACTGCTCTCCTGCTTAAAAAGATCGTTGCCGGGGTGACTACATCGGTCAGCCTCTCTCACACTCACGCGGTGAACGTGCCGATTGAACTACTCGCTATCCAGTCCGATATGGGCATGGCAGCAAAGTTCCGCACCTATACGGGCGGGGCGTGGAGTGCTTGGTCTGCATATGTCGATGATGCAACGGCGGACGGGAAAGCGGCTGCGGTAATCGCGGCAACAATGGAACTAGGGGCAGCCAATTCTACTGCCCACATGTCGGGTAACGTTCAGTTATTCGCGCCGATCCAGCTCGGCAGTCGTGCTTCCTTGGCCGATTACAAAGCCATAGCAGAGCAGGAGGTTAACAAGATAAATGCCTAATGTGTCTATAATTTTCAGGCTGAAAACAGAAGACGCTCTTGAACAAATGCGGCTTGAATGCCTGCAATTGCTCGGAGCCGGGGCGAACCGGCAGACACCCAAAATCGTAGAGGAAACATTTGCGCTGTGCAATACTCCCCCGCAAAACGGATATGTCAGAATTGTTGCCACTCCCGATTTTGCTCAGATGCTTCAGGATGTTAAGAGCCAGGGGTATGAGTCACCATTTGCCGAATTGGTGTTGATCGAATGGGATGGTCAGACTGAGTTTGTAGTCAATGAATACGATGATCCTGAGTTTGGGCATGTACGGGAATTGCTCGGGTACATGGCTGAGTTGCCAATTTTATGAGCCGATACATCGCAATAAACGGCACAGCAGATCAGGAAAAAACTCTGCTTGCCAAACTAAGAATGCCACTCGACGAGATTGTTGAGCGAGTGGAAAAAGCTCTCGATATGTGGCCGGACAATCTCCGCATTGTTCTGCTTCTGCGAGACAAGGCAAGCGGGGTGCAGGACATCTACCGGCAGCGATACGGCAAGGATTGCGACTATAAGGCGTTCATCTCTCTCGGCAGACTCGAAATTGTTTTGTCTGTGGCTGATGCCTCACCCCGAGTCCTGGCTCATGAGATCGGCCATGCCGTTGTTGAGCGGTTTTTCGGGAAGGAAAAGCGGCCACCGTATCACATCCACGAACTGCTGGCACAGTACGCGGAGAAACATTTCAATGACTGATAAGAAACTAATAGCTGGCATCGTGTAAAGACGATTGCACAGCGGGTAAAAGGCGGGTATCGCGGTGAGCGACACCCGCCTTTTTTGTTTTCATGCTTGCCCGGCGGCACCCTTCCCCCGAACTCCAACACCTGAAACGTCTCAGTCTTACCGCCCTTTTATAATTCACCTATAAGTACCACTGAAACACATACATCTCCTGCTGGTGGCCGGGGCGGTCCTTAACGGTCCGCTCCGGTTGTCCGGGCTGGAGAATAAACAAAAGCTTTCAGAGGGTGCCCATCATGATCGAAAACGTTTTCTGGCTGGCGATGTGCATTTACTTCGAGGGCCGGGGTGAGCCGAGAGAGGGGCAGGTGGCAATAGCTCACGTGATCATGAACCGCGTCGAGCGCCGTGACGCTTCGATCAAGGATATCGTCCGGGCGCCCTGGCAATTTTCATGGTTGAACCCGGGCGCGCAGCGGCCGGTGCTGGACGATCTGCCGGCGCTGCTGGCCTGCACCAAGGCCGCCCTGGACTGCCTCAACGAACGCCTCGACGGCAAGGACTTTTTCGGCGCTGACCATTACTTCGCCGACTACATCAAGCCTCCGGCGTGGGCTGCAAAGCTGACGTTTATCAAAAAAGTCGGCAAACACATGTTCTATAAGGATGAGGTGAAACGATGAGAGGGTGGAAAACCTGGCTCGCCGCCGCGTGTACGGCCGGCCTTGGCGTGGTGAGCATCTACAGCGGCGACGTGGAAGGCGGCATGCAGCAGATCGCCGCGGCCCTGGCCCTGGTAGGCCTTGGCCATAAGATCGAGAAGGTGTTCGGCAAGTAAATGGACCAGTTCGATCAAGCCCAGGCGCTGGACGCCTACTATCGCGACCAGGCCCTTGAACTGCACCGAAAGAGGATGGAGGTAGCGGGCGACAGCCTCAGCCACTGCCTGGAGTGCGGGGGCGAGATCCCGGAGGCCCGGCGGACCATCCTCCCCGGGTGCACCCATTGCGTCGGCTGTGCCGAAAAGATTGAACGCGAAAGGAGATCATAGTGGATCCGGCAGTGATCACAGCACTTGCAACCTTCTTCACCGCCCTCAACGGCTGGACGGTAGGAACAGTCATCATCTTCGTTTTCGTCGTGCCGCCGCTGCTTGGATTCATGGCGGTATTGAAGGTGGTGGCGGCCATGTCGGCCCTGAAGGAAGAGGTGAGGTCGCGAAACGAAGAGGCGGACAAGCGCTTCGAGGCGATCGTCGCCCTCTTCAACAAGCAGCTCGCCGAGTTCGTCGGCCGTTATGAAAACAATATCTACCTGGTTAAGAGCTGGGAGCAGACCGCCGGCGAGATGGTCCAGATCGTCATGCTCAATACCCAGGCGGCAACCAGGCTCGGAGAAAAATTCCAGCAGCTGCTCGATCTGCTGAACGCTGAACGCAACGGGAGAAAATCGTGATGGGATTCGATACGGAACGGCTGACCATGCGCGGCCGCCTGGCAGAAAAAGAACAGGAGGCAAGACGCCTGGAGATCTCGATCCAGGGCGATATTGCCGCAGTCCGGAGCTGTCTCGCACCCTTCGCCCCGCTGGTCGAGATCAAGGCGGAAGAGGCCGCGGTCCAGGCCGTAGAGCTTGCCGCCAAACATGCCGACTATCTTGGCATGATCGGCGAGATCGCCGCCATGAAGAAGGCCCTGGGGATCGTATGAGCCCCGAGTCGTATTCATGGGAGGTCCGCGAGTCAGCCGAGGAGCTCTATATAATAGATGGTCGAACCTATGACCAGGTGGCGTCGGCCACCGGCGTCTCCATCTCCCAGCTGAAACGCTGGGGGATGGAGAGCGCCCCGACCTGGACCGACCGCCGCAAGGAGTACCGCCAGGCGCAGACTTCTATCAGGCACGGGGTAATGCTGGCGAAAGCGAAGCTTATCGGCTCGGTCATCGCGACCGAAGATCCGCAGAAGGCGTATGCCTTTTCGGCCCTGGTCAACTCGGGCCGCGTGATCGATCAGGATCGCCGGGAGGCTTTGGAGGCAGTGCAGAAACAGTACACCGCCAACGGCGAGGCAGGTGGCAGCCGGGCGATGACCCCGGAAGAATTGCAGGCGGAGATACTCAAGGTCTATGGGTACTGAAATCTTCTATCCATACCAGCGCCGCTGGGCCGGCAACGACAGCCGCTTCAAGATCGGCATGTTCGCCCGCCAGACCGGCAAGACTTTTACCACTACCTTCGAGATCGCCAGGGACTGTCAGCTGGCCGATCTCGGCGGCAAGCGGATGCGCTGGGTGATCCTCAGCCGTGGCGAGCGCCAGGCAAAAGAAGCGATAGAGGAAGGGGTAAAGCGCCACTGCCAGGCCCTGGGCTCGCTGGTCAGGAGCAATGCAACGGACTGGCGCACAGACGGGGCCAGCTACCGCGCTTTGGAAGTTGAGTTCCCGAACGGCTCGAAGATCACCGCCCTGCCCGCCAACCCGGATACGGCTCGCGGTTTTTCGGCCAACGTCTTCCTGGATGAGTTTGCCTTCCACCAGGACAGCCGCAAGATCTGGACCGCGCTCTTTCCGGTGATCAGCGCCGGGCACCGGCTGCGGGTGGTCTCCACTCCGAACGGCAAGGGCAACAAGTTTTACGACCTCATGACCGGCAACGATCCGGTCTGGTACCGGCAGACCACCGATATCTATCAGGCGGTCGAGGACGGCCTGCCCCGCGACATCGATGAGCTGCGCACCGCCCTCGGTGACGAGGATGCCTGGGCGCAGGAATATGAATTGAAGTGGCTCGATGAGGCCTCCGCCTGGCTGAGCTTCGAACTGATCAGCGGCTGCGAGGACGATCTTGCCGGGCGGCCGGAACTGTACGGCGGCGGTCCCTGCTATGTCGGGGTGGATATCGGCGCCCGTAACGATCTTTTTGTCATCTGGGTCGATGAGTTGGTCGGCGATGTCTCCTGGAACAGAGAGATCATCGCCAAGAAACGAATCAGCTTTGCCGAGCAGGACGCCCTGCTGGCTGAGGTGTTCGGCCGGTACCGGGTAGTCCGCTGTTGCATGGATCAGACCGGCATGGGTGAAAAACCGGTGCAGGACGCGCAGGCCCTCTACGGCTCGCGGGTCGAGGGTGTGCTCTTCACCGGTCCGAATAAGCTGATCATGGCGACCCTTGGCAAGGAGCAGTTCGAGAACCGCAAGTGCAGGATCGCCATGGGCGACAAGGTTCTTCGGGCTGATCTGCACAAACTGAAAAAGATCACCGGCCCGACCGGCACCCCGCGCTTTATCGCCGAGAGCGACAGCAGCGGCCATGCCGACCGGACCTGGGCAAAGTTTCTCGCGGCCAACGCGGCACACGGGCAGATCGTCGAATACGACTACCAGCCGGTCCGCCGGCGCGAGTCGAAGGATCATGACGATCCACGCATGGTCAAGACAACCGCCGGTTTCGGGGCGAGACAAGGGGCATGGTAATGGTGACTCTCTACGATCATCGCGGCAATCCGATAAAGAGCCAGCTGCTGAAAGAGGAGCTGGCCGCGCCGACGCTCGCCGGCATCCGCACCGTCTGGGACAATGCGGTGACTTCCGGGCTCACTCCGCACCGCATGGCCGCCCTCCTCCAGGGCGCGGCCGCGGGGGATGCGAACGATTACCTGACCTTGGCCGAAGAGATGGAAGAGCGCGATCTGCATTACCGCTGCGAGATGGGCAAGCGCCGGCTGGCGGTTGCCTCGCTGCCGGTCATAGTCGAGGCGGCAAGCGATGATGCCAAGGATGTGGAGCTGGCCGATGAAATCAGGGCACTGGTGAAGCGGCCCGGTTTTCGTGGTCTGCTCAAGGATCTGCTCGACGCCCTGGGTAAAGGGTATTCGGTCTCCGAGATCATGTGGCAGCGCGGCGCGAAGTGGCTGCCCGCCGGGTACGAGTGGCGGGATCCCCGCTTCTTTACCTTCGACCGCACGTCCCGCCGTAAGATCCGGTTGCTCGATGAGCAGAACATGATGGAGGGCATCGAGCTTGCCCCGTACAAGTTCATCGTCCACCTGCCGCACCTGAAGTCGGGTCTGCCGATCCGTGGCGGTATCGCCCGGGTAGCAGCATGGTCGTACCTCTGCAAGAACTATACGGTGAAGGACTGGCTGGCCTTTGCCGAGGTGTTCGGCATGCCGCTCAGGCTCGGCAAGTATCAGAGCGGCGCACTGAAGGAAGACATCGCCATCCTGAAGATGGCGGTGGCCAATTTGGGCAGCGACGCCGCGGCGGTCATCCCCGAGTCGATGAAGATCGAATTCATCGAAGGCGGCAAGTCGACCGGCGGCGATACGCTCTTTATGCGGCTGGCCGACTGGCTCGACACCCAGGTGAGCCGGGGCATTCTCGGCCAGTCCGCGACCACGTCAGGGACGCCCGGCAAGTTGGGCGGTGATGAAGCGCAGTCGGAGGTGCGGGAGGATATCCGCGACGACGATGCCGCCCAGATCTCCGAGACATTGAACCGCGACCTGGTCATCCCCTTCATCAATCTGAACTTCGGGCCTCAAGAAAACTATCCGGAGGTGATCCTGCGGGCGGTCGAGAATGAGGACCTGACGGTCCTGACCGCTGCCTTGAAAGAACTGGTTCCGCTCGGCCTGCGAGTTGAGCAGTCGGTGGTCAGGGATAAGCTGGGCCTGCCCGATCCGGCGAAGGATGCCGAGATCCTGCGCCCGCCGCAGCAGGCTGAGCCGGCCGCCCCTGGGCCGGTCGACAAGGGCAAGGTCGAGACCGCACAGAACCGCGAGATGCCGCAGGGCCAGGCGGGTCCCGATGTCGAATCCCTGCTGATCGCCTACATGCAGGAAGAATCGGCTGCGCCGGCAGAGGCGGCGATCCTGGCGGCGGAAGCCTTGCTTGAAGATGTGAGCAGCCTGGAAGAGTTCAAGGAGAAGCTGATCGATATCTTCGCTGCAACCGATCCAGATGGGCTGGCCAATGCCCTGGCCCAGCTTGATATGCTGGCCGGCCTGGCCGGACGGATGGAGGCTTCCGAAGAATGAACACCGCCGAATTCGATAAGGTGTTCAAGCTGCCCTTTAACGAGGCGAGCACGTTCTTCCGTGACAAGCTGAACCTGCCGACTGCCGCCTGGGACGATATCAGCGGAGCGGCCCATGCCAAGGGGTTCACCTCTGCCGGAGCATACAAGGCGGAGCTGCTCGCAGATCTGCGCAAGATGACCGACAAGGCCATTGCCGGAGGCATGGATATCAGGGAGTTCAGAAAGCAGTTCCGGCCCCTGGTCGAGCGTTACGGCTGGCAGCTGAAGGGTGGCAGTCCGGCCTGGCGCAGCGATCTGATCTGGCGGACCAACATCAGCACGGCATATCAGGCCGGGCGCTGGAAGCAATTCGAGGCGGGCGGCATCACCCATCTGATGTACCTGCATCGGGACGGAGTGAGAAACCCTCGGCCGAATCACGTTGCTCTGGACGGCAAGATCTTGCCGATCGACGATCCCTTCTGGTCGGCCAACTATCCGCCCAACGGTTTCGGCTGCCATTGCCGGGCGGTGGCCGCGACAGCCGACGAATATCAGGCGGCTCCCGCCGAGCTGAAGACCAAGCCGGAGGGCTGGGAAAATTTCCCGGACAAGGGCTGGGACTACAACGTCGGCCAGGCCGGTGAGGAGCAGGGCTACCGTAGCCTTACCGATAAGTTCGAGTCGCTGCCGAACGATATCGCCCGGGCCTGGATGGATCGCTTCGTTGCCGAACCGGCCTTCGGGCGCTTCATCTCCGGCGAAATCAAGGGAGAGTTTCCGGTAGCGGTATTGCGGCCGGAAGACCTGGCGGCGATCGGCGGCGAAAGCCAGACCGTCTGGCTCTCCGATACGGCCCTGGCGGCTGGCCGTGATCTGACTGTCGAAGACTATCGGCTGCTGCCGGGGATCATCGACAACGGCGAGATCGCAAGCGACGGCGAGGCGCATGTCATCGAGTTCAAGCTCGGCGGCACGGCCTACCAGGCGAAGGTGAAACGAGAACGAAGCGGCCGGGCCTATCTCCTGTCGCTGACCAAGAGTGTGGCCTGATGGATATCTCAGCCAAGATAGACGACAGAGCGGTCACCGCCCTGCTGAATCGTTTGCAGAAGAGAGTCTCCAACATGTCGCCGCTGATGAACAGGATCGGCGCATTCTACGAACGGCGGGTGCTGGAAAACTTCAGCGCGGAGTCTGCGCCGGACGGCACCCCGTGGAAGCCGCTGGCCCAGGATACCATGATGATGGGCCTCGCCAAAAAGAAAGGCTTCAGGAAGAACGGCGGGCTGTCTGCAAGAGGCAAACGGTACATCCAGGGCAAGAAGATCCTGCGGGAGAGCGGCGACCTGGAGGGCTCGATCCACTTCCAGGCGGACAAGCTCAGTGTGACGATCGGCAGCTCCGGCTCGATCCCCTACGCGGCCATCCAGCAGATGGGCGGCCAGGCGGGGCGGGGCAAGAAGGTGACCATCCCGGCCAGGCCGTATCTGGCGATGAACAGCGGCGACGGCTTGGCCCTCGCCGAACAAGACCGGACCTGGATTATGAACATGGTCCGGGAGGAAATGGCGAGCTGGGAATAAAACGGCCGAGAATGCCCTGAGAATCGTTTCGAGGTTGGCGCGACACAATGGGCGCGAAAAAAAAGCGGGACGGATACAGAAGTTTCTAAACGGGTTTTAAACGAGGTTTCGAGATGACGGTGATGAAGCAAAATGCGGTGGCGATAAACGCCATTGAAATACCCCTCATCAGGGACGGCATGCTGCCGGAGTGGGTCGAGCTGCTGCCGGCCGGCGCGGTCGTCGGCCGGGACGGTCGGAGCTGGAACAACGACAGGCCGGAAGCAGTCCTCGCCTCTTTTATTGAACTGGGTCGCGATCTGCCCATCGATATCGAGCACAGCACGGAGCTGAAAGCACCGCAAGGCGAGCCGGCCCCCGCGATCGCCTGGGTGAAGGGACTGGAGAACAGAGGCGGGGAAATTTGGGGAAGGACGGAGTGGAATGCCACCGGCAGGCAGCTGGTCGGTGACGGGGCGTATCGATATCTCAGCCCGGTGATCATCTATGAGAAATCCACCGGCACCATCGTCGGGTTGACTTCGGTCGGCGCCACCAATCGGCCGAACCTAAAGCTCCCGGCACTCAACCATGAACAAGGGGCCGATGCCCCAGAGGAGAGCACTATGTTGAAGGCACTCTTGGCGGCACTGGCGCTGCCTGAAACCGCCACCGAGGCAGAGGCCCTGGCGAAAATCAACGTCATGCGGACCGATCTCGCGACCGCAATGAACCGGGCAGAGAACCCGAGCCTTGAAAAGTTCGTGCCTCGGGCGGACCATGACGCGGCCCTGGCCAAGGCGACCAATGCCGAGAACCAGCTCAGGCAGATCAAGGCCGAGGCGCTGGAGACGGCCGTCAACGCCGCCATCGATCAGGCCCTGAAGGCTGGCAAGATCACCCCGGCGACTGTCGAGTACCACAAGGCCCAGTGCCGGCAGGAAGGCGGGCTGAAACTCTTCACCGACTATTGCGCGGCGGCTCCGGTTATCGGCGCCGACAGCAACCTGGACACCAAGGATCCGGAGAAAGGTAAGACGGCCATGAACGCGGAGCAGGCGCAGATCGCCGGGATGTTCGGCAATTCGGCGGAGGATATCGCCAAGTACGGCAAGTAGGGACTGCGGCGGTAATCGAACGCGGCACATTCACAATTATCAAAGAGGTTGGACATGACAGCATTAGCTCAAGATCGCAACACCCCGTTTCGGGAGGGCAAAGCACATACCCTGCCGGTGGTCGCCAACGACTGCATCTTCGGAGGATCCCTGGTCGCCGTCAATGCGGCGGGTAATCTCAACCCCGGCAGCGACACGGCCGGGCTGATCTTCGCCGGCGTGGCGGATGACCGGGCCGACAACACCGGCGGCAGCGCCGGCGACATCTCCGCCACGGTCAAGCGCCGGGGCCTGTACCTGTTCGCCATGGGCACCGCCATCACCATCGCCAATGTCGGCGACGCGGTCTTTCTGGTTGACGATCAGACCGTCGATCTGATCGCCAATGTCACCAACGGCATCTTCTGCGGGGTCATCGCCGAGTATCATTCGGCGGGTCTGGCATGGATCGATATCGAGCCGGCGATCATCCAGGCCGACGTGGCCACGCATATCGCCGACACCTCGGGGGCTCACGCAGCATCCGCCATCAGCCTTGCCGACAGCGGCGGGTTTACCGCAGCGACCACGGTGGAGGCGGCGCTGGCCGAGATCTACCCGAAGGCACCGGTAGCCATCGCTGACCCCGGCGCAAGCGGGGCAATCCCGGTCACCCGCAGCGGCTCGACAGCGATCACCACGGCCGGCGCCGAAACCCGCACCCTGGCGATCCCCGCGGTTGCCGGGATCACCAGGGCCATCAGCCTGGCCGTGGATGGCGGGGATTGCGTGATCACCGTGGCATCGGCAATCAACCAGACCGGCAACAACACCATCACCATGGGCGATGCCGGGGACACCATCGTCCTGACGGCCGTGCTGGTCGGCGCCGCCCTGGCCTGGCGAGTCCTGGTCAATGACGGCTGCGCCCTGTCGACGGTCTAATCGGCAGACACCAGCAACCAGGAGAGCAGGACCAACAATCAACAATTGGTAAGGAGCGAATATGATAATCAACAAGGCAAATCTGGAGGCGGTCTTTCTCAATATCAAGACCACTTTCAACAAAGCGTTCGAGGCCGCCCCGTCCGATTGGGAAGCGACCACCATGAAGGTCCCCAGCGGATCGAGCCAGAACAACTACAACTGGCTGAGCCGGTTCCCGAAAATGCGCAAGTGGCTGGGCGACAAGGTCATCAAGGCATTGTCGGCGTTCAAGTACGTGATCGTCAACGACGATTTTGAGGCCACCGTCGAGGTCGACCGCAATGATATCGAGGACGATACTCTTGGTATCTATGGGCCGATGGCCCAGGAGGCCGGGTACAGCGCCAAGCAGTTGCCGGACGAACTGGTTGCCGATCTGAAGAACGGCATCATGACCACCGAGTGTTATGACGGCCAGTATTTCTACGACACCGATCATCCCGTCGGCAACGGGGGCGAGGTGCCCGTCGCCTCCGTCTCCAACAAGATCACCGCGGTATTGTCGGCGGCGACACTGGCGGCGGTCGAGGCGAGCTATGGCGCCCTGCGGCATGCCATCATGAATTTCAAGGATGACGAGGGGCGGCCGCTCGGCCTGGTGCCGAATCTACTGGAGGTGCCGCCCGCCCTGGAGGGTGTTGCCAATATCATCGCCACCTCGGACAAGCTGCAGGACAACAGCCCCAACCCGTACAAGGGGACCTGCACGGTCAAGGTCAATCCTCGGCTGACCAGCGCCACCATGTACATGCTGCATGTCACCAACCGGCCGCTGAAGCCGTTTATCTTCCAGGAGCGCAAGGCGCCGGTGTTCGTCCAGCAGACCGACCAGAACAGCGACGATGTATTCATGCGCAAAAAGTTCAAGTACGGCTGCGAGGCCCGGGGCGCGGTAGGTGTTGGCTTGTGGCAGTTGTCCGCAGCTTCTACCGGAGCGGGTTGATAGTTGGATCGTTTTGTGAAATAGGCCAGGGAGTTGGCTGAGCGTTTCGGCGTCGGGCATGTCTCGACGCCGAAACAAAAAAATACGAGAGGTAAAAAAATGTTGAGAATCACCAGTAAAAAAGATGGGTTTCGGCGATGCGGGGTGGCTCACAGCAAGCAGCCGGTTGAGTATGCCGATGACCGTTTCACCAAAAAGGAGCTTGGCATCCTGCAGGCTGAGTCGATGTTGATAGTCGAGGTGATAGCCGATGAAGCTTCCCTTAGTTTTATCCTCGGGCAAGAGAAAGCCAAGGGCGAAAAGGCCAAAGGGAAACCCGGCGAGGTTGCCGCTGAAAAGGCGACGCCGGATATTCTGCCCAGGGATAAATAACCATGTACGCAACCCTTGCCGACATCCTCGAACAGGTGGCCGAGGCCGAGCTGATCAGTCTCACCGACGATAGCGACGCCGGGGCAGTCGATGAAACGGCGGTCGACCGGGCCGTCGCCAACGGTATGGCTGTGATCGACGCCTTCTGCGGCGACCGCTATACCGTGCCGTTCGATCCGGTGCCGGAGCTGATCAGGATGTATGCGGTCGACCTGGCCGTCTATAACCTCTATAGCCGGCGCACTCACGTTGACATGCCCGAGGTGATCGCCGATCGGCAGAAACAGGCCCTGGCTTTTCTTCGTCTGGTGCAGAAGGGTGAGGCCTCGGTCGGGGCGGCGGCAATCGTTACGCCGGACAGTTCGAGCAACAGCGCACTGATCCCCGGCAACGAGCGGCTCTTCACCCGGGACAAGATGAGGGGGCTGTGATGATCGAGCGAATTGCCGATGCGATCGAGGCCAGGCTGCAGGGCATGGGGCTGTTCAAGGCGGTGGAGAAGACGGTTACCGCGAAAATTTTAAAGAGCCCGCCATCCGTTGCCGTGTTCCTGGCCTTTGACCGGATGGATACCGACAAGCCGACGACGACGCGGTTGCTGGTCTGGGATCTGCTGCTGACGGTGTCCGCCCTGGGCGCAAAAAAAGGGGATGACGCCGGCAGCTATCTCGATGCTATCCGCGACGCCTTTATCGGCTGGCGGCCGTGGACAACAGGCGGGGTCTTGCCGGCCGAGGTGCCGGAGATCCGGATGGAAGGAATCGAGCAGACCATGATCGTCTATACGGTGCGGCTGACCATGAAGGTCATGCCGGCAATCATTGCAAGTCAAGGCTGAGAAGCCATAAGGAGATACCATGCCAGATGTACCCTTTTCGTTTATCGGCGCTGCCGATGCCTATATCGACATTCTGAGCGATACCGCTGTCCGGCAAGGTCTGCAGCTTGAGGCTAACTGTGTCGAGTTTACGCCAAAGCCTGATTCCCAACGGGAAGAACAGACGGCCAACGGCCGGTCGAACTTCGGCCAGGTCCTGTCCTCGGTGATCCTGCCGAAGCCGATGACCGCGACCATCAAGTTCAACCAGATGAGCCAGCAGCTGTTTGCCGCCAACTTCTTCGGCACAAATTCGGTGTTGACCCAGGCCTCCGGGGCTGCGGCTGAACGCAATGTAACGGTCATCCATGATAAATGGGTCGATATCGGCGGCGTCATGGTGGCCTCCGCCCTGGTGAAAGATCCAACCGGCGTCACCACCTACGATGTCGATGACGACTATGAGCTCCACGAACGCCTGGCCATGATCAAGGCCTTGTCCACCGGCGCTATCGCCAACGGCGAGATCTGTAAAGTGACCCCGACGTTTGCGGCCGTCAACGGCACCGAGATGAAGGGCATGACCAAGAGCAACGTGCGGATCCGCGTCAAGCTCGACGGCCAGAACTTCGCCGACGGCAGAAACTTCATCTCCGACATCTATCAGTTCCGGCTGCAGCCGACCAGTTCGTTCTCGTTGATCGGCGATAAGTTCGTCGAGGTGACTTTCGAGGGCGTGCTGGAGACGCCGACCGGATACACCGAACCGTTCAATCATAAGTGGCTGAGCTGAGCAAATATTTAACGCTGATTTGAAGAGGAACTGAAATGCGAAAGATCAAAGTACTTGTGGTTGGCGAAAGAGAGATCACGGTATCGGAGCTGATGCCGGGACAGATCGATCAACTGATGTCGATGAAAGCCGATGACCAGGTTGCGCCATCTCTCGGCACCCTGCTGGCGTCCGATCTCAATGCTGATGCGGTTGTCCTCTCCACCGGGATAAAGGGTGCCGATCTGTTGAACGACTTCACCCTTGAGGAACTCGCCGATATCTGGAAGGCGGTCGCGGAGGTCAACGATTTTTTATTGCTGCGCCTGGGCACGGCGCTAAAGACCGCTCTGGCCCTCGTCGACCAGACGAAATCCGCAGGCTTGTCTGCATGATGATCACCGCCGGGCACGTCAACGCGGCCAGTTACGGCTGGTCGTTCTTCCTGACTGCCGCCGACGTGCTGGCGGAAATGGCTCCGAAAAATAAACCGGGGAAGTAACGAGGCATGGGAAACACCGGAACGAACATACCGCTGACGCTCACCCTTGAAAACAAGGACATCAAGGCCAACCTGGCGGCGATCGGCGAAAGCGTCAAGAAGCTCGGTCTCATGACCGAGTCCGCCTTTGCCAAGAGGGACGGCATGGGCGTGCTCGGGGTCAAGAACTTCGCCGAGGTCAAGGCGGAGATGGCCAAGCTGACCACGGCGTATCGAGGTCTCGCCGCCTCCGGCAAGCTTTCTGCCGGTGAACAGGCCAAGGCCCTTGAGGCGTTGCGGGCCAAGCAGCGGGATCTCTATGCCACCATCAGCAATCCGCCGAAGCTTGACCTGGCCCGCAGCGTGCTCGGGATCTCGTCGCAGCAGTCGATCGTTGCCGAGATAAATAAGGTCAAGCAGGCGTATGCCACCCTCGCCTCATCCGGCAAAGCGAGTCTTGCCGAGCTGACCAGGGCGAAGGTTGCCATGGGTCAGAAGATCGACGAACTGAAGAAGAAGACCAACGACTGGCGGGATGCCCTGGGGCAGATCAAAGGGCGGGCGCTGGAGGCTGGCGCTGCCGGCGCCGGGATCGTTCTGGCCTCGAAGGCGGCGATCGATTTCGAATCGGCGATGGCCGATGTGCGGAAGGTGGTCGACGGCACTCCGGAGGAGATCTCCGCCCTGGGCAAATCGCTGCAGGACCTGAGCGAGAGAATCCCGTTGACGGCCATCGAGCTTGCGGCGATCGCCACCGCCGGCGGCCAGCTGGGTATTGCCGCGAAAGACATCCTGCCATTTGTCGAAGTGACCGCCAAGATGGCGACCGCCTTCGACATGACGGCCGAGGAAGCCGGCAATGCCATCGGCAAACTGAAAAACGTTTTCCAGCTTAGCATCCAGGAGATCGCTCAATTCGGCGATGCCATCAACCAGCTCGGCAATACCTCGGCTGCAAGAGAAAAAGATATCGTCGACGTGCTGCTCAGAGTCGGCGGTACCGCCAAACAGTTCGGCCTGGCCAAGGAACAGACAGCAGCTCTTGCCGCCGCTTTTCTGTCTCTCGGCAAAGGTCCGGAGGTCGCCTCGACCGGCATCAATGCCATGCTGAACAGGATGCAGACCGCCACCATGCAGGCCCCGCCGTTTGCCGAAGCACTTAAAAAGATCGGCATGACCGCCGAGGAGATGGCCGATGCCGTGGCGACGAACCCGCAGAAGGCCTTAGACGATTTGCTTGACACCCTGGCAAAGCTGGAAGGCCGGGAGAAGGCCGAGGTATTGACCGGACTTTTCGGGGCCGAGTATCAGGACGATATTGCTGTGCTGGTCGGCAGTCTGCAGACCTATCGCGATACGATGAAACAGGTGAGCGATGCGACAGCTTTTGCCGGGGCCATGCAGAAGGAATTTGAGGCGAGAGCTGCGACTACCAAAAATCAACTCATACTTTTGAAAAACGAGTTTGTCCGGATAGTCACCAACGTCGGTACGGGTTTCCTGCCAATAATCAAGCAAGGTGCCATCGTACTCACTGGCATGCTGAAACCGATCGCAGACCTGACCGGGATGTTCCCAAGGCTATCCGCCGGTATCGTTGGACTAGCCACTGGGGCAATCGTTTTCTCGACCATAGCCAAAGCGGTCGGGATCATGAAGTCAGCCTTCACGATCTTCGGCGTGGATGCCGTCGCCTCGCTGGGCAAGGTCGGCACCGCCGGTCGCGGGCTGGGGCTTTTCTTTTCCACCTTCGTCAAAAGGTATCTCGCCCCATTCCTGATCGGTTGGGAGATCGGCACCTGGCTGAATCAATTCGATACTGTCCAGCGAGCTGGCATAGCCATGGCATCGGCTTTGACCAAGTCGTGGCTTGGCGCGAGGTTAGCCTGGTCAGATCTGACCGGAGGAGATTCCGAGGCAATCCTCAAAGAGATCAGAGAAGCCGATCAGATCTATGGCGAGATGTTCGCCAATGTCGGCAAGAAGGCCAAGGAGACGGCCGAAGTTCAGAAGAAGGCACAAAAGGAAATCGCAACGGCCACCGAACAATCGGTGAACACGCAGAAGAAGGTGACCGGCGCTGCTCTTGATGAAATGAAGAAGAAATATCAGGAGTTCACCGCCGAGGTCAAACGTCTGCAAGGCGAAATCGTCTCCGAGCAGGTAAGCGCCGACCAGCAGATCAGGGATCTGAACCGGCAGACGATGTCCGAAAAGGATGCCTGGGAAGACAAGAAAAAGCAGGCGCAAGAGTATGCCACCGTCGCCAAGGCTGCCGGAGAGACAGGTAAACTGGCGCTCAAGGCGGCGACCGAAGCCGGAGATGAAGCCGGGCGCAAAGCGGCCTTTGCCGACGCCAAAGAGGCCTTCGCCGTCCAGGCTGAATACGCCGGAATGGCCAGGCAAATGTATGCCGAGCTGGTTGGCGAAGTGAAGAACGGCGACAAGGTCATCATGACCCAGAAGCAGACCATCGAAGTCGCTACCGCAGGGATAAAAGCTTCGGCAGAGGCCAAGATCGCCGCCCTGAAAGGCATGCAGGAAGCCGAGTATGCGGCCATGGAGGAATTGACCAGGAAGAGCGGCCTGCAGGATCTCAGTAAGGGCATGGACGAAGCCGAAGAGAAGTGGCTCAAGAACTGGCAGGACATGCGAGCTGCGGCAATCAGCGACATCGAGGCAGTGGAAGATCGGCTGCTGAAGATCAAAGACCGAGAGATAACAGTCTGGATAAACGAGAAGGAACGAAAGGCCACCGGCGGCGCGATCGGCGCGTTACGCATGGCCGGCGGCGGCGCGGTCCAAGCCTTCCGCAACATGCTTTCCGGCGGCCACTTCCCCGGCTTCGGCGGCGGCGACCGCCGACACGTGGTAGCCGAGGACGGCGAATACATGCTCGATAAACACCGGGTCCGTGACGCCGGGCTGCCTGTAGTCCGGGCCTTCCATGCCGGAGACTACGGCTTTGTGGTCTCCGAACTCCTGAAGAAAATGAAAGGCACCATCAGCCGCCAGGTCGGCGGCATCATCGATCGCATGCCGACATTGCCGCCGATCGGCCCGCAGTTCATGCAGGCTGGTGGCCAGGTTGCAGCTGGGGGCGGTGGAGGAGATACCTTCAATTTCAGCTTTCACTATTCTGGTTCACAACCTTCAGCCAGGGAGCAGGCTCGGCAAGTGCTGATTGAATTTAAGAAAATGTATAAGGGGCAATTATGACGGTTTCGCTCGGTGGCATTTCTCTCTCTGATCACCTTGTGTTGGATGGGATTGAAACAGCTAAGCATGTCGCCATGTCTGCCCGCAGGACACTGGGCGGCCGGATGGTAATCCAGGTCGGCGCTACTCTGACCGGCGGAAGGGAACTAACCCTTTCAGGAAAAAACCATTTCACCCTGAACCAGATCAATGCCATCAAGGAATTGGAGAAGCTGGGGCAGAGTGTTCAGTTAATTCACCCCAGGGGAACATTTGTTGTTTTTGTTACAGAAACACCAGTTACGCCAACTGTTAGCTACGTCGATCCGGAAGGCAACGATTGGTATTCCGGTTCCATAATTCTTCAAGAGGGATAGAAACATGCTTTCCACAGACCTGAAAGCCTACGAGCCGGCCAACGTCACCGACACCCCCGCCCACGGCGGGCGGATCTCAGCTAACCTGATCACCTCCGGCGCTCCCAATAATATCTGGGCGGATATCACCAGCGAGGAGCGGGCGGCCGGGAAGATCAAGTACGAGAAAATCTTTTTGAAGGTTGCCGACGATGCCGATGGCAAGCTGCAGGTGGCCAGGGCCTACTTCAACGCCTTGCCCGCCGGCGACAACTGGGCCACCTTTTTCGACGGCACCGCTACCGATACCCTGGCCGATATCCCCGGCGCCGATACCGGCGCGGACGCCAAAACCAAGTACGGCATCGCCCCGGTTACCACCAACGTCGTGGCCGGAACCAGGACCATCAAGGTCACCGTGCCGTCGGTGAAACTCTTGTCCACCGGAGCTGATGAAATTTACCGGGTCGGCGAGACGATCATTATCGGCAAGACCGGCACCCAGGAGGTACACACCATCTCCGCCATCGCCGAGCTGGATCTGGAAATTACCATCACCACTGCCGCCGATATCGCCAACAACTACGCGACCACCGATACACCCTGGCTGGCCTCGGTTAAAAGTCTCGGCACAGTTGAGACCTCGTCAGCCGTGGTCGGCCACACCGGCGGCGCCGACTACGATGCAGCAACCTACGCCCCGGTGCTCGATAATATCGGCACGGTACGGCAGCGACTGGTATTCACCTTTGGCGATTCGATAAATTTTACCTGCGTCGGCGACAGCCTCGCGGGCCTGGGCAGCGGCACGGTCAACGCCGATTTCACGGCGATGAACACCGCACTGTCCAAGCCCCTCTGCACCCTGCTGGCCGGAGGCTGGACCGGCCTCACCATCGCGGCCAACGACACCTTCACCCTCGACATCTTCGGCGCGGATCCTCCCGTATGGGAAAAATACGAGGTGCCGGCAGGCGCGGAGGCGGTCAGCGAGGACCTCCGTCTGCACTTCTCGGGTGAGGTGGCGTAAGTGCCGATCCCCGGCGGCCAGATACTGGTGGCGTTTGCCAACAGGCCCGGCAGCTCCGGCAACGTTTTGCTGGAGCAAGAGCCCTGGGACAAGTACGTCGGCTACCTGACCCGCGCCGGCGCCGTCGCCTGGCTCGACGCCATGCTCTACGGCGATCCGGAAGAGGATCTGACGGAGCACTGCGGGATCGACACCGCCGGCAACGTCGCCGGCGTCGTTTATGCCTACCCGGAGCCGGTCAGCCTCAACTATCTCGCCGGCATCAGCCACGGCCGCCTCGGCCCCCGCCGGATCGACAAGCTCCCGTACAGCGAGGTCCTGCAGGTCCAGCTGGAAACCGAACCGGCCCTCAAATATCCGACCGACAAAATCTTCTCAGCCGAGTGGCTGACCGATGCTTTTACCAACGACGGCGCCACCCTGCCCAGGCCGGCGGTCGATATCTCCGGCAAGCGGCCGCGGATTGCCGGCGCCATCTTTGGTTCGCTCCTGGTGGTCTACGAGGTTGTCCGCCACACCTATACGGTCACGATCTCGGCCCGGCCTGCATCGGTCGAAAAAGCCTACCAGTCCCACGTCTATGCCGTCTGGGACGGCGGAACCAGGGCTATGGAGTACCAGCCACCCGACGAGGCGGCAGCCGGCGGGCGCTGCAACGGCCGCTACGGGGTCGGCACCATCAATGACAGCCCCTACGATCCGCCGACCGTCCAGCCCAAGGACATCGAGCGGCAATGGGATTACTGCAGCAATTCGGCGGTGGAGGAATAACGTGAGTTCATTGATCGCCACCTTCACCGGTAAGACCGGCGCCGACTCGACCGCCCGCGTCCGTCTGGAGCAGATCGTCCCGGCCGAGACCAGCAAGTTTGCCAATGTCCGCGACCTCTACCAGGCCTGGCTGCTGGCCGCCTCCGGACAGCCTGCCCGCCTCTATCGCGCCGGCGGCTGCCCGATAGAATTCGAGGGTTCCACGGTCCGCTTCTTCCTCGGCTTCTACGCCTGGCCATCGGATCCGGCTTTGCCCTACAACCTGACCGCATCCCTCGGCCAGCTCGGCCCAGGCCAACGGGTGGAGATGGCCCGCGAGTATTCCGAATTCGTCGACAACGCTTCAATCGTCGCCCTGCCGTTTTTCATGGAGGATATCACTGCGACCTGGGAGACCCCGACCTATACCCGTTACGGCGAGCGGATCCCGCCACCCGCGATCTCCGCCGCCGGCATCGAGGCCGAATTCGCCCGCGAGGTATTCGGCGCGGTCCGGATCGCCGGCACCGCCATCGGCGACTATCATGTGGTCACGGTCGAGGTCGACAAAACCGCCTGGAAAGAAGAGGGACAAGAGCCGCCGGCGCCCTCCCGCGGCGATGTCGTGATCGTCACCGATCTCACGCCGGAGAAGCTCAACGCCGACAAAATCGCAAACATCGAGATCACCGTCACCGTCACCTGGGAGCAGCCGGACGGCACACTCGGCACCGATCAGCTGCGGCTTGAGATCCCCCAGTGCGTCCTCGACGTGCTGTCCTTCTGTCCGGGTGGCGCGCCTTACTATCTGCTCTGGTGCGAGAAGTCCAGCGACCGGCAGGTCTATTATTCCGGCTGCACCGGCGAGGTAATATCGGTCCGCGACGGCGTAAACGAGAAAAGCTACTGCTCGAAAATCGCCCTTGACCGCGATCCCGGGCCATGGCTGCGCAGCCTGGTGAGGTAGCCATGCAGAGCCAAGCACTGATCACAACATTCTCCGGCCCTGCCGCAGGCTCTCTGTTAATAGACGCCTACTGGTTGCGGATCGAGCAGGAAAAAAAAGACGACAGGATCACCTCCGCCGAGGTGGCCGAGCTGGTCGAAACCCTCTACGATATCGATCCCTGCATCGTCGCCGCCGATACCGGCGAGGAAGAGAACACGGCCGTCGAGGCGAAAGACAAACCCGAGCGCAAAGACCTCTACGCTACCGCCAAAGCTCTCTATGGCGACGACCTGATCGCCTGCCGCAAGGCCCTGACCGGCGACTACACCGCCCGCCTGCGGATCTACCGCAGCCACCAGACCGAGGACTACCGGCTGGTCCTGAGCGTCGGCAAGATAATCAGGACGGTCCGCATGACCGAGGCGGTAAGCCTGACCATCGATATCAAACAGCAATCGTCGGTCACCCTCGACTACCCGGTGCTCTCCAACATCGCCGCCGGCTGGCTGGGCGCGGTCATCGGCACAAGCGGCACGATCACGCCGCCAAAAATCACCGCCTCTCCTTCCGGCGCCGTGCTCTCCTGGGGCGGTATCACAGTCACCGGCACCCTGCGGGTAGAGTTTACCACCGGCTACGACCTGGTCGAGGTTGAGATTCCCGGCGTCCCGTACTATCCTGGCTCGCCTGCAGGCAAGAGCCAGGACGCCCGCTGTCTGGCCTTTTACCACTTTATGATATTCAAGGGCGAGATCGAACCGCCACCCGAAGACGAGACGGTTTCAAATGGCGTCCTGCGCCAGCTCTGCGGCTACGACGACAGCGGTGACCTCGGCGAGGTCATCCCGCCGGAGACCCCGGAGGATGATCCGGAGAATCAGCCACAATACGGCTGCATCGACTGGGCACCGGGCCTCGCCGAGCCATCGACGTTTAAGGAGTTGTGCTGCGTCGACAACTCCTCCCCCTACGCCTGCATGACCCGCACCGAGCGCAACCCCGGCGGCAAAGAGATAAGCCAGGAGGATATTGAAAAATACACCCGGAAACCGCACACCGAGTTTATCCCGGTCCAGCCCGACGATCCACGCGGCTGCGGTACCATATACTGGCGGCTGCGGGTCGATCCAAAACATTGCTGCGACGAGGTCGAGCCGCTTGCTTGGGATTATGAGGCTAACCCCGATATCCTGCCGCACGGACAGCATGTCACCCTGTTTGTCCTCGACGGAAAATCTCCGTACACCTGGCGCACGTCGAATGCCCATACCAGATTTTCCAACAATCAACAGACCATAGTTACGGCTCACGGTGAGGTTGTGCTGTACGCCGATGATGATCTTTGCGGCGGCACCATGGTAACCGTGTCGGATGGCTGCACCAAGGTGGGTGAGGCGCTCCGCTCGGACCTGGGCCATTGGGAGCTGATGGGCGAAGCCAGCTACGATTACGACGACAACATGGCGCACTCTGGCTGGGGGACCCCTTGTGTTTTGGGTGGGTGGGCTTTGGGTTCGCAAACCTTCAACGCCGGCAGTGAGTTTGCCAGCGACGCGCGTCGCGAATTCGACATCGTTTCCGGGATCTTCCGACAGATTGAACATTTCGTCGGATACTACCGGCTGCCGCGAAAATGCTATAACCCCAGTACTGCATGTATCGACATCGAACTTGAGTTGCAGAGGACTCAGCCTCCCAATACTCATTTTTGCATGTCGATGAACCCCGTTTGGGTAAATGGGGGCTGTGGCCGAACTGATTACGGAATCAGACAATATTCAGGCTACTGTTATCTCGGCCCCGTAGAGTTTGGCCAGGATTTTGCGACGTTTGGGATGGCGTCCAGATATCAGGCTGGATACAAATGGAGTTGTCCATGATTGATTATGTAAGGGCGCTGTCGCTCGCCGATAAGCAAAAATTTGCCTGGCTGCTCACACAGATGGAAGCCTATGGCATCAAGACACTAGCTGATGGCAGGATGCACGTGGAAGAGGCTCTGCGCCTGGAACGGCTGGCTCGCAGAATGGAAAATCTACGCCGTCTGCCAAATCCAGCGCCGCGTCGGTCTGCACTTTGTCCTGAATGCGGCGCACCTCTATACGAGGGCGGGGCAATTGAGTCAGAATTCCCCGAGGATCAAGGGCTGGTGAGAGTCGGCTGTAAAAAATGTTACCACAGTGCGCTTATTGAGGTGGAGTGATGCCGGAATATTGGTTCAACCCTGCCGACAAACATTCAAGCTTTACACTTTCTGGCGCTAACAGGATAGCCACGTGCGCCGGCGGCGACTGGTACTCTGCCAGGTGTTTCCCAGCGATAGACGCCAGTAACGACGCAGTCTATTTTGAGTTTGTTTATACCACTTGTGTAGCTCACTCAATGTTCGGAGTAGCTGCCGCCGGGGCGTCTCTCGCCACGCATATAGGCGTGTCTCCCGATGGGTATGGATATAACGCAGTTGGCGGAAATAAATTTACTAACAATAGCGACACGGCTTTCGGGAACTCGCTTGTTGGCGGAGATGTCATTGGTATTGCCATCAAAAACGGCAAAATCTGGTTCGCGAGGAATAACGTCTGGCAGGGGGCGGGCAATCCAGCGACGGAGGCTAATCCGGCATTTTCGAACCTCGCCGGCAAAACAGTTTATCCGGCAATATCCTGTTATTCCGGCGGCTCGGTAATAACAGCTAATGCCCTTTCTTCCGAGCTGATATATCCCCCTCCCTCAGGATTTTCGGCTCTGGCGAGCGAGGCGACTGTCGTTGACATGACCCTGTCACAACCGTTCTCTCTGCTTGCCAATATCGTGGGCATAACCCTGTCGCAACCGTTCGCTCTATGGCGAGAGATCGGTCAAACCCTGGCGCAGCCTTTCGCCCTTCGCCTGGGCCGCACCTTCAGTCAGTCGTTCGGCCAAGCCAAGCAGATCGGCATGACCCTCCACCAGTATTTCGGCGCGGCAAAACTCGTTGGCCGGACGCTCTCTCAAAAATTCGGACCGGCCAAGCAGATCGGCATGCGCCTTTCTCAGCCGTTTATCGTCCGGGCCGGGGTCGGCCTGACTCTCGGTCAGCCGTTTTCGGTCCTGCGGGAGCGGCTGGACGCGACGCTGTCGCAACCGTTTGTCCTCAACGCGCTGGCCAAGGTTGGCGCCACTCTCAGTCAGCCATTTGTCCTGGTCGACAACTCGCCGATCCACCAGCAATTCGCAATTGTTGTTACCGCGGGCGGCACGGCTATCTCTCCGGATGAGATCTCCATCGCTGCGGACCACGGCGGCTATGCCATCAAGGCTCGGCTGCGGCTGCCGGATGTGGAGGATTACGCCCGCTGCCGGATAGGTGACGTGCTGTATGTCAACGACGGTACCCCGTGGTTTGCCAAAATCACCGAAAAATCCGAGCAGGATGAACTGGGCAACAACAACTACACCGTGACCGCCGAGTCAAAGGCCTCCGACCTGTTCGATGAGCTGCTCGATGAAGAGTTCGGTCCGGGCGTGGTGGCGGATCTCGCCGTCGCCCTTGCCGCCCGCTACGGCGTTACGCTGGATTGGCAGAGCGTACCTGGCTGGCCGTTCCCAACCGGCACCCTGCAGGCCAACGGGCAATCGGCGGGCGAGATCTTGCGGTCTGTCGCCGGCGCTGTTCGGGCCGTGCTGCAGTCCGATCCGGACAACACCCTTCGGATCGAGCCGGAGTATCGGGTACCGACCAGCGAGTGGGCCACCTGCCCGGTCGATTTCGAGATTAATGACAGCGAGCATATTTTTATCTACGACGACGCCCCGGATCTGCGCGAGGGGTACAACGCGTTTCTGGTCTCCGGCCAGGGCTCGGCCGGCCTCGGCTATCGCTTGGAAGAGGAACAGATTTCCGGGAGCAAAAAAGAGCTGCGCTGCTATATCGTCCCCTGGCATGACCGGCCGATGGTCCTGAAACACTCCGGTGGCGAATGGGTGACAATCGAGAAAATGGGAGTCGTCACCGAGCAGGTGCCCGACGAGCTGGTCGAGATCGTCGCCGGCATCGGCAACTGTCGCCTGCCCATCTACCAGCTCACCGGCCTGCGCTACCGCGAGCGTTACCTCGGGGCGGTCAAATTTGATGAGTCGGGCCAGATCGAGACGGCCGATAAACTCGAATCGCTCATCGAAATCTCCTACCGGACCAAATATCACCGCTGGATTGCCACCAATCAGACTGAAGAAAGCGTCCAGTTCTACGTGGAGGAAGAATAAATGTCAGCCCTCGCAACCAAAGTAGTCGCCTTCGGCGGCGACAGCGCCGCAGCTGCCGCCGCCGGCGTGGCAATCATCCTCGATGCCGCGGCCAATATCAATGCAGACGGCACCGAGAAAACCGAGTTCGCCCCGGGCGAGCCGATGTATCTGCTGGTCATCGTCCCGGATACCTGGCGACTGCTGGATGTCAAATCGACCTCCGGGACGGTCTCGGCCCTGGGCCAGGTCTTCCGCACCCAAATAGAGGAGCGGCGGCTCTTTGCCGAGGCCGCAAAAAAGGAAGCTCTCAGCCAGCTGCCGGCCGGGCCGGTCGCGGCCAAATGGTACGGCCGCGAGGCAAACCTCACTGTCGACGGCCGGGAGCTCGCCGCCTCGCTTGTCCCCAGCCTGGCCGATCTCACCTATGAATATGAGGCCATGCAGTACCGCCTCGATGCCCCTGCAGGCCTCGCCCTAGGCGTCGACGAGGAGTGGCCGGTAGGCGTGGTGGTTTATGTCGAGGAGATAAAAAAATCATGATCGAGATCCTCGTCAAGCGCCTGCCTGGCGACCGCCGAGGCCCGGCTATCATCGACCCGCTGTTGACCTCGGAACCGGCGGCTCTGGCCCGGGGCGAGGGCGAGATCAACTCCTCGCACCCCGCCAGGCGGAAGATCGTCAACATCACCGGCCCCTGGATGCCCTACCGCCGGCCCGGCTCGATGGGCCGGATTCGGATCGGCGGCAAGGTTATGGTCGGCATGGTCAAAACCTTCACGCGCGATATCAAAATATCCGGCTCTAATTTCACCGTCGACACTCATCTCACCATGGAGGTCCTCGATGAGTAAACAACTGCTCGACAACCTTTTCGCCGGCGACAAAACCCGGCAATTCCGCGCCCAGGTCGTCATCCGCCAAGGCGCTGGCAGGTGGACGGTAAAAGATGACGACGGCCGAGAAACCACAGTAACCAGCGACCAGGAGTGGAAGCCTGTCCTCGACTGGGTAACGGTCCAGGCCGGTCGCATCGTCGGCCGGGCTTCGGCCGCAAAATCAATCAACGTATATGAGGTGAGATGATGATCGCAAAACTGTTTTCGACGGGCCTGTTCCTGATCGCTTCACTGCTGCTCCTTTTAGGTCTGTCCGGCTGTGTCGAACTGACCGGTAATATCTCTGAGACCAACAAGCAAATCGCAACGTCGAACGAGAATAATTTTAAAGCTTTTAGCGCGGCCATGGCGGCATGTAATGGAGAGCAGGGCTGCCTGGTTGGTGTGGCCATGGGATTTGCCGGCGGACTTGGTAGACAGTCGTTTTATCGGCCCGACACCGTTCTAGACTGGATACGCGCCCTTAATCAGCCGCTCGACACAGTCCTGCGCTATACCGCAAAGCAGGGTGACGGCTCGGGTGGTGCTACGGGAAGTCTTGTACTCAAGGGTGACCAAAATGTCGTAAATGTCGGCAATACTGCAGAGCATCGTGGCAGTGGTTCACTTGTACAAGATCTGGGGATCAGCGCTCAACCATATAAGGAACAGCGCACCTGGTCTCAAGATGGTCAAGGTCAGGGTAACGGCACAAGTACTACGCAAATAACGCCAGCGATCGAGCCAGATACCTCTGATGGGGACTGATGATCTTGTGCCATGAAATATTACCGAGGCTATAAATACGTAGTTGCCGCGCCGTTTTTAGTGAAGACGGCGATTCTGGGTTTTACCGTCCAGGATAAGCTCACCGATCTGCAGCCTGACGGGACGTTAACAATCCAGCAATGGTACCCCTGGGACGGTAACAGCGGGCCGTGCATCGACTGCGTCTCATCACTTGAGGCGAGCTGTGCTCATGACGTACTCTGTGACTATATAAATATGGGGTGGCTGCCGGACTACCTGCAGCCGATCGTTGACCAGGAATATTACAAGATAGCCGTGGCTAAGGGCATGTGGTGGCGGAGAGCACGTGCCAGGATGCTGGCGATCAGGTGGTACATGACCGGCAAGGGGGGCAAAAGATTTACAAGGAAAGTTCTCGAAGCATAAACAGGTCGGGGCAACAATCTGACAACACCCTCTAAACATCTCAGCCGCATGCTTGTTTTCGACAGATTTGCGGCTGAGATGTTTCTACGATTAAATGCAAAAGTTTCTCCGTTTACGCGCAAGCTTACAACGGCAAAATGCACCTGGCCGCCCCGGGCTCGAACGTTTTTAGCCAGCTCGGCCAGGACGATATCGAGATGCTCAAAGGTTTTCATCCGGGAC
>Ga0209727_1000844_pt1 | contig 29919 bp, 64 predicted proteins | sample RifGroC1_FD_183995 | JGI IMG/M metagenome (GOLD analysis project Ga0209727, IMG submission 183995) | Groundwater microbial communities from Rifle, Colorado, USA - Groundwater C1 (SPAdes) (version 2) | ecosystem: Environmental > Aquatic > Deep subsurface > Groundwater | place: Rifle, Colorado...
GATTCCTTTCTTAATTTTCCTTTTTGATCATAATAAATAACGTATGCTAATTTTTGAGTATATGTATCATTACGATTCTGATAACCTACCTTAATAGTTTTAGGGATAAATATAGTTGATTTTATATAGATTCCTCCTTTATATAACTATCTAACAATTTCTCTAATTCATCTAACACATTAAGTTTTTCTGAAAAGCATAATAAAATTGACTATTTACCTGCCATTTATTTTTCTCTTTCTTGTATTCTTTCCTTTTTTGTTTTATCCATTTCTTAATCATATCTTCCATAAATACTCCTTCCTAATTAACTAACTAATTTTAATTTTCTTCAATTTCTCTTTAATTGCTTTAAATATCTTTTCGTCAATTAATTCATCAATCTCATAATTATCTTCCACACCATCTTTCATTCTTTCCTGTATCATATCTGGTAAACTTTTACCTACAACATCATCAATATTCATTTCTTTTAACAATCTCTCAATAGTTAATAAAATCTTTTCATCAAGAATATCATCTAATTCATCTGATTCTTCAAAATAACTTTCTAATCTTTTCTCAATAAGTTTAGGTATAAGTTTAATAATAATATTATCAATGTCTGTTTCTTTGATTTTAGAGAATGATTTTCTGATAACTTCCTCAATACCATTTGATTTTAATTCATTAATCATCATGTTTTCTAATAATTTTTCCATAGTTAATTTATCCTTTATTATTTTATTATATTTATATTGTTTACATTTTACTATTATATTTTGTTTTTGTCAATATTTATTTCGCAATTTCAGCATAAAATAGTTCTTTTGTAATAAGTTGATTTTACCACTATATCTAGTATATATGTGTAATTTTTAATACTAGATATAGTATATATTGTGATTTAATAAATCATATTTATAACATTCCAACAATCTATATAAGTTACAAATGGATTTTCTAAATGATTATTAATAAATTCTACAAAGTTATCTATTTCTGAAAATTTTATATCATCAAAATTAATATCTACTTTTTCTAGTTCATCAAATTCAATATAATTATCTTCATCTTTATTTTCTGTTTCATAATCACTAAATCTATTCTTCCAAAACACTTGAAAACTCATTCTTTTTTCATCTAAATAAATATATAATGCGTGTTCTTGCCACTTTCTTGTTTGATTTATTTCGTCTTGTGAAATTCCTATTAATCCTTCACTACGACCTTTACATTCTTTAAATTCAACATTATTTAATCCATCTATAGTCTTTGCAAATTCAATTTCTCTATCTGTTAATCCTGCACCAGTTGATTCTAATAATCTTATTGCAAATAATAAATCAGAATCCTTTACATTAATTTTTTCAATGTTTTTAATTATTGTACTTGCTAATTCTACTGCTGAATTACTATATCCTGACCAATGATAATATGCGTTTGCTAATGTTTTTCCATTTTTAATTATTTCAATATTTAATCTTTCACCCATAACTTATCATTCTCCTTTATTTATATTCATATTAACTAACTTTCTTCTCTTCCAAACATTCATTTACTACATTTACTACTGCTAGTGTCATTTTTGATTTAAATACTGCATCTTGTTTTAATTCATTACTTATCTTATCAAACAAACCATTATTGTTACTAATGATATTTCTAGCAATCTTATGAGAAAATCCTTCTCTAATAGACTTCTTAAATTCATCTAATTTAATAACTTCATCAAAACTATCAGATATAATTGTTTTAAATTCTGTCGATTTATCTTCTATTACTTTTATAACAAGTTTAATTAATGGTGAATTATATCCAGTTAGTGATTCATGAATTGCTTTTTGTATGGATGTTTGTGCAGTTTGAAGAATATCTAATTCTAATTGAACTGGCATATATTTTTCATTAACTTTATTATTCATTGTATTAACCATTTCTGTAAGTTTCTCTGTTAGTAGTTTATTCTCTTGTTTAAGAATATTAACTGTTTCAATTAATATATTAATTTGTTTCTGTTCATCTTTGGTCATGATTTATTCTCCTTTAATTATATTATTACAATCAATAACATCTAAATTCAATTCTACATCATAATATATCCCATTTTCATCAATACAATCAATCTCAATATAACTTAAAGTATGACATCTACCACCTTCTCCAAATGGCATATCAATGTTATAACAAGTATTATAGAATTCTTCTAATTCATAACATTCTCCATAACATTTATTTAATAAGATTAATTCATCTACTATTTTATTGAATTCTGATTCAGTATAAGTTTCAGTTGTTGATACATAATTTCCATCATTTGAATCTGCAACAATTGAAACAGTAAATAATTTTTCTTTGTTCTCTGGTTTTATTAATTCATATTTATTCATAGTTTATATTTACTCCTTTACTTATTAATTTATAATTTAAAACTTAAATGCCTTAGCAATCTTTTCATCACTAATATTATTTAAACTAATATTCATTTCATTTTCTACTTTTCTAATCTCATATTTAATTCTTCCATTTTCTTTTCTGATAATATCACTACAATCTAAATTAATAGTATACAATTCTTTCTTCAATTTGCCAATTTCTTTTAATCTATTTTCAAATTCATCATCGTCAGTACAAACCACTATTCTTTCACAATTTTTTAATATTCTTTGTTTTACATCATTGTATTTATCAATTCTTTCTTGTATCTTTTCTTCAGATGTTACAGTTTTTATTTTACTTTTCAATTCTACAATTTTAGAATTAAAATAATCTATAATATCTTGTCTAACTTTTTCTACATTAGATAAATCATCTATGTATTCTTTTGATTTAACATAAACAGTATTAGTATTATGAGACCTATTAAGAATTACATAATCGTTTCCTTTAGTTTCTATAATTATTCCGATATTTGATTTTAATTTTTCATCACTATTTGAGAATAATACTTTATCACCAATTTGTTTCATTTAATTTTCTCCTTTGATTATTAATTCTACAAATTCAGTAGGCATACCATCAATCAATTCACATTTAATACATTTATCTATCCCTACAACATCTTCAACTCTACTTTTTATAATAGGACTACTTTTCCTATATTCACAATTATAACATTTATTTTCCCAAACTTCGTTCTTCGCTTTTTTAATTTCTTTCTTAGCATTTACATACAAACTGATAGGTAATAAAGTAATTGTTACTATATTAAATACAAACCAAGATACCTCTTTAATTGGTTCTATTATATCTTGACATGCTTCTATAAAATTTCTTTGAACACTTTTCCATATAAAAACCTTATAATAAAGATATTCAAATGTTGTCATTCGAGCATAATTATGATAACATGGTCTAATTTTTATTTTTTCATCTTCATCAATTAATAATGTTTTACTTTTTAATTTCATATTGCGTATCCTTTCTAAATATCAACATAAAAATTTTTTTTATGTTTTTTAATTTTCGATCTCTGCTATAAGATTTTCATTTTCAATTTTTATTTCAATCAATAAATCTTTAATCTTAAATTTATGATAATTAGATAAATAAACACATATATAGTTAATCATATCTTGTTGTTTTAAATATCTATTTCTATTATGAATAACTACATTTGCTGAAAACCCTTTAACTTCATCATGATTAATTTCTTCAACATATACATCATCTAAATGGTGATAATGGTTGTTAAAATCACTATATTCAATTGCTGTTGAGATACATAATGCATTTATAATATCTTGATGATTTAATATTATTCTCATATTATTTTTTCTCCTTTTCTTTTCTCTTTTTATAAATTATATAAATAATATATCCAATTAAAGCAAGTATAAATAAATCAAACAATGTCCCTAATATTGAAAATGGTTGAACTACTACTCCACCAGTTGGTACTGCATAAGCACCACCCCAAGGATGAAACATTGTCCCTAACATCGTACCAACCATTAATCCAGGCCAAAAACTACTTACATGACTAAAACCATTATAATTTGAAGTAGGGTAATATCTTGAATTTCCATAATATTTTCTTCCATTATAAGATGAATAACCAGAACCATATTTTTCTTGAATAGATGGTGATACTTTTGTTTTTCCAGTAGTAAATCCTGTAGATGTTTTTGTTGTGGGAGTAGATTTAGTAGTATTGGTAGTATTTGTTTTATTAGTATTACTAGAATAACTTCCACCACTAAATTTTGTAGAAGTTGAAGGTGTGATAGTTTTAGTTGTACTTACAGATGGACTTGATTTAAAACTACTACTACTTCTTGATCCACCACTAAAACTTTTTGCAAAAGCAAAACATGGAATAGATAGAATTACTGCTACAATCACCATTAACAATAAAATTTTCTTTTTCACTTTTTCTTTTCTCCTTTTCTTTTTAATTTTATTTTTATTTAATAACTCTTGACATTTAAATTGTATTATTATATTTATACTCTGTCAAGAGTTAATTTAACTTTTTACTTCTATTTCTAAAATCATGATAAAAGGTTCAATTGGAACAAATATTATACACTCTAAACCTTTATAAAACAAGGTTTATAAAATTTGATTTGCCAAAACTTTTTTAATTTCATTCATAATTTCTTCTGTGTTTTTAGGATTATTTACAGTAAGATTAATAATGATATTTACTGGTTTGTTTGATTTAACTTCTTTAATTACTTCTTTATAATCATAAATACAATTATAATTTTCTAAATTACCATTCTCCATGAATTTTAAAGCATGAAATTTGCAATTATAACCATATTTAAGTTTATATATTTTAACTATATCTGCATAATATTCATCATCTTCATTAAATACTTGTCCTATATCATGTATATTTTTATAACATTTCCACCATGTAAAATCTTCATGACAACTATTTAGAATTACTCCCATTTCACCACTTTTATCTTCAAACACCATAAATTCTTCTAGTTTAGGTTTGTTCGTATTCATATGTAACTTCTCCTTTTCTAATTATATTTTATTTTAAATTTAAAATCGTGTCCAATGATAATTTTTTTCATGTTTTTTATTTTACTCTCAAATCCTTAATCTCAATTCCACTATCCTTCAATCCTTCATAAAAACTATTGCTACCTGTATGGTATCCTATCATCTCATAACTAGATACAAACACACCTTCACCTGATGCAGACCATACACCATTTCTTGCTATTGTTACATAATTAATATTAGGATTGTTTAATTTAAAATTTAATCCTTCATCATATCTTTTCTTAGCAATTTCTAAATATTTGTCTCCTGCCATACGTGATAAAGGTTCTGCAATTTGTAATAATCTTTCTTCTAATAATGTATTATTTAATTTGTTTTGCATAGAATATCACTCCTTTAATTTATTACTATGTATTGCTATTAGTGATATTCTATACTATTATATTTACAATGTCAAGATATTTTTTAGTAATATTTACTAAACAACACCATCGTTAATTTTCTTCCCAAATTTACTTGCTGTCCTTATATTATCATCATCTTCTAATTGTACGTTAAACTGTCCTGTAATTGCTTTACTTTCTGCTTTCTTTCTTTGATACCTTTTAATAATTTTATTCTCACATGAATTTTCATAATACGGATGATAAATTCTATTTTCCATTGTGCTTACTGCTCTATAGCCTCTTAAATTAGATTGTTCAACGGTATTCACATGATATGAAGGTATAAAATTTATATACGTAGGAATATATATGATATTTACACCTTCTTGCACAACAATAGGATTACAAATTAATACATCAAAATCATCTTTCTTTTTCTCTAATAATTCTCTTCTTTCTATTGTTTTTACTGATGCTTTTAGTGTAAATACTCTAATATTATTACTAATAAGTAATTTTTCAATTCTTTTATCAATAGTATTTCCATTCATGTATTCTCCACCATTGTTGAAATTAACATATATACAACATTTTCTACCTTCAGATACATTTTGTTTAACAATTTCTAATACTTTTTCTTCTTTAGGCAAAACAATATCATCAATGCATTTTGGTTGAATAATATTAGTAGAATCTTTCCCTTCAATTGTAATACTACTCCAATCAAAAGGATTATTTACATAATGTTTTACAATTGAATCTTCATACATTTTTGCGTTAAATGCATTTGCTGATTTAATATCATGCCATAATTTATCTTCATTTCTTTCCATTTCTTCAGTTTGCTTAATAGGAATATAATACTCATTTAATTCAGGTAAATCCTTACCCAAGTCATCTAGTGTTGCAAAAATATAATTTTCTGCCAGATATTTGCTGAACACAATTGGGTTTATTCCTTCGCACTCAATAAAATCACTATCTTTAATCTCACTTCTGCCAGAATAACGATATTCTCCATCTTTTTTCTTACTTATTGCCATTAATGTTCCATATGTTTTTATAAATTGCTTAATATCTATTACATCATTTGCTTTAAGTTTATTAGAGAATAGTCCTAATAATATGTTGTGCAAAGAAGAACTATATCCATTATTACTGGTTCCTGTTAAAAGTATTATCTTTTTACAGAAGTTAAATAATGTCCTAGTTGCAGAACCTATTATTGTTTCAGAACTGTTACTTCTATGAATTTCGTCAAAAATTACACTATCAAAATTAATGTTTTTTGTTTTAATAAATCTAATTAGACTACTTTTCTTAGTTTTGTCATATGTATTTTGCCATAATACTGCATCACAATTAAAACATTTATAATTTGATTTCTTAGGATTACCCATAAAATCTTTCTCAGTAAAAAATACATCTTCCTTTTTCCTTAATTCATTTCTTAAAGGAACACCACAATCAGGACAACATGCAATAACTATCTTCTCTTTAACTTCTTTTATTTCTTTTCTAGTATAATAGTAATTATTATTCTCTACTTCTTTTTTACGTTTTATTTCTCTTGTTTTAATATTAACTCCAGGTATTTTTTTACTATCTAATTTAAATGTTTCTTTACCTACAAGTATATAAGTAGGTTTATCAAAGTGTAAATTTGTTTGGTTATATAGTTTAATAAAATCTGTAGTTTTCTTAATAATATATATATCTACTTTATCCTTAATACTATTTTTTATTTCTTCTTTCCATTGAGTTAACGTAATAGATGGTACTACTAAAAGAGTAACGTAATTTTTTTTATTCTGATATAAATGACAATGATTCATTTTTGTTGCACATGTGCTTTTCCCAAATCCTGGTTGCGCAGCTAAATAAACAACTCTATCTCTCTTCAAAACTTCTAATCCTGCCTGAATCACAGGTACTTGCCCATCAAAAGGTTTTAATTTTCCTTCAAATATCTTAGGATTGATATTGTTCGGATTATACAAAACTTTTATGTTTTTCTTCAATTTTTCTTTAATTGGTTTTAAAAATTTAAATATATAACTTTCTATACTATCGATCTCATCCCAATCAAAATCATCTTGAAATCCTTCTAATTTTAAATTATTTAACTTCTCTTTGAACCAAGTTATATTAATTTTATATACTTTCAACTCTGTAAACATAGGATTATTTATATAAACTGTACATTCACTAACACAACCATAACTACTATATTTATATTTAGTTTGTTCAATTTCATCTTTATCTATAATTATTTTTACAATTTCACTTGTAACAGGTAGATAATGAATATTTCTTAAATACTTAGTTATAATTTCACTCTTATCTTCATTATTCCAATTAATGCAATACTGATTTATTTTAGTATTATAAATAACTGTATGAGTAAGATTGTTTTCCATTCTATCAGACTTATATCTATAATGATTTTCTCTACCATATAAAACTTTAACAAAATTAATATCTTCTCTATCTCTTACTGACACTGAATTGCTATATGATTGAGCAATTAAATCTGCACATATTTTTTTATTTTTAATGTTTATATCACACAAAGAAATTAATATTGGTTCATTTTCATCTAAAATAATTAAATCAGAATTACAATTGATTTTATTTTTGCCATCTGTTTGAATGTATGGAATCATATTATTCTGAACCACCTAACTCTTTAATCTTTAATTCTCCATTTTCTGAACATAATATATTTAAATATGGTAGACTCATTTTGATTATTTTAGTTTCCGTAATCTTTTCTCCATTGTCATCTTTATAAGTATTAGTTTCTCTTTTTTCTACTTTTTTAGTACCACCTATTACAACGTGTTTTCCTTTTCCATCCAAATCCATATCTCCATTTACCATACCAGATGCTAAAATATTTGCGATTTCTCCTGGTTTTGGTGGTTTAGGAATAGTTAACTTTTCTTCACCTAAATTCTTTAATTCAGTAATATCTTTAATCCATTTCCATACACTATCATTTTTACTTATATAATTTTCAGAAACTTGGACATATTGATTATTTTCCTTTGCTGTTTCATAATCTACATAAGGATAATTCATCATTCTATATGTATCATACATATTTAATTCAAACTCTGGTTCTGATTCAATTATTATTTTTATATCATTATAATGTTTTTGATAATCCATTGCATCTGTGACATTGTTTAAATTGAATGAATTATTTTTTAATCTAGCAATGAAAATATATTGCTTGTATTTTGCGTATTCTTCTGGATTTACTTTGTATATTGCATTTTTTAATACATCAAAATGTTGACAGATTATATCTAAACTGTCAATAAAATCATCTTTACGTATAACAAATACCATATAACCAGTTTTGTAATCTTTTGAATTGGGTAAGTTATAGATAATTTTTCTATCAATGATCATTTGCAAATACCATCTAACATTACGAATTCCGTTTGTTTGCGAACCATAGGGAGGGTTGAATAAAATCAAAGAACAACTAGAAGTAGGTAGATTCAATTCTTCAAATGATTTATTATATTTTTCATCAATATTTGGATTGTCTTTAAAATAATTGAATCTATTACTTTCTAATTCATTGCCGATTAATAGTATATCACCACTATAATCATTCTTAGGCATGAATGATTTGAATGTATCGAGCCATCGTGATTCACCTGCAAATGGATCACAAATTGTAATAGGAAAATTTTCACTTCTATTATTATAACTATGACTGCCAAATTTAATTGTAAAATATGATTTAATATAATCATATTTCTTTTCTTTTAACCATTTTTCAAAAATAACAAATCTAAAAGGTATATTATTATCTAAACTTTGTAAATATAATTGATTGTATTCTTCTTTCCCAAATAAATGTTCTTTCAAATATCTTTCTTTTATATAATCTAATTGTAAATCTCCTAATAAACCTAATAGACGATATGTTTCTATTTCTTGTGTTGGATAAAATTGTAATTTACTTTCTGCTACTAAACTATTACCCAATATTAAACACCTCTATATCTACTTTATATTCTTTATTGCTTTTTCAATTGCCCCATTAAATCCACAACCACCATTCCAATATCTCACTTCAAAATTTATTACTCCATTTTCTTCTTCATTTGCATTAAAAATATCGTCATCTGTATAAATAAATTTTTTATGTGCTGAATATAGCATATCATTGTATACATAATATTCTTCATAAAACTCATCTAATAGCATTTCTTCATATGAATCATAATCAAATAATCCTCTATATTCTAATAATCTTTTACATTGATCTTCTAATGATTCATTTTCTAATCTTTCTACTTTAGTTAGAGTACCTTTATAATGCTCCCAATAACTCATAATTTAATTATTCTCCTTTTATTTAGCAATTTTTAATTTACTCTCAATATCTGTTGTTGATACATTTTCAGTTCTTTCTGAATAAATCACCTCTATTCCTAAATTTTCAATATATTTATCTAAATAATTATATTTAAGTGTTTCTTCTAACGAAAATACTTTCTTAGGTTTTATAAATTCTATTATAGGAATATACCTATCCCATAATACTTTTGTTTTTATATCATCTTCTAAGTTATTAGGATATGGGTTATTATTTTTAATACATGTACTTATAAATACATAATTAACACATTTTAAATTATTAATAATCTCTGCTCTATCATTTTGATTAATTATTGGTCTAGTTTCACCTTTTAGAAATCTTCCATCTTTATCATTCATAACTACTACTAATAATATATCTGCTTCTTTTTTGGCATTATTTAAGAATCTTAAATGTCCTACATGAAATAAGTCAAACCAACCTGCACAAATAATAACATTTCTATTTTTAAGCCTATATAAATCATTAGTTTTTAAAATCAATTATTCCACAACCTTCAAATTAATTTCAACATTCACATTTGATATTAATTGTCTATATTTAACTCCTGCTGTATCTAACATAAATTTAGATGCTTTAGTCATATCATAATCTCTATATTTATCAGATAAATATATTATTTCTTTAATACCTGATTGAATAATCGCTTTTGTACATTCATTACAAGGAAATAAAGTTACATAAATTTTACATTCTTCTAAATCTACTTTACTATGTAGTATTGCATTTAATTCTGCATGAACAACATATAAATGTTTATCATTTAAACCTTCTGCACGTTCCCAAGGCATAATTGAATCATTACAATTATTTGGCATACCATTATATCCTGTACTAATAATTCTGTTTTTATGATTTATAATACACGCACCAACTTGTGTTCGATTATCTTTGCTTCTAAGCGATGCTATATATGCAACACTCATAAAATATTCATCCCAATTTAATATCATATTTATCTACTTTCTAAAGTTTGAATAAAATATTGCTTCTATGTTGATTTGATATTTCTACTACATATAGTAGTATTATTTTGTTTTAGCCACTATATGTAGTATGTTAAATTTATAATTGTCTACTATATGTAGTTTTAAATTATTTAATCTTCTTCATTATTCCATTCTTCTAATAATTCAAATGCTTCACTATAACCTTCCCAATTATCCACTCCTACACCTCTTAATGCTTCTAAGAAATTACTATCTTCTAATAATTTATTGTATTCTTTTTGTGTAATAGTTACCATTTTTTCTTTGCTCATATTTTATTCTCCTTTTATATGTAATATTAAAATTTCAAATGCCATGCTTTCATTGCTCCATTTAATGCACCATTATCACCAAATATCAAATAACCACAAAACATGATAAAAGCAGTAGTTACAATGTGATTTACTTCAACTTTGCCTACAACCTTGGTGTTTAATAAGTTAGACATTTTATTACTTTTTAACATAATAATTATCTCTCCTTTAATTTATAATTATTTTAATTTTCTAATTTAAAAATTATCTTCTTCTAAATATGAATACTCAATTAAAAATTCCTTCAACATTAATCTCACATTTTCAATACTATCAAATCTTCCTGCATCAAAAACAGGTATTTCATATTCTTTTGCTATTCTAATTGCCTGACCAGTTCCACCCTTACCTTTGCCTTTCTCAGTCCAACATATTATAAATTTAGAAGGAGTGTTTAGACCCCATCCTAAAACCTGGTGACTGTTACGAGATTGGAGTTTTTTCGCTCCATCTTTTAAATTATGCCAATAAGGATGAAATCTCTTTGCAATTTCAAATGCATTTTCATCATTAACAATTAATTTAGAGTCTGATCCTTCAAAATTTCTCCAAGGTAAAAATATTTCTTTCTTACCATTTGCCTTGTCTACCCCACGTTCAAATGATATGTCTGCTCCTGGTGCATGACCAGACCGTAATATAAAATTCTTTTTTGCTAGAAAATATCCTACCTTTTCAAATAGTTTTAATATTTCAGTAGGTGTTTCTCTTGAACCAATCCCTGCATAATAATTTTGGTTTATAATTATTCCTCCTTTCTTGATAATTTATAATTATCTATTTTTTCTTTTTCGTTACATTCCCACATATATGCCATAAATATAACACCTGTCATAAATGATATAAAATTTTGAATAGTAAATGAAGTAGTAAAATGACTAACTATATAATTAATTGTATTACCAATAAGAACAATAAATATTGAATAAATGTATTTCTTCAATTCAATCTCCTTCCACATCATCAAATTTTATACTCCATGCGTTATATTGATGCACTGTCCCATCTTCATGTTCTACTAATGCCACTTGATCAATTCCACTTTCAATATTTCCTGCTAATCCTATATGTAGTAAATATCCCATATTTCCATTTACTGTTACTGGTCTTAAATCATTTCTTCTTTCTCTCATATTTATTTTCTCCTTTACTTATTTATTATTTTCTACTAACTTTAATTCATTTTCAAAAAAGTAATACTTATCTAACTCTAACCATATATAATATTTGTTATTATATTTAGTAATATTAGCAATAATATGAATATGATTATTTTCTTTATCCCATTTTTTAATTGCGTTATTAGTTGATTCTCCTGTTTCAGAATAATTATATTCTTCCCAATTAATTTCTACTTTGTAGCCAATATTAAACATATTTAATTTCCTCCTTTCCAAATATTAAGATAAAAAGTAACTTTAATTTTATTTTAATATAATTTAATTATTTCATATTCCCATTCGTAAGTTTTAGCAATTCTATCTCCATATTTAAATTCATAATATATATCTGTTGGCTGTATTACTTTTATTTTTGCAATTGCAATTAATTCTGTTTCTTCTATACTCCATATTTCTTTAGTAATAAAAGCATCTGGTACATATTTTTATTTATTATTTCATTATTAGTTATTATATTTATTTTATTATTTGGTTTATAAACATAAAATACTTTACCATTTAATTTATCTGATAACGCCATCAAACAATTTTGAACATTATTAGAAAAGCAAATTCTAGGTATACTATTATTTTCATAACCATTATTAGTAAAATAATTTTTAGGTATCCTAGGTTTTAAAATTTCTTTATGTAATTCATTTTGACTTACATAAATTATATTATCACTTCCTTTTGAAAAAAACATTTATTTATTTATTTATAATTTCTAAATTCCATCCTACATATGCTTTATATCCATTTTTACAACTAACTGAAAATTCATAACCGTTTTCAGGTGTTTTAAAATAACCATAATTTTCTATTGTTTCAATTACTTTAAGTTTATATTTTCCCCATTCCTCATTAGAATCATCTTCTAATATTTCTACTTTTGCTAACCAACCTTCTTCATTGAATATTGCTGTTTTCATATTAATTACTCCTTTTATATTTTTATTAAACTATCTTTTATTAAATTTTTAACTCTTGATTATGACACTTTTCACACCCACTACCATCATCATCACAATATGGAGTAAATGAATCTGTTGATATTTCTCCTTTATAATAGTTATAAGGACAATCACACTCTGCATCTACTTGATTACCATCATTAAGATGTAATAATTTATCAATTAATTTCATAATAACTACTCCTTTTTTAATTTATTTTTATATTATTTACTTACTATTATATTACCATTCTATTACTATCTTGTCAACACTTTTATTTATCCATTATTTATCTATTACTAATCTACTCTAAATCAATCATACTTTGCCACATAATATTTTTCAAATCTCCATCAAAAACTACTATAACAGGATATTCAGATTCATCAGGTTTATTTCTAATTTCTCCATCATATTCTTTTGGATTTACTAATTTGACATCTTCGATATTATCATAATCAATATCTAAACAAGGTGCATCAAAAAATACATACCATAATTCTATATTGTCATTAAATAAATGTTGTTTATCCTCCCATTGATCAACAGACCATTCTTTTATAATATCAAATTCATCAAATAAATCTTTAGCAAGTTTGAAGTATTCTTCATAGTTATTTGCTTTTGCAAAATATGTATTAGGATATTGTTTATTAGATTTCCATTTTGTTTTCATTTGTTTCTCCTTTTATTTATATTTATTTTACTAATCTATAATCTCAACAATTAATCTAATTTTTCTTCCTTCGTATTTCCAAAATATACTTTCAATTATATCGTAATCAATAGAAAGTGCATAATCATTGCTATTACCATAATCATTAACTTGTTGATTACTTATTAACCCTTCATAAACTTCTCTATTATCATTTATTATCATGTTTTTTCTCATCTAATATCTTTAAATATCTTTAAATATTTTACTATATATTGTAATTATAATTAATAATAGTCATATAATCACAATATATAGTATACATCTTACTTACCAAAACACTCTAACACAACATCAATATTACCTTCAATCACCTTAACAATTTCACTCAATTCACTTAACATATCTTTAGTTAAACGACCATCTATTAATTCACAATCAATATACGCATATTTATCTTTCATATCTATATTAATAGGAATTTCAATATCATAGATATAAAAACTAATATCATTTGGTGGATAAATATTAATTGTTAATTTACTACCTTCTTCATCACCTATGATGTTTAATATTTGTTTTATTATATTGTTCAAATTATTTCTCCTTAATCACATTCTTTTTCAATTTCAATAATATTATCTTTCAAATAATTGCTTAAATTTTTATATCCTAAATCATTATACTCCATTCCAAAACCTCTAAATTTAACTATACTTGCTTTTAATTCATCTGTATCAGGATTCCATGTAATTGCCATTCCGAATAAATGTAGAATAGAATTAACAAACCACAATGCACCTGATTCTCTAAATTCTTTACCTGTAATTTCTTTTACATATTCTCCTTTTTCAAAATCTCTTTCAATTTTCATATTATTACTCCTTTATTATACTAATTCATAATCATTTTCAAATTTACCTGATTTACATGTATACTTATTATTATTATCTTCAATAACAATATAATCATCTTTAGAAACATACATTTTACCTTCCAAGGTATTAATGTATGGTATTTTATTACCTGGATAGTACATGTCTCTATATTTATAATCAAAACCATCCTCTAATCCTTCAGTATATAATCCTGCAAAAACTATTGAATTATTTATTTTATTTCTGTATTTTAAGAACATAATTATTATTCCTTTCCTTCAAACTTTTCTTTTAATTTTAAGTATTGTTCTAATTCAACCTTTTTCTGATATTCCTCTTGTCTTATTTCATCTTCTTTTAACTTTTTATTATGTTCATCAATCAATTCATCATATTCTTCTTTAGTAAACACATTATATTTAATTAAATCATCATAAAGATATGATCTAACTTTTTTACAATTTAGAATATAATATTTAGTGTTTGTTTTACTATAAATAGTGATTTCAGAACCATTATCATCTGAGTATTGTGTTACAGTTAGAATACCACCATCAGTAGTTGCAATTAAAATTCTTTCTGCAAATCTATTCATACTAACACATGCAATAGTTTTACCAATTAATTCTTCTTTATTATCAATAAAGTACATAATTATTCTCCTTTATTAATAAATTTTATAAACCTTTATAAATTAATTTCTTTGTTTTTACACCAAAATAATTATAAACATCACATGACAAATGGATATCATCATATTTTATATTTACTACTTTTGATTCTCTTGGTATTGTGCATCCATCTAAACAACCACAAATAGACATTCTACTTACAGTTTTACCTTCTTTAATTTCATTAATAAACTTTTCCCAACTTTCCACTTCAATTACTCTAGATTGATGATCTGCAATATTATCATTATTGTCTATAGATAAATTAGTTTCGATTACTTTAATCATAATTATTCTCCTTCCAAATATTTGCACCAAATTTGACATTTGCGTTGATTTTAATACTAGATATAGTAGTTTATATTTTATTTATTACTATATCTAGTATATTTATCTTTGTTTAATCAATAATGTTAATCTTCTATAATAAACAATCCTAACATTTTAGCATACTCAATTAATTTATTCTTGATATCTTTTCTTGCTTTATCTTCATCGAATGTCTTATAAGGATTTTCTTGAGGAACATACATCTCCCAAAACCATCCTCTAAATTCTTCGAGAAATTCCAATGCAATTAACCATATTTCTGTATTTAAATTATTCTTTTGTAACTCTAATAAATGTTTACAGTAATTTAACGAATAAACATTAGAATATAAATCAAAATCTTTTTCTTTGTTACTATAAACTTCTACCTCAAAATAGTTCTTTCTATTTTCGTCCCTCAAATAATAAATCATATTATCCTCCTTTAAAATAATTTAATAACTTTTTTAAAACTGACAATAGGTGTTTTAAAAATTGATTTCCAAGGCAAAAAGCAGCCACCATAATAATAATCTTCTGAAATATATTTACCTTCATCAATTCTATCTGAGCAAAAACCTCTTTTAAAAAATCTAAATTGCACATTTTTAATAGTGAAACTTAGTGGTAAATATTTTTTAAAAAATTTATTTAACATAAATATCATCTTCTTCCTTGCCTTTATTCAACCAATCACAATATTTCTGACATTCTTCTTTACTTTTGAATCCTAATTTCTCTCCATATGATTTATTTTTATGCAATTCAATAATACTTTCATTAAATTCATTAACAACATGGCAAATCTTAAATTCTTGATAGTCATGATCATAATCATTTCTATTATTGGGTGGTGAATAAGTTCTATTAAGATAATATTTCCTATCTGAAGAATATCTACTATCTCTTTTACCAAACTTAATCATTGTAATTGTACTTATAGCAGGTATATATTTACTTAATATTTTTGCACAATTACATGCAGTTTTAGTTATTTCACCATTTGGGAATTTCGCAACTAACTTTCTTTCTTCATTACATAAATCACATTTTTGATTTTGATAACGATCTATATCGGCAAACCATACTTCACATTCTTCTATATATTGCTTCAAAGTATCACCTATATTACTCTTATAAAATTCATTAACAACTTCTCTTTTAAGATTTTCTTCTTTATATTTTAAATCGTTTTCTTTATTTAAAATATCTTTTTCCCGTTTTTTATAATTATTATTTTCTTCTTCCAATCTTTTATTTTCATTTTTAATATTATCAATATCCTGTTTAATACTTTCAGTTAATGCACTTTTCATTTCATTTAAATATTTTATAAATATTTCATCTGCAAGTGTTGGTTCATAATATGGTTCTTGATAATAATCGTACATAATTTATTCTCCTATTCCAATACTTTATCTTCGACAGTATCAATAAAAAATACTCTTGTTGATTTACAACTTTGACATATATTAATTTCTTTTACAATCTCCTATCCGACTGGCAACCTATAATTACCTGCAAAATCTTTAACAACAGGATACTGTACATTTCTAATTTTAGTAATTACTTTGTTTGGTTTTTCTCCTGCATCCTGTGCTTTACCACAGCATTGACATTTAAAAGACATAATCTAATCTCCTTTTCTATGTATTTTTATTTTTATAACATAAATAATTTAATCATTTTCAACTAAAACATAAGACATTTTTCTTTGATATTTTTCTTCAATCTTAATCTCATATTCAATTTTATGAATCTCAAAATCTTCTATATCTACATTTTCATTTTCAATTGCCTCTTGTGCATCATCAATATCATTATAAACATATGGCAATTCATACTCATCACAGGAAGAAAAATATTCATCCACATATACTTCATTTTCCGTATTGAAAAAAGCATAACCTTTAACTATATTTACTGTACTTTCATTGTTTGCATTGTTTTTAGATTTTTTCATAATCTAATCTCCTTTTTAATTTATTATTTTTATAATACTTCTTCTTAAAATCATGTTAAAAGAAAGGTTTGGAAAAAACTTAAATATTTCTATTTAACTTTTCTTATTTTACTTCAATAAGCTACCAGTCATTAACTAGGTTATGTTCCGTAACATCTACTACTCATACTTATTACTAAGCAATTTGTAGATACTTTAAACTACTATAATTTATAATTATTTTATAAATTTATTATTTTACCTCTCTTTGTTCTTCTACAATTTGTATCATCTCAACTGTTTCAGGTGAAAATCCAACACTCATCATAAAACACTTAAACTCTTCTACTAGCAGTTCTAATTGAGTTTGAATATTAGAATCGACTTTTAAAATAGTTTTAATTAATCTTGATTCTTGACCATACTCATCTGTGTAAGCAAAATCAATTTTAACTTTTAGTTATTCTTTATGTTCCATGTCGATCATATGTATTTTCTCCTTTCTATTTATTTTCTTACTACTGTTAGTATATAATTATATTTATAATTTGTCAACAACTATTTTCAATTTAAATATTCACCAATTCACTCAATTTAACACTTTTATAATTATCAATTTCAGTAAAATACTCTCCATTTTCACAGGACATTAATTCTTTTTTAATAGTCCTTTCACCTGATTGGTCATAAACTAGAATACTAAAATTTTTCTCATCAATAATCTTAAAATCTATTCTCATAGGACACCATGAAGTCATTCCTACTTTACCTTTTTCAATTTTATAAACTACTAATAAAAATCTTTGTTGATTGCTTTGTGTCCACAATTGGTCACTATCATAATAAGGTATTTCATAGAACAATCCTTCTGTAGAATATTTATTTTTAGGTAATCTAGGTAAATCGAAAAATTCGTCACATACAATTGTACCCAAAATAGTAATACCTGTTTTATATAATCTTTTTTCTTTATCAGATAATATTGTAATTTTAGGTTGCTCTGTTTCTAAGTAGTTTTTAATTGTTGGATTCATGTTAATATCCTTTCTTATTTGATTACTCTAATACAAATCTCTTGACAATAATTCTAACAATTTTTTAGCATCATTAATCATCTCTATACCTTTAATTGGTTCTAATATTTCTTTAATTGCATTAACTCTATTTCTAATTTCATCTATATTTTCTATTACATATTCTTTCGGAATATATGTTTCATTATCATTTTCATATTCCATTAAATCTTCTTTAGTATATTCAATAAGATTTAAATCCTTCCTATATCCCATAAAATTTCACCTCCTTCAATAATTGAATAAAATGAGAGATTTATTTTTACTATTTAACTAATTCTTCAATTTCTTTCTTTAATACTTCGATTAAAGCATACTTATATGCAATTTTTCTACCTTTCTCAAAATCATACTTATCAGTAGATAAACATTTTGTACTACCTTTACTTCCATCATCAAAAATAATAGTAGTTCTATCACCATTAACAATTAGTTTAAATGATTGTTCTGCAATATCAAATGGCTCATATGTAGTTTCACCAGTTTTAACATTTTCAATTACCCAATATACTGTACGTGGAAATAATTTATATTTGTAAACTTGCTTATCAGGATTAACAGTTTTATTTTGCTTTACTTTAACTTTCTTTTCCTTAATTTGTTTCCTTTCAATATCAACAATCTCTAATTCATTTGCATCATAATCCCAAACTTTTTTACCTATGCAAAATTCTTTAATATCATCTTCTGAATATCCGATTGTTACATTTGTGTTACATGAAGTATCCACAGTTTTATAATACTGAGTATCTCTATCACAAAAATCTTTACATACTTTTAATTTTAATCCATTGGATAAAATAATAGTATCTCCTAACCTTGCGTGTAAATTTTCGTGTGTTTGTAGTTGATTATTAGTTTGTGTCATAATATTATTCTCCTTTTTATCATTATTTACTTTTTTCATTTCATTGTAAGTATTGCTCATTAAATAAATTTCATTATCTTTTTCTAAAACATAAACTATTATATTATCATACATATAATGTCTACCAATGGCAACAACTTTATAAATACCATTTTTTACTCCTCTTTCTACATATCTACTTTTTAATTCATAGAAATCATTTTCTGTAAAAAATGTAGGATAAGAAGGATAAGATGCACCTGCTGTTGAATTTTCATGATTATATTTATTAGTTATCTTTACCATATCTCCTACTTCAAATTCTGATTCATGATCAGTTACGATAAAACAATTTTCCATATTAATTTAATCTCCTTTATTCCTTATCCATAGGTTTTAATTTCTTAACAACTTTATTATGCAATTTCTTTGTCATTGCAGTAACTTGAGATTCTGTGGCAACATGGAACATACACATATTAATTGCTTTTCTGATTTTCTCAAAGGTATCTGCATCTTTACCTAATGTATAACCTTGTTTATTTGCCTGTTCTTCTAATGAATTAGATGGGAATACTGCATAACTAAATCCTACTTCACACATAATTAATTTATCTCCTTTACTTTTATTTTATTTTATGGTTTCCACTCATACAGCACATAGTTTTGATTAACTAATTCAGGATAATATGTATCATTGTCACCCATATCATCTCGTAAGAATTTTAAAATCTTTTCACCATAGTATTTAGACATATTATCACAAATTAATTTATCACTAATATTATCATAATTAAAATTACTTTTGCCTATGATTTTATATTTTTTATTGTTAATAGGTTTTCTTTTATTTGCGTTACATGCACAATCCATAATATAATCTCCTTTCTTATTTTATTTTATCAATAACAAGTGTACCATCAGAATTATATATTGGAGTTAAGTCTTTCCCATAACCTGAATTTATCCAATAATAATTAACTCCAGATTTTTTATCTACTACTATAGTTACATTAGAACTAAATGTACCTGAATTTTTAGGTTCTTCTTTTACATAAAAATAATCTCCTAAAATATTTTCTTTTTGTTTTAATCCACAACCTGTCATTCCAATTGAAATAATAATTAAAGAAACAATAATTAATTTTTTCATAATCCAATCTCCTTACTTATTTTTATATTTAATTTACCAATCTAAACATTGTAATTTATCTCTTATAAATTCTATTGTATCATCAGACAAACCTCTTATTAATTGAATACAATCACTACAGATATGTTGCTTATCATTATTTTCATCATCAAATACTTGTGATAAATACTTGCCTTCGTGAGTAACTTCTACAAATGATGTTTCTAATTTAAATAGTTTTTCCTTCGTGATTTCACGTTTGCAAATATCACAATGAAGATTTTTAATAAAGTCTGTAGTGTAGAAAGTTTGTTTTTGCTCCAATATCATCATGGTTTAATTGTATCTCCTTTCTAAAGTTTGAATGAAACTTACCTTTTATCATGATTTTCCATTTTACAAAACCTTATTTTATAATGGTTTAGTAGATGTTGATTATTTATATCAAATCATTCTTACCTTTCCCACATCTAATTTTACTTTTATCTAATTTATTATGATTATTAAATTCATCACTTTTTATCATTTCTTCAACAATTTCCTTAATAGTTTTACTACCTTCTAGAGAACCAACAATACCATTATATTTTTCTTCGTAAGATTCTAATGCTTTAATAATTGTATTTATAGGATACATTTTTTCTCCTATTTGTTTACCGTCAATTTCTAAAACATAAGATTTAATTGCATATTTTTGTTTACTCTCACTCACACTTACTCTTCTCCTTTACAATTTAAATTTTTAAAACAACCATCTTCAAATTCATTCCATATATCATACTTCCTTGCTATTATCAAAAATTCCTCTTGAGATAATTCAGGAAAATAACTTTTTGATTTTGCCCATAACATTGCTTCTTCCCAATAGTTATACTTAATCATACTAGGATCTTCAATTAAACGATAATTTTCATGTCCATAACCATTTAAAACTGTATTAGTGACAATCCACACAACTTTTTCTTGTTCTGATTGTTTAATTTGTTCTACCATAATTATCATTTTCCTTTCAATTATTTTTACTATTTATTTACTTCAATTAAGTATCTATCAAATTCTTGTCTAACTTTAGAATCCGTCTGAATTACTTTATAAAATTCACATAATACCTTCTTAATATCTTTATCACTCTGAGCATTTTTAATATCATCAATGTATTTTTCTAGTATAATAATTTCACCTCACTTTCTAAATGAAATAGATGTTTTATTAAATCTACGATATGGTTCACCTATTCTAATTATAAATCTAAGAATTCTCCAATACCATTTATCACTTAATTTATTTTCTGTTTCTTGTTTCTCTAAATATTCATTATATTTAACCAGAGCAGATTTTAATTTAATTTCTGCATCTATTTTAGATTTTTCTGTTTCTTCATCTTCAATAATATCAAAATGATAATCAATATTATAAATATATCCTCCATTTGTACTTCTTACTCTATCTTCAATAAAAACTGTCAAATCAAGATCATTAATATAAACTGATTCTCCTATTTCAAATGGAGGTTTATCTATTTCACATTCAAATAATGTTTTATATTTTGCAAATTCTATATCTTTATATATTTCTGGTTTATTATTATAACCATCATTGCACCAATTGCGATTAGAAGTTACATTATATATCCTTCTTGATACTGTTCCTCTAAAAATACTTTTAATTTTATTATCTACCATAATTATTCACTCCTAATTTTTATTATCATATTCCCATAATAGCACAAATTTTCATTGTTGCATCTTCAACATTAATACTATGTAATGTTTTATGTTTTTTAAGTTTCTGCATACTTTTATGTAGATTTTCATCTTGCTTCATTTCTGTTAAAATATTTCTTGCATTTTTACTTTCTTTTAGACTCCTATAATGCTTTCTAAATTTTGTATCATATTTAATATTACTAAAAATATTAATCATTCTCCTTTCAATTTATTATATTCTTAATCTATTCAATCTACTATTAATTCTAACCATTCTAATTTAATTCTTTTAGGTTTCCAATTATAAACCTTATCACCATTTTCATCTTTAACTTTAACTACCCATATCCATTCTTCATCAATATCGTATTTAACCTTACTCCATATACAACCTTTCTTATCTTTATATTGCGTATGGTATCACCTCGTTTATATTTTATCTCCTTTAATTTAAATATTCATTATTTTCATAATCAAACATAACCATATTAAATTGATCCATAACTTCAGGAGTTATTTTATTTTCTTTACCATCTTTAACTTGCGTGTATTTATATCCGCAACAATAACCACTATTAATATCTATATTATTGTGGATTATAGTTAATATTTCTTTATGAGATTTACCTTTTAACATATCAACATCAGTATTGTAATAAATAGTGTAATCACTTGTTGTTCCATTAATTTGTGACCAATTAACTACTATGTTTTTATTCATATTCAATTCATTGATTAAATACAAATATGCTTCATTCCTTATAGAATCACAAACAGAATTAACAGTACAATCATCATACGGACTAAATACTATAAGATTATTATTTATAGGATCATGGTAGATGGTATATTTCCTTTTTTTGTCAAGTTTATAATATGTATTTTTACAACCTCTTAAATATAATTTTTTCATTGTTAACTCCTTTATTTTAAGTTATGATCAATTGCAAATTTTATTCAAATAACCAATTTTCTAAACACTTAATTTATAATGGTTTAGAAGGTGTGTCATTTTTCATTTTTACAAATATTTTATGTTTTTTACCAATCAACATTATCACTCTCTGATTCTAACCACTTTTTAATTAATCCTAAACAATCAGTATCTTCTTTAAAACATTCTTTATAATTATATTTATCACATGGGCAAGACATACAATCATTGTTATATAATAATTCTTCAGTTAATTCATCAATTGACATATTTTTAATTCTTTCAAAATTTGTCATAATTTTTATCCTCCATCATTTACAAAGTTATATCAACAATATTAATATTAAAACTACTTTTAACTGCAACAACATCTGTATAATAAACATTTTCCTTAACTAATTCCCATCCATATTGAGTTACACCATAGTAAGTTTCTGATACATATATATCATTATCAAACATTTCGCCATTTAATCTAATCATTCTTTCTTTAAATGTTTCTGTCATTACTGCATTGTCGTATGAATCATATATGTCAAATGTTTTACCATATTCTTCATTATCTTTATAGGAATTTATAATGCAATAACCATTAATTACTGGATCTGTTTTTCATCCACTCATAAATATTTTCTGATGATTCTGCAATTAAGTATGTAATAATACCTTCAATACTATCTTTTTGTGAATAATGTCTAAATTTTAACGCGTATAAATTCATGTTTTAATTTCTCTCCTTTTATATTTTATTTATTTGCTTTCTGCTTTTCTTATCACTTCTTTTACATCTTCAATGCCATAATGACAGTTTGGACAAAATAAATCACTTTTTACAACAATGCTAAGTACCATATTACATTTTTTACAAATAATATTTCCATTTCCACTCATGCGATACCACATATTTATATTCCTCCTCATTAACTATTACCTAATATTTCTATTAACATAATAATATTTTTAATTGCATTTTCTTCATATTTATTTCTAAAATAATCTGTAATATAAATATTCTTTCTATCTAATATACCTTTCAAGAATTTAATTCTTTCTTTTCTATAGGTATTATCATCAACAAATGAATATTCATATCTAATTCCTTCTTCATACTCTAAAAATTCTTTTTCTGGATAACCTAATACAGATAAATCAATATCTAATAAATAATTAATATTAATATCATGATATATTTTATTATGTTTTGTTGCCATAATCATTTCTATAATTTTATTTAAATCATTTTTTGGTATTACAGTTTGATTTAAAATATAATTTAATGCTATATCTGTACTATTTTCTTCATTTTTATCAGATTTAGGATCATAAATTATATCATGAAATAAAATAGCATAAATTATTAATGCATAATTATGTTCATCTATTAATTTCAGTCTATCAATAATATCTAATTCATTTAAGCAATTATCAATATGTTTAAAAGTATGGTATTTTCTATGTGGTTCATTGTAATAGGTATTTATTTTATTCAGCCATTCTTCTGACAATGTATGAATTATGTTTACTTCACCTATCATCATCCATCAAACCTTTCTATTAATATATCATAGACACTTTTAGGTACATAATCTTTAATTATTTCTTGCCAACCATCATATCCAATAAAACTTTTAACAAAAGAAGAACTAATATCTTCTATTTCTTTTGGAGGAATTAAAAATATAGTTTCTATTTCAGGTTTTAATTTATGATTAAAATGTTTCATATTCTTTTCATAATTAAAATCTTCAGAAGAACGAATACCTCTAATAATATAATTAGCATTTAATGTACGAGCAAATTTTACTAAAATATGCATATCTAAACCACAAACTTTAATATTAAAATTAAAATCATTATATATTTTAATAGCATTTTCTACAAGGGATATTCTTTCTTTTTGTGTAAACATATATTTTTTAGAAGGATTATTCCCTATAACAATGATTAATTTATCAAATAATTTCATACCTTTTTCAATCATCCATAGATGGCCATTTGTTATAGGATCAAAACTACCTGCGTAAACTGCTATTTTATTCATAATAACTCCTTTATATACTTATTAATATAATAAATAGTGTTGTTAAATTTATTGTTGTTATATATCGTTTTATATTTATCATTGGTATCACTTATTTGTAAACTATTTATTCTTGATAATGCATATTCTTTAGAAATACTATCTCTTTTAATAATTCTTTCTAATCTAATATTAATATCTGCATCAATAATCCAAATATTTGTACATAAATCTTTTAAATTTATATCTAATAATAAAGCACAATCTATTATGCATATTTTAATTCTTCTTGATTTACAATTATTAATATGATGTAATATTTCTTTAGCAATGTACTTATGAGTTATTTCATTTAACTTTTTTAACTTTTCTGAATCGTTAAATACAATATTCCCTAATGATTTTCTATTAATAATATTAGTTACATTATCATATAAAATACTGTTTCCAAAGTAATTTATAATTTCATCTATACAACAAGTATTATTTTCAATAATCATATGCCCTATTTTATCCGCATTGATAATAGGTGTATCGTATTTATGGTATAAGTATTTACATATTTTACTTTTACCTGATCCACTTCCTCCTGTAATACCTAATATTTTCATTTTAATTTCCTCCAGTTACAAATCATATTCTAACCACATTGGTAAATCTATTTTTCTTTTCTCCACAATTCCTACATGTCCATCTTCCAATCTTTTAACAACAATATTCCCATCAATTGTTTCTCCTACTATTCTGCAAATATCTCTATTGCATAATCCATGTTGATGAATATTTATATTTATTCTAACTATTAAATCTATATTTTTTAAATATTTACCTTGTATTCTTTCTCCATTAATAATTGCAATAATTGGGCATATTGGTTGATTATCAATATGTTTTCTGATTACTTCTTTCATACGATTACTTGCTCTAATTTTTAAATCATTATTATTGTCAGTATTCATTTTAGATTCTCCTTTGTATTTATTTTTACTGATTAACTTACTACAATTATTATATTACCATTCTGTAAACTATTTGTCAAGCACAAATTTCATTGCATCTACTGCTATTTTATATGCTTTAACCATATGTTTTCTCGGCCCAACTGAATTGGTATTTTTAGATTCTCCTAATGTGATTTGTTTCTCTATTAATTCTATTGCTTGCTCAATAGTCATATTATTAATTTCATCATCTGTACTTTTCCAATTAATTTGACATTCTTTCATTATTTAATACTCCTTTTTAAATCTTTACTAATATTAATCAAAACATATCTTCCGCAATTCTCCCTTCATATTCCTTATATTCATCTAAATTATTATCTCTAAAAGATACTTCAATTTCTCTATTCATTGCATCTTCTAATATTTTTAATTCATTCCTATAAGTATCAATTGTATCATTTATTTTCTGAATCATTTTTTCTTTATAAAGTCTAATTTTTCCTTTGTCTTTTGTCCAAATTATAAATCCAATATTTCTACTACTATTACGCAACCAACCTTCTCTAATTTTTTCATATTCTTCTTTTTTAACTCTTTGTATTCTATCATATAAAACATAATTAGATTTAGTTTCACTTTTAATTTTGTATTTTTCTACTCTCATTAAATATTGTGATTTTATATTTTCAGATCCTATCTTTTGTCCTATCATATCTACACTTACGGATATGCTATAAATAAATTCATCCATAAATTTTTATTCTCCTTTCCTATTTTATCATTCATAACTACAACACTCCACCGCAAATATTAAATTTATATATCGCTGCTTCTCCAAAACTTTCACTTACTAATGCATGTAAACTACATTTTTTCTTCTTACCATCAATAATTTCTTTTGCTTTCATAGCACAGAATGATAAACCTAATCCTATATATTTTTTGTCAAATTGAATATTAGAATTACTTTTTAATTCATTTATTATTTTAAGTATATCTTCAAATACATTATCACCATATATAGCAATTAAATTTTTCTGTGTTTCGTTGAATTCCATAATTTAATTTTCTCCTTTTTTAATTATTATCTAAATTATCAATCATATTTTGAATTTCTTTATGCGTTCTATGATCAATTACATTACCGTTAAGTTTATAAATAAGATTCATTAAAAATTTTACATCATCATGAGTATAAGTTTTTGTTTTGATTTTATCTTCAATATTATAAATCATTTCCCATTCTGATAAATTTATCATAAATTATCTCCTTTCTATTCTACTTCAAAATGATTATATCTTTCTATTATTTTGATTGCATCTTCATAATTTACATGTTCAGCTACTACATAAATTTCTCCATCTTCTTTAGTTAAAATATCATAATCATCTTTAAAGTTTTGTTCAGATAAATATAATTTACTCATAAAATTGCTCCTTTTTAATATTAACACCAAATAATGGTTTTGAACAATATTTATGCACCAGTATTTGCAATTAAAACAACTTTTTCAGTATTCATATCAATTTCTTTAACCTTTAATTTTGCTTTACGAAAATAATCACTTTCCCATCTGGATTTTCTTTCCGCGTGTAATTCATCTTCTGCAATTACTACCATTGCATAATCTTCTACCCAACTTACTTTATCCGTTCTTGAAATTAGATAACATTTCATAATTTTATACTCCTATTCCTCCATAATTTCAATAGTAATTTTTATTTTCTTCCCTTCATATTCTGAAAATAATTCATATAATTTATCATCACAGAATATTCCTCTTTCTGCATCTTCTCTAGTTTTAAATAATCCTGAATCTTCATATTGACCACCAAACCACCCTAATAGAATTTTACCTATTTTATACATATTAATTTTCCTCCTTTTAATCAATTTATTGATATACTTGCTAATTCCATACCTACAAAAAATTCTCTGAAAATTTTTATCTTTTCTTTCCACAATTTTATAGTTAATTCATAACAATCTTCTAATTCGATTGCATCAGAAATTATACCTATAACTATTTCTTTTGGCATATCATTAAACATATAAACATTTGTTGATTCTTCAATAGATAATATTCTATTTAACACAGGTTTATTAATATAAGAATTAATATTCTCTTCTTTGGATACTTTAATTTTAAATTCAATCATTATTCATTCTCCTTCTTCCTTATTAAAATATAATTCTCTATATTTATTTGCTAATTCTAAAGTTCTAATTTCAATATTACCATAAACATCACTAGACCTCATAATCCTTATTCCATGTTCTTTAGATTTAATTTCATAAAAATATTCTATATGTCCTGATGCAAATAAATCATTCGTCCTATATAATCTAACAACTTCCCATTCAACATCAAATGCAATAAATTTATAACCATTAACTAAAGGATTTAATTCATAATCTAATTCTTCTTTAGGATAACCATTTGCTTCTCTACATACTCTTTCATACAATAACCTCTTACCTAAACCATCTTCAATATTTTCTAATTTCATAATATCTGTAGATTCAATTTCATCTTCTACAAGATATTTTACTATTTGTCCTCTGCGAATAGCAACACCTACATTAAATATTTTACTTCTATCTTTATCACACCACCACTTAAATTCATAAACGTAATTAGAATTGCCTTTGTCAATATAATCTCCTAAAAGCAAACTACTCATTGTACAATCATATGATTTAGTTTGTTCTTCAAATTCATGTATTTCATTGCAGTAAGGACATTTTACATCACCATAAAAAGTATCAAACATTCCCATTTTATTAAAACTCCTTTATATTTTCTTATTTATTTTTATTAACATAATACAAAAATACTTCTTCAATAGATCTAATATTATCTTCTACGCCACCTTCTCCATAAGATATATGTGTTAGTGCCTCCGTACTCATATCATCTGTATTACACGCACATAAACAGTCAAGATCTACTCCATAACTTTCTATAATTTCAGTTACTTCTCTTTCTAATGTTTTTGCTTTCATACATACATCTTGTAATCGTCTTAGTTTGGTTTTTAATGTCGATGGCATTTGTTTCATATTATCAATTCCCCTTATCTGTAATATATACTATATTAATTTTATCAAATTGTCTACACAACCATTCACCAAAGTTTTCATAATTATCAAAGTGTGCAATTTTCTTTCCATACTCAGGATTTTCTTTTATAATATATGTTATTTTTATATTACTATTATGTGGTCTTAATTTACCATCATACATAATTTATTCCTCCTTAATCATATTTTTGTTTTACATGTAATTTTAGTATTAGGAAAATATCTTTCTATTAATTGAATAATATTATCTCTGCCAACAGGATTCATAGAATGAATATTTATTGTTTCTATTGTAATACCTTCTTGTATTAAATATTTTGCAACATCATATCCTGTTTTCTCTTCTGCTAAATCATGGTCTAAAGATAAATAACAAATATCATTATTCTTTAAAAAATCAATACAATCTTGATAATTGCGTACCACATGAAAGTTATTATGAAATGGATTTCTAATATCATCTAAATATAAAAACATAACTATTCCTCCTTATTTAATATTTGAATAAAAGCAGTGATTGATTATAACCTATAACACTTATACTTATCAATCACCTAAGAAAAATCACCTA